>Ga0068872_10004661_pt1 | contig 10350 bp, 5 predicted proteins | sample NOAtaG_7_FD_66441 | JGI IMG/M metagenome (GOLD analysis project Ga0068872, IMG submission 66441) | Freshwater lake microbial communities from Lake Erie, under a cyanobacterial bloom - NOAA_Erie_Diel1S_2200h metaG | ecosystem: Environmental > Aquatic > Freshwater > Lake | place: USA: Ohio, Lake...
GGCCAGCTCGCCAACGCCACGCGCGACCTGCCGGTGCGCATGGTCGGCCTCGACAAGGCGGTGATCGACCGGATGACCCGCGACATCGGGACCCAGCCGATCGACGTCCCCGGCGGCACCTATCCGTTCCAGCAGGCGACCGTGCATACCGTGACCGGCACCGTGGCGCTGCTTGCGTCGGCGGACATGCCGGAGGCGCAGGCCGAGGCCGTCGTCGCCGCGATGCTCAAGCATTTCGACTACCTCAAGGCCGCGCACGCCACGATGGCGCGCATGGCGCCGAAGGACCTGCCCGTGACGGCGCCGGTCGCGCTGCATCCCGGTGCGGCCAGGGCCTATCGCGCCGCGGGCCTGGTCGCCTGAGCCCCTGAACGACGACCCGCCGGGAGCGAGGCAGGCCATGTCCCTTCTTGCCCTTCTCGCTCCCGGCGCCTCGCGCGCCGGCGGCCCCGCGGAGCGGGCCGCGATCCTCGTCCTCGGCCTCGCAACCGGGCTCGGCCTCACCGCCATCGCCTTCGGCGTCTACGCCGACCGGCGCGTCGTCATGTACCTGTTCCTGGCGGCGATCCTCTCCGTCGCCTTCCTGACCACGACGGGCGGGCCCGCGCGCCCGCGCGGATCGAGTCCCTTCGCCTGGGCGGGCGTGGCGCTGGGCTGGGCGGCGGCGCTCTACTTCGTGGCGATGAGCGGGCGCCACGAGATGCGCCTGCCGATCATCGATTCCCTGAGCACGGCGGACCACGTCGCCTCGATCGTCCTCGTGCTGCTCGTGCTCGAGGCGACGCGGCGGACCATCGGCATGACGCTCGTCACGCTGGTGCTGCTCTTCCTCGCCTATGGCTTCCTCGGCCACCTGCTGGACGGGCCCTTCGCGCATCGCCAGCTCAGCCTCGAGGAGATCATCGACCACCTGGTCTTCACGACCAACGGCCTGTTCGGGCCGCCGCTGCTGGTCGCCTGCTTCCTCGTCTACGTCTTCGTGCTGTTCGGCGCGATCCTCGACCGCGTCGGCGGCGGCGAGTTCTTCCATCGCCTCGCCGAGGCTCTGGTGGGCCGCCAGGTCGGCGGCCCGGCCAAGGTCGCCGTGATCTCCTCGGGCATGTACGGCTCGATCTCGGGTTCCCCCACGGCCGACGTCGTGACGACCGGCTCGATCACGATCCCGCTGATGATCCGCACGGGCTTCAGCCGCGTCTACGCGGGCGCGGTGGAGTCGGTCGCCTCGACCGGAGGGGCGATCATGCCGCCGGTGATGGGTACCGCGGCGTTCATGATGTCGGACTTCACCGGCATCGCATACGCGAAGATCGTCGCCGCCTCGGTGATCCCGGCCTTCATCTACTACCTCGCGATCTACCTCGCGGTGCATTTCCATTCGCGCCGCGTCGGCCTGCGGCCGACGGTCGAGGGCCGTGGCGAGAGCGCGCTCCAGGTGCTGCGCGAGAACTGGCTCTTCCTCGTGCCGATCGGGCTGATCGTGTGGATCGTGCTCTCGGTGGACCGGCCCGACCTGTCGGCCGCGGTCGCGATCGCGGCGCTCGGCGTGGTGGCGCTCATCCGCAGCCGCGACCCGCGCGCCACCGCGCTGCGCCTGCGCGACGGCCTGGTCGACGCGCTGCACCGCGCCTGCGGCGTCGGCGTCGCCTGCGCGGTCGCCGGCCTCGTCGTCGGCACGCTGTCGATGACCGACCTCACGGGCAAGATCAGCTCGATGCTCTTCGCGCTGGCGCCGGGCAACCTGCTCCTGACGCTCGCCATCGCGGCGCTGGTGACGATCGTGCTCGGCATGGGCATGCCGACGCCAGCCGTCTACGCGCTCTCGGCCGTGCTCGCCGGCCCGGCGATCGTCTCGCTCGGCATCGAGACGCTGCCCGCGCATCTCTTCATCGTCTTCTTCGCCTCGATGTCGGCGATCACGCCGCCCGTCGCGGTCGCCGCCTTCGCCGCGGCCTCGATCGCCAACGCCAACCCGATGCAGATCGGCCTGCTCGCCTGCCGCATCGGGATCGTGGCCTTCCTGCTGCCCTTCGCCTTCGTCTACCAGCCGGGCGTGCTCCTGATCGGCGAGCCGCTGCAGGTCGCGATCCAGGTCGCCGCCGCGGTCGCCGCGACCATCGCGCTTGCCGCCGCGGCGGAGTCGTGGCTCGGCCGCACGCTGCCGCCGGCGCAGCGACTTGCCCTTGCCGTGCTCGGCGTCGCCATGATCTGGCCCTCGACCTGGGTGTCGCTGGCCGCGCTCGTGCTCTTCGCGGCCCTGGCCTTCGCGCTGTCGCGCGCGCGATGAACGCGCCGCGGCTGCTGCGGGTCGCGGTCTTCCTCCTCGCCGCCGCGCCGGCTGCCGCGCTCGCCCTAGACTTCGCCGCCGGCGCGCTGGCGACGCCCTACCGGACGATCCTGCGCGAGACCGGGCTGTGGTCGATGCGCCTGCTGACGCTCGGCCTCCTGCTCTCGCCGCTCGCGCGCCTCGCCGGCAGCGAGCTCCTCGCCGCGCCGCGGCGCATGGTCGGGCTCTTCGCCGCGGCCTATGCCTTCGCGCATGGCTGGGCGTGGTGCCGGCAATACGGCTACGACTGGGGCTTCCTGCTCGGCGAGCTGCCGAGGCCCTACCTGCTGGCAGGCCTCGTGGCGCTGCTCATGCTCGTGCCGCTTGTCGCCACGTCCAATGCCATGGCCCGCGCGCGCCTCGGCGCGGCCTGGGCGCGGCTGCATCGCCTGGCGGTGCCTGTCGCCGTGCTCGCCGCCCTGCATTTCCTGCTGTCGCGCGCGCTGCCGCCGCGCGAGTCGCTCGTCCATGCCGTGCTGCTCGCGCTCGCGCTGGCCGAGCGCGGCCTTGGCGCATGGCGCGCGAAAACCCGCCCCTCGCCCCGGGACGGGCGAATTCCCCCGCGCTAGGATTCGACACGTCTGCATCCGCGAGGCGCCGCAGGCGCGGCCTATCCTCGGGGGGCATGGCATCCGTGGCGTTCGATACGCTCCGCTTCCCGCGGCGCCTCTGCGAGGCCGGGCCCAGCCCAGGCCGCCGGCGTCGCCGCGGCGAGCGTCGAGGCGATCGGCGAGCTCGCCGGCCAGCTCGCCATCCGGCACGACCTCGCGCTGCCGCGCGCGGAAATGCATGGCGAGACGGCGACCCTGCGCCAGGACGTGGGTGGAACGCGCCGGGAGACCCGTGCCGACCTCGCCCAGCTCGAGCTGCGCAGGACGGCCGGGCTGGGCACGATGATGGCCGGCGCGGTGGCGCTGGCGGCGGCGCTCGCCCGCCTGCTGTGAGCCCGCGTCCGCCGCATGCCCCCGCGCGGCCGAAACCGGTGACGGCGCGGCGCGCCTGCGGCTAGGCTCGCGGTCCTCGGGACCAGGACAGGGGCGGGACGCCATGCCGGACTTCAGGAAGATCCACAACGTAGAGGATCTGCGCGCCGCGGCCGCGGCCTACCTGCCGAAGCCGGTCTTCGACTTCATCGATGGCGGCGCCGAGGACGAGGTCGCGCTGCGCAACAACCGCTCCGTCTTCGAGCGCGTGCGCTTCCGACCGCGCACCATGGCCGACGTGCAGGTGCGCAGCATCGAGACGACGCTGCTCGGCAAGCCGGCCGGCGCGCCGATCGGGATCGCGCCGATGGGCGGGCTTTCGAGCTTCGCGCCGCATGCCGAGCTGTCGATGGCGCGTGCCTGCGCGGCCGCGAACATCCCCTACGGGCTGAGCACCGCCGCCAGCATCACGATGGAGGACCTGCGTGCCGCCGTGCCCGAGGCGCGCCTGTGGTTCCAGCTCTACGTCTTCCGCGACGACGCCATCAACGAGGCGCTGGTGCGCCGCGCGCAGGAGGCGGGATACGAGGCGCTGCTCGTCACCACCGACACCCATGTCGCACCCAAGCGCGAGCGCGACCGGCGCAACGGCTTCTCGCTCTCGCTGGACAAGACGCCGCGCAACATCATGCATGTCCTGTCGCGCCCGCGCTGGATCCGCGACGTGCTGGTCGGCGCCGGCCTGCCCAGCATGCCGAACCTCGCGGTGCACGCGCCGGAGATCGTCGACAACCTCTCGGCCACGAAATACTTCGTCCAGAACCGCCGCTACGGCTTCGACTACGCGCATCTGCGCGTGCTGCGCCGGATGTGGAAGGGCAAGCTGCTGGTCAAGGGCGTGATGCGGCCCGACGAGGCGATGCAGGTCCTCGAATGCGGCGCCGACGGCATCGTCATGTCCAACCATGGCGGCCGCAACCTCGAGAGCGCCGCCGCGCCGCTCGAGATGCTGCCGGAGGTCGTCGACGCGGTCGGCAAGCGCATGCACGTGCTGCTCGACAGCGGCTTCCGCCGCGGCACCGACGTGGTGAAGGCGCTCGCGCTCGGCGCGGAGGGCGTGCTGATGGGAAGGCCCGCGGCCTTCGCCGTGGCGGCGGGTGGCGAGGCGGGCGTGTCGCATCTCGTCGCGCTGACGAAGGACGAGATCGACCGCACGCTCGGCTATCTCGGCTGCACCGCGATCGACCAGCTCGGCCGCGACCATGTCCTGGTCGACCGCGCCATGCCCGGGCGCAACGAGCCCGGGCTCTGAGCCCTCAGTAGTCGAGCTCCCAGGTCACGCCGACGCGGCCCGTGGAGGCCGCGCCGACATCGGTCTCGACGCGCAGGCGCGGCGCCACCTCCACCTGCACGGTGGCGTCGTAGCTGCCTGGCTCGCGGCCTGGCCGCACGCCGACATAGACGCCCGGCGCGAGGTTGCGGCCGGCCTCGACGCCCACGCCCTCGCCGTCGCGGGTCGAGGACAGGCGCAGCTGGTCGAGGCCGAGCGTGCCGCGGACCTTGTCCATCGCGCCGCCGCCGGGATCGCCCATGAACAGGCTCGCCACGCCGCCCGCGATCCCGGCGAGCTCGTAGGGCGACAGGTCCGCCGCCGAGCGCCCGAAGACCAGCCGCGCGAGGATCTCGTCGGGCGGCATCTCGGGCTCGGAGGCGAGCGCGAGGCTGGGCGCGGAGGGCCGGCCGCCCAGGCGCAGGATCGCGGTCACGCCATTGGCCTCGCGCCGCGCCTCGAAGTCGAGCGAGGGATCGGAGGGCGCCGCGCCATCGAAGGTCGCGACGCCGCGCGTGAACTCGAGGCGCTGGCCGACAAGCGTGAAGTCGCCGCGCCGCAGCGCGATCGCGCCCGTCACCTCGGGCGCCGCGGCGCTGCCGCGCAGCGCCAGCGTGCCCCCGGCGCGCGCGTCGACGCCGCGTCCGCGCAGGAACACGCTGTCCGGCATCTCGACGGCGACGTCGAGGCGGAGCAGCGCCGGCAGCGCGGGCGCCGTCGAGGCGGCGGCGCGCGGCGCGCGGCGCGGCACGCGGCGCGGGCCCTCGCCGGTCTCGCGCACCTCGACGCGCGGGAGCGAGGCGGGAAGAGGCTCCGACAGGCGGAACTCGGCGCGCGGGATCGTGACGCGCCCGGAGAGCAGCAGCTGCTCCGGCAGGCGCCCGGCGAGCGACAGCGCTGCCTCGCCGACGATCGTGGCGCTGCGCGACTGGACAAGCCGCGCCTTGCGCAGGGCGAGCGCGAGGTCGAAGGGGCCAGCGCGCGCGGAGAGCGGCGCGCGGCCCGACAGCGTCGCCTCGCCCTCGCCGATGCGCGCGCGCAGCGCGATCGATTCCAGCATCCGGCCCTCGAGCCGCGCCTCCCCCGCGATGCGGTCGATGCGCAGGCCCTGCAGCGCGTCCTCGAAGGATCCATCCGCGATCGCGACGCGACCCGCGGCGAGCGGCTCGACGGGGCTGCCGCGCAGCGTCGCGTCGATCGACAGCCTGCCGCGTGCCCGCTGACCGGCTGGCGACAGCAGCGGGTCGAGGAGGGCGAGCTCGGCGTTGCCCGCGACGCGCAGCGCGAGCGCGCCGCGCGGATCGAGCGGCACGCCGCCCGCCGCGCGCAGCGACGCGCCGCCGGCGGAGCCGAGCGTCGCCTCGGCGTCGACGCGCGCCGCGCCGCGGGCGATGTCGGCATCGAGGCGCAGCCGCGCCGGGGCAAGGCCGGCGGCAGGCCCCTCGCGCAGCCGCACGCCCTCGGCGCGCAGGCCGAGCCGGCCCGTCGGCGCGGAGAGCGGGCCGGAGAGCCGCAGCTCGCCATCCACGGCGCCGTCCATGGCAAGGGCCGGGTCGAGCAGCGCCAGCAGCGCGAGCGGCACGCGCGTCGCCGCCACGCGCAGGTCGCTCGCGGCCGCGCCGAGCCTGCCATCGGCGGCGATCGTGCCGGTGCCGGCGCCGATCCGCAGGCGCTCGATGGCCAGGCCATCGCGCCAGGCCAGCCGCGCCGGCTCGCGCAGCCGGAAGGCCTCGCCGCGCAGCACCAGCTCCGCCGCGCCGATGGTCGCGGCCGGCACGGGCTGCGCGGCAAGGCTTGCCTGCAGGTTCGCGCGCATCGAGGGTGCAGCGATGGAAAGCGTGGCGCGCGGCGCGTCGAGCGGGCCCTGCGCCTGCAGCCGCAGCGTCGCCGCCTCGCCGGCGAGCGCGACGCCGCCCAGCTCGGCGCGCAGCTCGCGCAGCACGGGGGCACCGGCGATGTCCGCGAGGCTTGCCTGCAGGTCGAGCGTCGCCGCCCTCTGCCCCTCGATCGCGAGGCCGCGCCCGGTGAGCGCCAGCCTTGCGCCGACATGCCCCGCCTCGCCGGGCGTCGCCTCGGCCTCGAGCCGCGCCTCGCCGGCGAGCGACAGGCCGAGCAGCCTGCCGAGCGGCGCGAGGTCGCGCGCGCGCGCCTCGAGCCGTGCCGCCTGCGGGGCGAGGTCCCGGCCGCGCGCCTCGCCCGACGCCGCGAGGCCGGGAAACTCGAGCGTCTCCAGCGCCAGGTGCCATGCGCCATCGCCGCCGCGCGCACCGGCGAGCGTGGCGGCCACCGGCGCCTCGCCGACCCTGGCCTCGAGCGCGATCCTGCCCGATGGCGTCGCGGGCAGGCCCCGCAGCGTCGCGCGCGCGCGCGGCGCGTCGAGCGCGAAGCCATCGCGCGACAGCGCGTCGGAGGCGAGCGCGACGTCGAGCGTCATGTCGCCCGGGCTGCCCTCGATGCGGGCCTCGGCGCGCAGGGCGCCGGAGATGCCGGTCCCGAACGCCGCGACATCCGCGACGCGCGCGTCGATCCGCGCCTCGAGCGCGTCGCGCGCGACCCGTCCCGATCCCTCTACGCGAAGCGCGGCGCCCTCGACGAGCAGGCTCGCGACGCCGAGCGCGCCGTCTCCCGGCAGCAGCATCGCCTCGGCGCGCGGCGTCGCGCCGAGAAGGGTCCCGGCGATGCCCGGCGCCTCCAGCCCCGACAGCCGCGCCTCGATCGCGATCTCCGGCGCGTCGAGCCGGCCCTTCGCCTGGATCGAGGCGGCGAGCACGCCGCGCGCCACGATGCCGAGCGCGCCGATCGGCTCGGCAAGCTGCGGGACGTCGAGTTCGGCGCGCACATCGATCCCGCGCGCACCGAGGCTGGCCTCGCCGCGCGCGGCGAAGAGCCGGTGGTCGATGCGTGCCGCCTCGATCCGCGCGCCACCCTCGCCGAGGGCGATGCGCGCGCGCGCCTCCAGGGGCGAGGAGGCGAGCAGGCCGCCGTCGTCGCCCTCGAGCACGGGCCGCTCGGCGCGGGCGCGCAGCTCGAGCGTGGTGCCCTGCTCGCGCGCCTCGCCTTCCACCGAGGCCTCCAGCCGCGCCGTGGCGAGCGGGCCGGCGCGCAGCCCTTCCGCCGCGACCTGCGCGCGCAGCAGCGGCGCGCGCAACGCGCCGGAGAGCGTCGCCTCGACGCGCAGGCTGCGCCAGGCAAGACCCGGCGCCGGCGCCATGCCCGAGGTTGCGATCGCCGCCTCCGCTTCCCCGCGCAACGCCCGAAGGTCCAGCGAGCCGGCGATCCGCGCGCGCGCCTCGCCAGCCTCGGCATCGAGCGCGACGCGCAACGCGGAGACAGGCCCGCTCGCCGTGCCGCGCAGCTCCAGCGCTGGCGCGCCCTCGATGCCCAGGCGCCGCGCGGCCCAGCCATCCGCCGCCTGGGCGAGCGTCGCGCGCGCCTCGATCCCCGGCGCGTTGGCGCGCAGCGAGAGCGCCATCCGGTCCGACGGCCGCGCGGCGTCCTGTGCCTCCGCCTCCAGCGCCGCGCCCGCCTTCGTCCACGTGCCGCGCGCGCGCAGGCCGAGCGCCGGCGCCTCGCCGGCGATGGCCGGCGCGAACTCGAGGCGCGCAATCGCGACCAGCGCGACATCGACGTCGACCGGGGGTGCCGACGCGGCCTCGTCCCGGCCGGACGCGTCGCGCGACGACGGGAGGCGCAGCAGCGCGACCCGCGCGGCCTCGAGCGAGGAGACCTCGAGGCGGCGATGCAGCAGCGCGCCCGGGGACCAGGCAAGCTCGGCGCGCTCGATCTCCAGCCATGGCCCGTCGCGGTCGGAGACGACGATGCGCCGCGCGGCGAGGCGCGAGAGCGGATCGCCGGACAGGCCGTCGATCGCGAGCGCCGCGTCGCCGCCGCGCGTCGCGCGCTCCGCCAGCGCGGCGAGGCGCGCGCGGCCCCAGTCGCTGTCGAGCGCGACGGGCAGCGCGAGCGCCAGCAGCGCGGGGACGCCGAGCAGGACCAGCAGGAGGAGGGCGAGCCTGCGCATCAGAAGGCCTGCCCGATGCCGACATAGAGCGCGAAGCGGCTGGCGCCGGGCTCGGGCCTGACCGGCAGGCCGAGGTCGAGGCGGATCGCGCCGATCGGCGTGTAGTAGCGCACGCCGCCGCCGACGCCCATGCGCAGGTCCGCCGAGCCCAGCGTGCGCGTGGCCGCGGCGCCGCCGCCATCGGCGAAGAGCGCCGCGCCCCAGTTCCCGCCGAAGCGCTGGCGCAGCTCGACCGATCCCTCGAGCAGCGACAGGCCGCCCTCCGGCTGGCCGCGCGAATCATGCGGCCCGATCGACTGGTAGGCATGGCCGCGCACCGACCCGCCGCCGCCGGCGTAGAAGCGTCGATCGGCCGGCACGTCGCCGCGGTTGCCCGCCAGGATCGAGCCCGCGCCGGCGCGCAGCGCGAGCACGCTGCGCCCGCCGGTGCCGCCGAGGTCGAGATAGGTGCGCGCCGATCCGCGCGCCGAGACGAAGCCGCCCTGCGTGTCGGTGAAGGACTTCGCGGGGGCGAGCGTGCCGCCGAGCCGCCAGCCGCGCGTCGGCTCCAGGCGGTCGTCGCTGCTGTCCCACTCGATCGTGCCGGGCACCGAGACGAGGGTGTAGAAGCGCTCGTCGTCGCCCTGCACGACATGCGAGCGCTCGACGAGCCCGCCGAGGCTGGCGACCAGTTCGGGCGAGATCCGCTTCTCCACGGCCGCGCCGGCGAAGGTGGCGTCGCGGTCATAGGCGTCGAGCCGCTCGCGCACGGCGCCCGCGTCGAGGCGCAGCGACAGGCCCGGCGCGAAGAGGTCCGGCAGGCGCAGCTGCGCGTCGAGGCGACCGGCGAAGTCCTCGACGCTGTTGACGAAGAGATGCGAGAGCTCCGCGGAGAGGCGCAGCTGCTCGCCGCTGCCCAGCAGGTTGCGGTGCTGCCAGCGTGCGTTGAGCATGCCGCCCTCGTCGGTCGACCAGGCCGCGCCGAAGGCGATGCTGCGCGGCGGGCGCTCGACGACGTCGACATGGACCGGGACCCTGCCGCTGGCATCCGCCACCTCCGCGGCGCGCACGCGCACGCTGGAGAAGACGCCGGTCTGCGCCAGCGCGTCGCGCCCGGACGCCAGCCGCCGGGGATCGAATTCCTCGCCCTCGGCCACGCCGAGCTTGCGGCGCACGAAGCCCGGATCGGCGCGGCCGAGCCCGCCCAGCGAGATCGTGCCGAAGGCGACGCGCGGGCCGGGCTCCGCGACGAAGGCGACGTCCATCGCCCGCGCGCCATGGTCGACGAGCAGCTCGCGCCGCGCGATCCGCGCGAAGGCATGGCCCTCGGCGCGCAGCGCCTCGCGCAGCGCGTCCTCCGCCGAGAGGATGTCGCCGGCGCGGGCCTGCTGGCCCGGCTCCAGGCGCGGCCGCGCGGCGCTGCCCGGTGGCAGCCCGTCCACCGCGACGCGCCGGACGCGATAGGCGGGCCCCGCCGCCACGGTGATGTCGACGGGCACGCGCGCGGCGGGATCGCCGGCCTCGAGCGCGGCGGCGAGGCCATCGTCATGCGCCGGCCGCCCGGCGAGGTGCACGTCGACCGTCGCGCCGTAGAAGCCGAGGCTGCGCGCGGCGTCCTCCAGCCGCTCCGCGTCCTCGCGCGCGCGGGCGACCAGCGAGAAGCCGTCCGCGGCGCCGTCGCGCGAGAGCCGCACCAGAGTCGAGACGGAGGAGATGGCGCGGTCGAGGGCGTCGTCGCCGCTGCCGGCGACATGCACCTCGTAGGGCAGCGCGC
>Ga0068872_10004667_pt1 | contig 10347 bp, 11 predicted proteins | sample NOAtaG_7_FD_66441 | JGI IMG/M metagenome (GOLD analysis project Ga0068872, IMG submission 66441) | Freshwater lake microbial communities from Lake Erie, under a cyanobacterial bloom - NOAA_Erie_Diel1S_2200h metaG | ecosystem: Environmental > Aquatic > Freshwater > Lake | place: USA: Ohio, Lake...
CTCCAAGTTCTTATCTTGATCCTTTGCTAAGCGATCATCACTTTCTTTCTTAAGTTTTTTGTGTCGCTCCAGTAGTGCTTCAAATTTAAGATCGTCGGGCTGTTTTTCGTAAACAAACTCTTTTACTTTTCCGCCCTCGTCAATAAATTGTTGTTTGGCAGTTTCAAACTCAATACTCCAAACTTTTTGAAACTCCTTTTGTAATGCGCGCACTTCAAGAGCAACTTCACCTGCTTCTTTGGTAAGCAGTTCTTCTAATTTCGAAATTAATTCCGTTTTCATTTTTATAAATTCTACTTATTCTCTTGAATAAATGTGTAAATCAAATTTATTCAATTTTTCAATCACGGCAAAATCTTAACGTAAGAATAACATTAGTAAAAGAGGGGCATAAATTTGGTAGTTACAAAGAAAATATTACTAAAATGCTGATCATTTCATGTATTTTGTCTTCGCATCTGAATAAGCGGGAATATTGCGATAGTGCCAACTCATAATAACGGTTGCATCTTTTACAAGCATCAATCCCGGATTACTTCTTATCATGGTTTTTAAAACAGTGGCATCCACCATTAAAAAATCATATAAGGCATTATGTTTATGCTTAAAGGTGTCGATCTCCTTTGGGCCAGAAGCAGTAAGTGCCACAAAAGGGACTTTTTCCATTTGGGCAAGCTTATAAAAATCATTTATTTTAGCATGTAAAGCAGCATCATCTTCTGTTTTTGAAAGATCGTAGGCAACCAACCAATAATTATAGGTTTTAATATTTAAAATAGAATCGGTTACTACCATCCCATCTATATTTGTAATATTAAAATCAGTGATCTTAGGCGCATTGATTGCTTCAGCCACCATGGTTGTGATCATGGTATCAAACTTCCAAACAAGTGTATCTTCCCATATCTTCGATTTCATGTAATCCTCTTGGGTCATTTCCTTTTTCTCTTCGTTGTTCTTTATCTTTTCATACACCATCAATGTTTTATACTCCGCATCTTTGTATCCCGCGCCTTTCTCCATGTTCTTTCTAATGTTATCCCCTATCTTATAAGCTCTAAAATCAAACACCGGTAAATTGCGGTAGGTATAAATAGGAAACCAAACGGATGCAAAAAAACCTATCCCTGCAAAAGTTGCTGTTAGCATTGGCGATGCGATCTCATTTATGTTTTCTTTCCCCGCAAATAACAGCGTGATCAGTACCATTAAAACAACATCCTTCCAAAAACTGGTCCATGGTTTTAAAACTAAAAAATCACCAAAGCAACCGCATGTAGTTACTTTGTTGTAACAGGCCGAGTAAAAGGTTAAAAATGTAAATAAAGCAATTTGTGCAAACAATAACCAAAGCGTTAAGTTGCGTTTGTAACCTAAAAGTAAAAAGATCCCTAAAACAATTTCACTTGCTGTGATTATGGTTGCAAATGGTAAACTGGCGTGCGCAAACCAATCAAAGATCCCTAGACCCGAATCAGCTCTAAACACTTCAAAATACTCTTCTAATTTGTATGAAAATCCTACAGTATCATTGGCTTTAATAAAACCGGAAAAAATAAAGAGACCTCCAACTAAAAACCTAGCACTATGTGTTACCCAAACCCAATTCCCAATGATGGAGGCGCCATTTATGAGGATAAGCTGCACCCCTAACAAAATTGCCAGTGTAGTTTTACTGAAGCACGGTGGGCAAATAACGTACAATATAACAGCTAAGCCAATGCTCCAAATGGCTCTAAATAATTTTGATTCGAAGAATTTTCTCATAAATAGGTTTAATTTAAACGAGGCTCATTATAGGATAAAGTTAAAATAAGCTCCCTAAAAAGTGAAGTGATTTTAGTTTTTTAACGAACATTATATGTTTAATAATTCGATTTGATACTAATAAATACAATGTTTGCGTTAAAATGTCACACATAAATTATTGTTATATTAGCGTTCCCGTTCAATGAGCCAAAACCTGATCATAATCCCTACTTACAATGAGATCGAGAACATCGAAAAGATGATCAGAAAAGTGTTTTCTTTGAGTGTCCCTTTTCATATTCTTATTGTTGATGATGGCTCACCGGATGGCACGGCTACCAAGGTAAAAGAGCTACAGAAAGAATTTTCATCAGCACTCTTTATTGAAGAGCGCAAAGGAAAAATGGGCTTAGGAACTGCCTACATTCATGGATTTAAATGGGCTTTACAGCGCCCATACGAGTATATTTTTGAAATGGATTGCGATTTTAGCCATAACCCAGATGATCTTACCAGATTGCTCAGCGCCTGCCAAGGTAATGCCGATGTGGCCATTGGTTCGCGTTATGTAAATGGGGGAAATGTGAGTAACTGGGACATGAAACGGATTTTACTTTCTTATTTTGCTTCATTGTATGTGCGACTCATACTTTGGTTCAATGTAAAGGATACCACTGCAGGATTTAAATGTTACAAGCGAAAAGTTTTGGAAACCATTAACCTCGATAATATCAAATTTATGGGCTACGCGTTTCAAATCGAAATGAAATATACAGCCTATCGCAAAGGATTTAAATTAGTAGAAGTCCCGATCACCTTTGTGGATAGGGTTTTAGGCACCAGTAAAATGAGCTCGAAAATATTTAAAGAGGCTTTTTTAGGTGTTATTCAAATGCGATTTAAAAAATATTAATACTTTTTTTTCAATGAAACTGTTACTCTATTCTACCTTCCTAATTCCCTTTACTTTTTGCTTTGCGCAAGAAAAACATTTAAAGAACATTAAAAAACTTACTTACGGAGGTGATAACGCCGAAGCTTATTTTTCTCCCAACGGAAACCATGTTAGCTTTCAAAGCAATAATAAAAAATGGGGCTTGAGTTGCGATCAGATATTTACAATGGACCTCTCAAAGGCAGCGGCTGACAGCACATACAAACCTGTTATGATAAGCACCGGTAAAGGAAGAACAACTTGTAGTTTTTATATGCCTAATGGAAAAGATATTCTTTACGCATCTACACATTTAAAACATGATACTTGCCCCGCTGCACCGGTTGAGATTGGCAAATATCTTTGGGCTGTGTATCCTGAATTCGACATTTTTGTAGCCGATCAAAAAGGCAAAATAAAAAAACAACTAACCAATTCGCCAGGATACGATGCAGAAGCTACTGTTTCTCCAAAAGGAGATAAAATTGTTTTTACAAGTGACAGAAGTGGTGATCTTGAATTATGGATCATGGATATTAATGGTAAAAATCAAAAACAAATTACGAATACCTTAGGTTATGATGGCGGCGCTTTCTTTTCACCCGATGGCAAGAAGTTGGTTTTCCGTGCATCACGACCAAATTCAGAGGAAGAGATCAAAGAATACAAATATTATTTGGATAAACATTTAGTTGCCCCAACCACTATGGAAATATTTACTTGCAATATTGATGGTAGTGATGTTAAGCAAATAACCCAATTAGGCAAAGCAAATTGGGCTCCATACTTTTTACCAAAAGGAAATAAGATCATCTTCTCTTCCAATCACCACAGCAAAAGAGGCTTTGATTTTCAATTGTACACGATAAATCTTGACGGCACAGGATTGGAAGCGATCACCAAAGAAAGTTATTTTAATGCCTTCCCTATGTTCTCACCCGATGGAAAAAAACTGATCTGGTCGAGTAATCGCATTAACCACGGCACTCGCGATACAAATTTATTTATTGCAGATTGGGTTGATGAATGATCTCGGTGATCATTTGTAGTCGGTAATTCACTTCTAAATTGAATTCGTTGGTGGTTAATTCATGCGTAAATCGCTTGTACAAAAAATAAGCTCTACAAAGCATATCCTTCATTTCATCTGATCTTTCCTGTTTATCAAAAAGAAAAGAACGTTCGTAAAAAAGGTCGGCCAGTATTTTAATTTGATCGGGCAAGAGTGTTTCGTTTGTGTTAACCATTTTCTCAAATGATTCAAGATCCATTTTCAACAGCTCACTAAGCTCTAGCGCGGTAAATGTCTTTACTGCTTTTTCAATTTCATTTTCAAAACTTTGTGAATCTCCACTTTTTTTATACCCTAAAAGAGTGGCAAGTACTTTGCCGAACTCTTCAAACTGCCTCTGTAAATAATCCTTTTTAAGCATTATTCAATCTTTTAAAGATCTGTAGTGTTTGTGTGATCAAAAATTCATTTTCATCGTTCTTAATAATAAGATCGGTAAGTTTTACTTTTTCATCCTCGCTCATTTGGCTTTTAATTTTATTAAGGATCTCTTCCCTACTTAATTCATCACGTTTCATCACTCGTTCTATCCTAAGTTCTAAAGGCGAAGTAACTAATATTACTTTATCTAATTCTTTATCTAAACCAAGCTCAAACAACAAAGCGCTTTCCTTTATGATCAATTTCCCTGTATGCTTTCCGGCGAATACCTTGAAGTCCTTTAAAACTGCCGGATGAATGATGGTATTCAATTTCTTTAAAAGTGAAGTATCGGAAAATATCTTATTTGAGATGAACTTTCTGTTAAGCGTTTTTTCATCCAAATAGCATTCAGCTCCTAAAAGCTCTATCACTTGTTTTTTGATCTCAGGCACAAAATACTGTCCTTTTGCATTCTCGTCGCTATTGAACACTTTTGCGCCAAGAAGTTCAAACAGTTTGGCAACGGTCGACTTTCCTGTTCCTATTCCACCTGTTAATCCTACGATCATTATTTCTTCATCATTAAAAATTCAACCTCTTTTGGCTCAAAACTTAAAATGGTGATGTGTTCTGAAAGCAATTTCATATTCACATTGAGTTTATTGTTTTTTTGTTGCTTCATATCAACGAAAATTTTAAAAAGGCTGGTATCAGTGCCCGATTCACCAAACACACCCGAATATTTCACTTTTACTTTTGAAGGGAATAGTGAATATTTGAACTGAACATCGGCATTTTCTATTTTTATAGGAATAGTTACCTCCTTCTCCACCAATTTACCAAGGCTAATTGACAAATTTACAGCAGAGGCGTTAATGGCGATCCTATTATTAGGATTAATTAAATTCAAAATTTTAACCTGATCTGTTTGCTGATCATTTAACAGCAAAGGTGCTGTATAGATCGTATCAATTCCTTCTATGTCGGTGGCTTCGCCTGTAATTACAACCTTTGAAGGGTTTAAAGTAATTAACTTAGCCGTATAACCTTTGGCAAAACTTATACTTAATGGAACTTTAACCGGAACTTCTTTTTGAGTTCCTTTATTGTTTATGAATGAAAGTGTGTCGGGTTGTATTCTTTTAATATCAACTTTGAACTGAAACATTTTTTTTACCTCACTTAAATCCGACGACAAGTAAAATTTGCTTCTAGTAGCATCGCATTTTACATCGTTGAGATCCATTTCAAGAAGAGGAAATGGTTCTGTTAAACCTATCATAAATAATTTAAGGCCGCTAGCTTTCACTGAAACCTTAATATCCTTTGGGATCTCTATCATCAATTTATTTTGAGGATAGTTTTTGAATTGAACAGGTATTGAGAACTGCTTTGTATAAACAGTGTTCAAAGAATGCAAAAGCCAAAGTAATGTTGCAATTAGCAAACAAATAAAAAAAGCCGATAATTTATTCGGCTTTTTTTGTTTAATATTTTGACTCAGATTCAATTATTATGGATTTTGGTTCAAGGTATTGCTTGCGTCCATTGAAACTGCGTTCTTAGAGATACGCATCTTTGTTCCATCTTCAACTTCCATAACCATCGATCCATCATCGCGCACTTCACTGATCTTTCCGTAAATTCCACCGATGGTTAAAATTTTGTCTCCCTTTTTCAAAGCCTCAATGTATTTTTTTTGATCCTTCGCCTTTTTCATTTGCGGACGGATCATGAAAAAATAAAATACCACCACGATGGCAATTAAAGGTAAAAATTGCATAATTCCACCTTGGCCTCCTTGAGCTCCTCCGGCCATTAAGATCACTAGTTGTTGTAACATGTTTGTTTAAATTTTATAAATTAATAACCCGGTTCTTTTATGCTTTCCATCACGATCACTTCCGCTTTAATGCGAATAATGCGCGTTGATGGTTCGCAATTAGTAACAATGGTAACCGTTTTTTCCATTATCCCTTTTTTTCCTTCACTCGAAAATACAACATTCAATTTACCATCTTTACCTGGTAAGATCGGCTCTTTTGGCCATTTAGGCACCGTACATCCACAACTGCCACTTGCGCCTGAAATGATTAGATGTTGATTACCTATGTTTTTGAATTTAAAATCATGACTTACTACTTCTCCCTGCGTGATCTTTCCAAAATCAAACACTTCTTCTTCAAACTTTATTTCGGGAACATTTCCCTTGATCTTTCCGTCGGCAGAAGCATTATTTGTTACATCACTTGAGTCAATGCCAGTATGTTCCTCCGAACCACACGAGGTTAAAGCAAATGCAATCATTAAAATGTAAGCTGCTTTAAAATTCATAACGGAAGCAAAGATATAGATTACCTTTTAGAATTTAGCCCTGATCTTACGAACTTTTCTTCTGTTTTTTCCGAAGAATCTGTTGTTCTTTGATCTATAAAAGCTACTCTTACCACGAATTACTTTACTGTAGCTAAAAGTTACGTAAACAATAGCGTCCTTGTTTGTAGGATCTCCACGCTTTTGGCCTGCTCCATGAGATTTGTAAGCGCCAATATTGGCGTTCTGCTCTTCACCTGGCAGTTCTGTAGTTCTTAAAGTCAATCCCGCAGTGAAAGGATCTGTTGCTATTGGATCAGGGTAATTACCACTAATATCATCCAAATAATCTGTAAAGGTTTTCATGTAATTAAATTCGAACCCAAAACGATTACGCTTGTTGAATGTAAAATAAAAACCTACGCCTACCGGTAAACCAAACACAATGCTTTTGTACTCATAACCTTCTACAAAATAATCTCTCATTTTTACCCAATCACCTTGGTAACGAGATTTTGGATTGGTAAAAAATCCTCCAACACCCCCAAAAATGTAAGCGCGGAAACTATTTTTATAACGATAAGTATTTCCTAGATCTGGATCTGTAAAGAAGAAATATTGAGCTGTAGATGTGAGTGCAAAGATGTCGTTCTTGAAGTTGAAATTACGGTAACGACGCCCCGGATTGGTAGATAACTTATCATCACCTTCAATTCTTAAATAATCGAACGCGAATTTGAATGAAATGTTTTGACGCCACTTGTAACGGGTAAAAATACCTGCATTCCAACGCGTTTTTGAAAGCTTCATGTCAGAAACAAAATCCCTACGGGACTTCTCTTTTCCGCCAATATCACCTAGATAATTTGTTGCGCCTATTGATCCTCCATATTCCCATAACCATTGAGCATTCAAGCCTAAAGAAAGTACAAAAAAAAATATAGCAAAAAGTCCCTTTTTCATGAGGTATAAATAATTCAAACTCAAATATAAAGAAATTTAGTGGAAAAACAGGGGTTTTTTGATATTTTTAGGCAAATTTGTTAAATAATTTTAGATCGATTTTATGACCAATCCAATCACCAAATTATTCAATATTAAATACCCAATTATTCAAGCAGGAATGATCTGGTGCAGCGGATGGGAATTGGCAAGTGCCGTGAGTAACGCCGGTGGTCTAGGATTAATAGGCTCTGGCTCCATGTATCCTGACGTTCTGCGAGAGCAAATTAAAAAATGTAAAGCCGCAACCAGCAAACCTTTTGGGGTAAATGTGCCCCTTTTATACCCCAACATTGAAGAACATATCAAGATCATCATTGAAGAGGGGGTTAAGGTGGTATTTACCAGTGCCGGAAATCCAAAAACTTGGACCAAACATCTAAAGGAAAATGGAATTACGGTTGTTCATGTAGTAAGTGCTGTAAAATTTGCGCTAAAATGTGAAGAAGCCGGCGTTGATGCAATTGTGGCCGAGGGTTTTGAAGCTGGAGGGCATAATGGCCGAGAAGAAACAACAACACTTGTATTGATCCCCCAGGTTCGTAAGGCGATAAAAATGCCATTGATCGCGGCCGGAGGTATAGGTTCTGGAAGCCAAATGGCAGCGGCTTTTGCACTTGGTGCTGATGCCGTTCAAATAGGAAGCCGTTTTGTTGCTACACCTGAAAGCAGTGCGCATATTAATTTTAAGTACGCGGTTATAAACACAAATGAAGGCGATACGCAATTGACCTTAAAACAACTAACACCTGTAAGATTGATCAAAAATAAATTTTTTAAAGAAATTGATCAGGCAGAAAAAAGAGGTGCCTCGCCAGAGGAAATAGAAAAAATATTAGGCCGAGCAAGAGCCAAAAAAGGAATGTTTGAAGGCGATCTTGATGAAGGTGAATTAGAGATCGGTCAAGTAAGTGCAAGTATCAAAGAGATCATGCCTGCTGCTCAAATTGTAGAAGAGATCATGAACGAATTTAATTCAACTTTAAACAGATTACGCTCAATTAATTCTTAGCTGGAAGAAGAAGGCCTAACCATTGAATTGCTTTGCTTTCACGTTAAAAAGTCGATCTTCAACTAAAGCTTCACTACAATAATTTCGGAAAGGAATAATTGAAAAATTAAACCTAAATTTATGGAATATTCTCAAATGTAAAAACGAACAATGATCGAATTTGATAGATTTATCTTAAAGAATGGCTTAAAAGTTATTGTTCACAAGGATAAAAGCACGCCCATGGCATGCTTAAATATTTTGTATGATGTTGGCGCACGTGATGAAGACGAAAGCAAAACCGGCTTTGCTCATTTATTTGAACACCTTATGTTTGGTGGAAGTATACATATCCCTAATTACGATGAGCCATTACAATTAGTTGGCGGAGAGAATAACGCCTTTACTACAAATGATATCACAAATTACTATTGTACTGTTCCTGCTGAAAATTTAGAGACAGCATTTTGGTTAGAAAGTGATAGAATGTTGAGTTTAGCATTTACAGATAAAAGTTTAGAGGTACAACGCAGTGTTGTTATAGAAGAATTTAAACAACGTTATTTAAATCAACCTTACGGTGATGTTTGGTTATTATTGCGTCCTCTCGCCTTTAAAAACCATCCTTATAAATGGGCTACCATCGGTAAAGAGATCAGCCATATTGAAACTGCAGTGATGGAAGATGTAAAAAGCTTTTTCAAAAAGCATTACCATCCTTCAAACGCTATCATGGTTGTTGCAGGCGATGTTGAGTTAGAACAAGTGAAAGAATTAGCTGAGAAATGGTTTGAACCTATTGCAGCGCAACCAAAGTTAAAACGCAATTTACCACTTGAACAAAAACAAACTGAAGCGCGCGAGCTAACAGTTCATAAAGATGTTCCTGCTAATGCTATCTACAAAACATATCACATGTGTAGCAGATTAGACGATAACTATTACGCTACCGATGTACTTTCAGATATTTTATCAAGAGGAAATTCTTCACGCTTATATATATCATTAGTAAAAGACAAACAATTATTTAGTGAGATAAACGCCTATGTAAGTGGTGATTTTGACCCGGGCTTATTTGTTGTGTCAGGAAAATTAAATGATGGTATTGATGTTAAAGCGGCAGAGAAAGCGATTGTTGAAGAGTTGGAAAAACTAAAGGACGGATCTATCACTGATGATGAATTACAAAAATGCAAGAATAAAGTAGAATCGAGCATAACCTTCAGCGAAACAGATGTGCTTACTAAAGCAACTAATCTTGCTATTAGCGAACTTTTAGGTGATGCCAATGAAATAAATAATGAAATTGAAAAATATAATAAAGTCACCAAAGATCAATTGAAAACGGTAGCTCAAAGCATTTTTCAAAACTCAAACAGCTCTACTCTATATTACTTAAAAAAATAGAAGAATGAAGTTTACTGATATCAATAAAGCGCTCTTAAAAGCAAGTTTTCAAAAACAATTGGAGAATGAGAAAAAGACCTTTTTGAAATTTCAGCACCTTGACCATCATAAATACAATGAAGCGCGTTTAGCAGAGCTAAAAAAGAATAATTCAAATGGAGAGTTAAATAATTTAATATCTTATTTAAAGATCCATAAACCAAGCATTGGTGTATTTGCCGGGAGTTTTGATCCATTTCATAAAGGACATTACAATGTGCTGCAAAAAGCTGAAAGAATATTTGATAAGGTTATAATTGCCTTTGGAAATAATCCTGATAAAAGCAAACACAAATGGCCTATTCCAAAAAAAATACAAAACAGACAAATAGAAAGCTATTCGGGTTTGTTAACCGATTTTGTGGATTCACTTCATTATGATGTAACTGTTATTAGAGGATTGCGTAATTCAACAGATTTTCAATACGAGCAAAATCAATACAGGTATATTCAAGAATTAAAAAAGGACATCAAGAT
>Ga0068872_10004673_pt1 | contig 10337 bp, 13 predicted proteins | sample NOAtaG_7_FD_66441 | JGI IMG/M metagenome (GOLD analysis project Ga0068872, IMG submission 66441) | Freshwater lake microbial communities from Lake Erie, under a cyanobacterial bloom - NOAA_Erie_Diel1S_2200h metaG | ecosystem: Environmental > Aquatic > Freshwater > Lake | place: USA: Ohio, Lake...
GGAATTTCATAGCTAATCATTTGTGAAGAAGCACGAACAGCTCCTAATAATGCAAATTTATTATTTGAAGCCCAACCGCCAATCATAATTCCGTATACACCAATTGATGCAACTCCTAATAAATAAATGACGCCAATATTAATATCCGTAATTTGTAAATCATACGTTTGACCACCAATGATAACTGGCTTTGCCCAAGGAACTACGCTACTAGCAATAACTGCAGTTATCATAAATAAAGAAGGCCCTAAAATAAATAAAGAACGATTAGAAACATTGGGTATAATTTCTTCTTTCATGAACATCTTTACGCCATCAGCTAGCGGTTGTAAAATGCCTCCCCAACCTGCTCTACTCGGTCCTTTTCTGTCTTGCAAAAAAGCGGCAAATTTTCTTTCCCATAGAGTAGCATATGCTGCTGATGCTAAGCAGAGCACAAAAACACCTGCGCACATGATTGCTTTGTATAGTATAAATGCTGTCATATTTTTATTTCAGTTCTTTATTTTACTTTTATTCTCGACTACGCTCGAACTGACAATTTTGCCACCCTGAGCGGAATCCAGTAGATTATGGTCTTTGGTTTATAGGTATAAATCCAAGTGCTTTTTGTTGCTTCAACACTTTAAGTTTTAATTCATTTAAATTTTCGTAATGGTTTTGAGAGATCACACTACTTCTATGAACATGTGATGGTCCTTCTATTTTCCAATCAGAAACATTTTTCTTTTCAAAACGACAGCTGTTACAGATAAATTCTTCTGCTTCTCCCCATTCATCTTTACGGGCAGTAACGCGCAATACTTCTTCACCTTTCATCCATAAGCGAACTTTACCAGAACATTTTTTACAATCACAACTAGCATCAACAGGTTTGGTAAACCATACGCGCGATTTAAATCTAAAAGTTTTATCAGTTAATGCTCCAACAGGACAAACATCTATAACATTACCAGAAAAATCATTTTCAATGACGTTTTCAATATATGTTGAAATTTCTGCTGCATCACCTCGGTGCATTACACCATGCACTCTGTTATCAGTTAATTGCTCGGCAACTTTTACACAACGGAAACACATGATGCAACGAGTCATGTGTAGTTGAACATATTTACCAATATCTATTTTTTCAAATTCTCTCCGCGGAAACTCATAACGCGTAGTTGCTGCACCATGCTCATATCCCAAATCTTGCAAATGACATTCGCCAGCTTGGTCGCAAACTGGGCAATCTAAAGGATGATTCATTAATAAAAATTCAACAACACCTTTACGTGCTTCTAAAATTTCTGGATTAATCGTATTTTCGACTACCATCCCTTCCATCACTTCTGTGCGGCAACTTGCCACTGGTTTAGGCATTGGCGTGGGGTTAGCAGCACTGCCTTGTGTAACTTTAACAATACAGGTGCGACAATATCCACCACTGGTTTTTAATTTAGAATAATAGCACATGGTTGGTGGAGCTACTTCCGGGCCTATCATTCGTGCTGCTTGAAGGATTGTGATACCTTTTGGTACATCAATTTCTATTCCATCTATCGTTACTTTCATTTTAATTTAAAAGTTTTTTATCAATTGCTCAATTTCTTTTTTCAATACAGGAATATGTTTAACAACAACTCCCCAAACTATATCTTCACTTATATTATCATACGAATGTATCACTCTGTTTCTTAATCCTATTATTTTTTTTGATTGAGATATTTCTAAATCAATTTCTGTTTTTTTAATTCTTGTTATTGCTTCTGCAATTATTTCTAATTCTCTTTCAACTGCTCTATATGCCATCCTATTCAAAATAAAACTATCAAATGTTTTCATATCATATGTATATGTTTCTATTGATTCTATTGAAGTTAAAATATCTTGTAAGTATTTTGCGACTTCATTAAGCTGCATTGTATATTATTTGTTTTGTTTCTTCAATACTTCGTTTTAAATAAATATTTCGGATTGGCTTGTCTGTTAATAAGTCTACATGAAGTTTCAGTAATCCTTCCAACTCTTCAACAAAATCAAAATATAAATCCGCATAATCTTCAATCGCAACATCGGGATTAAATTTTACTATAAAATCAACATCACTTCCTTCTTTCATTTCATTTTTTGCTGCCGATCCAAATACATATAACTCTTTTACCTTATGCTCTCTGCAAATGGCTTCTATTTGAGTTATATTATTTGTTATGATTGGTGCTAGCATCTTAGTTTATCGTTACTTTCATTCTTTAATTATTTCAAAATCTTAGTGATGTCTTCTTCTAATTCAGGGGTTCGTTTTATTACAAAAAGCCACATTTGTTCATAATCTACAGTATCATAAGCTTGCGCTAAAAAATTTCTTAATCCTATAATGCTTTCTCTGTTTCTAATTTTCAATGCTACTTCTGGACTTAGTGTTGTTATTTTTTTTATTAATTCTCCTATAATTAAAAAATTCCGCTCGCTTGTTCTTTTATAATAAATGTTTTTACTAAATCCCTTCATTGTTTTCGCATCTTTTTTTATTTGTTCTATCTCAGCAATAATAAGTAAAATATCTTTTAAGTATTCTTTAACTAGTTTTTCGCCCATACAACAAAATTTTATCTTTATTAATAGACGCTTTAATTCTAGTTTTTAAAGCCTTTTTGTAAAACAATAAATCAATTGGTTTTTTTAAAGCGTGAATTAATTCTTCTTTAAACCAATAAAAATTATCTGTAAACTCATTATTATCTTCCTCTTTTTCAAAATCTACTAATAAATCGATGTCGCTATAAAATTGATAATCTTTTCTTGTTGCTGAACCAAATACATATAACTCCTTCACATTATGCTCTTTGCAAATGGCTTTAATTTGAGTGATATTATTTGTTATGATTGGTGCTAGCATTTTATAATCTGTCTACATTTAATCTAAATTTATAATTTCTACTGTAGTAAAAGTTTCCTTTGCATGATGATCTTGAGCAAAGGAAACTTTTACAAACAGAGATAAAAATATGTAAACAACAAATTTCAATTTTATTTATAATCTGTATTATTTAGTAAAATTTTCCTAGTCGCTTGATTATTGGACAAATCAGTACATGTAACAAAATAGACGCCATTTGGCAAAGTGCTCATATCAATCATTATTTTATCATCTGATTTTATTAAAGGAATATTTATTCTCTTTCCTACAATATTCGTTAATAAAATTGAAGTAAATCTTCCTTCGATGTACAGTTGGCTAGAGACGGGATTTGGATAAACATCAATATTTAAGTTCCCTTTATTAGATTCGAAAATACTGGTAGGATTTACTACTGTAATTACAACGGTTTTCGAGGATATACAACCAGCTGCACTAGCCCCTGTGACGGTGTATGTCGTCGTTAGAGTTGGAGTTACTGCTATGGTTGTTGTAAATAATGTTGTATTCAATGTAAAAGAGCTCGCTCCTGATGCGGTTAAGGTAACACTTTGACCTGAATTAATTGTTGTGGACGACGACGTTACATTTATTGTAGGGCTTGCATTGACATTTACTGTTCTTACTATTTCTGCTGTAGCTGCTCCGTTTGATCCAATGATGGTATAAGTGGTAGTGGTAGTTGGCGTTACGGCGACACTAGCAGTAAATGTTTGAGCGCTTGGGTTGATTGTGTAACTCGAAGCACCTGATACTGTAAATGTGTAAGCTGATCCTGCACATATTGTTCCATCAGATGTCGCAACAATAGTTGGAGTAGTAACAGGTGGATATTCAATGATATAATATAAGGTATTCGACTCAGAAATGTCGTTCCATTGCCCTGTTAAGCCTATCGTAAATCCGGGTACTGAAGGCCATTTTGCTAATGCAATTGCTCCTGCATCTTGACTACCACTAAAATCATCAGGCTCATTTCTATAGGAAGGATTATCTGTTCCCCAATTATTATAAGCGCCTGCAACTACACTACCTGTCCCAATATTTCCATATACTCCTTCTCCATTCCAAAAATTTGTGCCAACACCATCATTATTACCATCCCACAACCAAGTTCCTTCTGTATGTCTGTCTGTAGCGCCAATCCATACATAAGATGCGCCTCCACCATCAAAGACGGGATTATATGTTGGAGATATCCCTGAACTAATAATGCCATTATACACATCTGTTTGTTCAGTTGCATTGTCAATTTGAACCAAATATCCTCCACGAGTTGCGGCACATTCAGCAGCAACTGTCCAGGTTCTTGATTCTTTTACAAGTTCATATTTAACGCTACCAGCCGTAAATGTGAAAATATTTGCAGCACTTGCACATTGTGCATAACCGACTTTAGTATTAAAACTAAAGATTATGATGGCCATTAAGTAGGCGACTTTTTTTGTTTTATTTTTCATTGTTATTTTGTTTTTTGTGGTTATTAAATTTTTTAATTTATAAAATCATAACGAAATGTTTTAGCGTTTTCAAATAGGGCAAAATAAAGCCAAAGGTAATTGTGGCGATCTCAGTCAGGAGGTTTTTTTATGGTTATTTTTACTTTCAAGATATTTTGTTTTCTTTGGTTATTAAACTAGTTGATTCAAACGATCATAATGACTTATATCCACAAATTTTTTCTTTTGTGCAATTTCAATAAACTCGTGTTTAAAGTGTCGAATAGCTGCTGCCACAGGCCAAGCTGCTGCTTCACCTAAAGGACAAATTGTTTTTCCTTCAATTTTACTTTGAATGTCCCACAATAAATCCACATCACTTTCATTTGCAGTTCCATCCAAAAACTTTTTTAATACTTTTTCTATCCAGCCTGTTCCTTCACGGCAAGGTGAGCATTGCCCGCATGATTCATGGTGATAGAATCGAGAGAAAGTAAATAAATTTTTAACAATGCTTGTGTCTTCATCCATCGCAATAAATCCGCCAGAACCCAACATGGTGCCTGTTTGGAAACCGCCTTCTGATAAACTTTCGTATGTCATTAAACGGGGCTCGCCTTTTGCTGTTTTTAAAATTAATTCAGTTGGCAAAATTGGAACTGATGAGCCGCCTGCTACCACTGCTTTTAATTTTTTTCCATGACGGATACCTCCGCAATATTCATCACTATAAATAAAATCTTCAACCGTAATCCCTAATTCAATTTCATAAACGCCTGGTTTATTAATATGTCCAGATGCAGAAATTAATTTTGTTCCTGTTGATTTGCCAATACCAATTTTAGCATATTCCTCTCCACCTATGTTTACAATAGGTACCACCGCAGCAATGGTTTCTACATTATTCACAACTGTTGGACAACCCCATAAACCTGCAACTGCTGGAAATGGTGGCTTGATACGAGGATTACCACGTTTACCTTCTAATGATTCTAATAAAGCAGTTTCTTCTCCACAGATATAAGCACCACCTCCAACTTGAACATAGCAGTCGTGAGAGAAATCAGTTCCCAAAATATTTTTCCCTAACCATCCTGCAGCATAAGCTTCAGCAATTGCAGCTTCTACGATACGAGCCACATAAAAATATTCGCCACGGATATAGATATATGATGTTTTTGCTCCTAATGCATAAGAAGAAGTAATCATTCCTTCAATGAGTGCATGAGGGATTTTTTCCATCAAATAACGATCTTTGAAGGTTCCAGGTTCAGATTCATCCGCGTTACAGACTAAGTAACGAGGAACGCCTTCTGGTTTTGCTAAAAAGCTCCACTTCATTCCTGTTGGGAAACCTGCGCCACCTCTCCCTCGTAAACCTGACTTTTTTACTTCATCTGTTACTTGATCTGGTTGCATTGTTTTTAATGCTTTCTCAACAGAAGCATAACCACCATGTGCTCGATATACTTCAAGCGTATGAATGCCTGATACTTTATCATTGTGTATTAATAATTTTCTTCCCATAATAAGCCCCTCCAACCTCCCCGAAGGGGAGGTTTTTTGGTTAATCGTTAATTATTTATTCAATTATTTTCAATCTTGTTTTTAAATTTAGCCCCACCCTCCCCTTCGGGGAGGGAAGGGTGGGGCTTTTACAATGTATTTTTATAATCCAAATCTGTATAACTTCTTAATTTACCTTCTGCTTTATAGTTTTCTAAAATTGAATCTACTTTTTCGTATGTTAAATTTTCGTGGTAGCTCGCTCCGCATTGCAACATTGGTGCTGTTCCACAAGAACCTAAACATTCTGCTACTTTTAACGTAAACATTCCATCTTTAGTTGTTTCACCAACTTTAATGTTCAATTTTTTCTCAATATATTTTACAATATCTTCTGCTCCATTTAACCAGCAAGAACTAGTCTGACAAACTTCTAGTACACATTTACCAACTGGTTTTAAGTTATACATCGTATAAAAAGACGCTACTTCAAATACCTCAACTGGACGAATTTTTAAAATCGATGCCACATAATCCATCGTCTCTGGACTTAACCATCCGCCAAATTCTGCTTGTGCAACATGTAATACAGGCAATAATGCTGATTTTATCCTTTCAGGTGGATAATGCGAAATAATTGTTTGCACAGTTTTCATTGCATCTTCGCTAAAAACTATTTCGGCGCGTTTTGCTTGATTGAATGGTTGTGATCCGTGTACTTGACTACTCATTATAATTAATTAAAAAGTTAAAAGTTAAAAGTTAAAAGTCTATTCTTTTGAAGAAGACTTATCTGCTTTTAAGTTTAAAATTATTTTTGCTATCACTTTTTCTATTTGTTTTAATTCTTCCCAACATTTATTAAGTGCTTCTGATTTAAAATTATAACCTTTAGTTATAACTTCAAACCAAAAATCTGTTTCATTTGCAGATTTTAACGCAATTGCATAATATTTTACTAACTCTTTTCTTGACACACTTGATTTTCCCTCTCTAACATTTGCTCCAACAGATGTTCCACTTCTTCTAACTTGATCAACAATATCAAAATCTATTTTTTCTTTTTTTAATAAAGCAGAAAGTTTAACGATTGAAATAGCAAATTCTAATGTCCATTCTTTTATGTCTTTCTGATATTTCAATCCTATCTGTTTTTTAAATTTTAACTTATATCTTTTTAACTTGAATTAAGCGTCCAATTCTCCTGCAATCACATTCATGCTACTCATCGTTAAGATGGCATCTGACAACATTATTCCTTTAATCATTTCTGGATATGCTTGATAATAAATAAAGCATGGCCTTCGGAAATGTAAACGGAATGGCGTTCTGCCACCATCACTAATTAAGTAAAACCCTAATTCTCCATTTCCACCTTCAACACAGTGATATACTTCTCCTTTAGGAATATCTGTTTCGCCCATCACAATTTTAAAGTGATAGATTAATGCTTCCATGTTGTTATATACTTGCTCTTTTGGAGGCAAGAAAAAATCTGGCAAATCGGCATGCATTGGACCTTCAGGCATTCTTTTAATAGCCTGTTCGATGATGCTTAATGATTGCCACATTTCATGTTGACGAACCATAAATCGATCATAAGTATCGCCTTGTGTTCCAACAGGAACTGTAAATGTAAAATCTTCGTATGACGAGTATGGATTCATCACACGCACGTCATAATCAACACCTGCTGCACGGAGGTTAGGTCCAGCAAAACTATAACTCAATGCCATTTCTGCACTAATCGGACCGCAGTTAACGGTGCGGTCCATGAAAATTTTATTACGCTCTAATAAATTAGAAAATTCTTTTAAGCCTTTAGGATATTCCTTTAAAAATGTATCAATTAAGTCCCACGTTTTTTTACTCCATTCTTGGTCAAAACCGCCAATACGGCCAATGTTAGTTGTTAAACGTGCACCGCAAATTTCTTCAAAGATTTCATAAATTTTTTCTCTCCATTGAAAAATGTATAAGAATCCCGTCATTGCACCAGTATCTACGCCAATCACGGAGTTACAAATGATATGATCGGCTATGCGCGATAATTCCATAATAATGACACGATGATACTCAGCACGTTTGGGGATTTTCGCGCCTAATAATTTTTCAACGGTCATGTACCAACCCATGTTATTAATTGGAGATGAGCAATAATTTAAACGATCGGTTATAGGTGTAATTTGTGCATATGGACGGCGCTCTGCAAGTTTTTCAAAAGCACGGTGAATATACCCAATGGTAGGAACAGCAGAATGAATAATCTCGCCATCCATTTTTAAGACGTTCTGGAAAATACCATGTGTAGCAGGATGTGTAGGTCCAAGGTTTAAAGTAGAATATTCTTTTTCTTCGATAACTTCCTGATTAATGGAATATGTTGTTTCTTTTTTACTCATTTTAGTAAAGTCAAAATTTATAATTTAAAATTCAAAAGCTTTTAAATTTGTAACATCTTCTTTTTCTAGTTTTTAAAATATTTTAAAATATTTTTCACTTTAATCGCTGCGCTTTTAATAATTGAATCATTATCTTCACTTATTTTTTGAACCATTTTGTGTTTTAAATAAGATTCTGATGTGCCTCCAAATCCTTCAAAATGGAACCAATCTCTTTCATCTATTCCAACTTTTTTAAATACAGCAAGGTTTCTTAATTTCTGAGGTATATATTGAAAATCTTTTCGATTTTTTTTTACATAATTCAATAAATAAGTTGTACTTCTCATCCAAGTATCATGCAAAACAATAAAACCATTCTTTTCTATCATTAATCCAGCGTAATAAAAATCAATAAATTGTCCATCAAATTTATGATCTCCATCTATAAAAATAAAATCAAAAGTTCTTTTTTCATTTAATAATTTAGGTAAAATATTGTGAGAGTGGTCTGCATAAAACTCAAGGTTTTTAGTTAAACCTAATTTCTCTATATTTTTTAATCCGCAATTATTGTAATGTATTTGAAAAGAATCAATCCCCAAATGATTACTTTGAGAGGCAGAAAAAATATATGAAGCTGAAAGTCCTAAACCAAATCCCGTTTCTAATGTTTTTTTAAAATTATTTTGTTTAATCAATCTATGTATATACTCTCCTTCCGAAAATTTTATAGCCGAAGATTTAATAGTACTCGGTAACTCAATATTTTTTTTTATTTCTTCTAAACTTATCATTCCTATCTACCAAACATTTCGTCTTTCTTATCAATTCTAGTTTGATCTTCTAAAGGATATTCTTTTCGCAGAGGGAAGATATCCATTTCATCTACATTTAAAATACGTTTTAAATTAGGATGGCCTTTAAATTTCACGCCAAAAAAATCATACGTTTCTCTTTCCATCCAATTTGCTGCAGGCCACAAATCTGTCGCTGTCGGAATTTCTGGTTTATTAATGTCAAAAAATGTTTTTAAACGAATGCGATAATTCTTTGGCATGTTATGTAAATGATAAATTACACCTAAGTGTTTCTCATCTGCCGTTTGCATTCCACATAAATCAGTTAAGAAATGAAAATTTAATTCTTCATCTTCTTTCAGAAATTTTAAAACGTCGTGTATTCGATTTTTTTGGATGGTAAAAACTGGATAATCATAAAGCAACTCAGCAGATTCAATGTCTCCATGAAAGTGTTCCTTTAGTTTTTCGTTTACTATATTTAATAATTCCATTCTAATATTTAAGATTTTGCTTTTAACTTCTCGACTTCGCTCGAAGACAAAAGCCTAAAATTTTTATTCTATTCCGTATGAGTTTAACATGTTCTTATATTCTTCAGATCCCCTTCTTCTAAATGATTCATTTTGTGCCAATTCTTGAATTTTTAAAACTCCATCCAATATTTGCTCAGGACGCGGTGGACAGCCAGGCACATATACATCAACTGGAATAATTTTATCTATTCCTTGTAAAACACTGTATGTATCAAAAATTCCACCACTACTTGCACAAGCACCTACTGATAATACCCAACGGGGCTCCGCCATTTGTTCATAAACCTGACGCAACGTTGGTCCCATTTTTTTAGCAATGGTTCCCATTACCATCAACATATCTGCCTGTCTTGGTGAAAAACTTAAACGCTCAGATCCAAAACGTCCTAAATCGTAATGAGAAGCCATGGTAGCCATGAACTCAATACCACAGCAAGAAGTAGCAAACGGTAATGGCCATAGCGAATTTTTACGGGCTAACCCCACGACATCTTCTAATTTCGTTGCAAAAAAACCAGGTCCTTCCAATCCTTCTGGACTTTTTGCAATTTCTAATTTGGTTCGTTTTATAATTTCTTTTGACATTACTAATTAAATTTAAAAAATTACTCTTCCCACTTTAATGCCTTTTTAGAAAGCATATAATAAAATCCAACTAATAATAAAATAATAAAAGTGAATACTTCTATAACACCTAAAATACCCAACTGTTTAAAGTTAACTGCCCATGGATACATAAAAATTACCTCTATATCGAACAGAACAAATAAAATGGC
>Ga0068872_10004674_pt1 | contig 10336 bp, 10 predicted proteins | sample NOAtaG_7_FD_66441 | JGI IMG/M metagenome (GOLD analysis project Ga0068872, IMG submission 66441) | Freshwater lake microbial communities from Lake Erie, under a cyanobacterial bloom - NOAA_Erie_Diel1S_2200h metaG | ecosystem: Environmental > Aquatic > Freshwater > Lake | place: USA: Ohio, Lake...
CTCCATTTTTTTGCTTACCTCCACCTTAATTCCTTCTTTCAAAACTATACCTATCAATCGTTTCCCCTTTTTTTAAGTTTCTTCTCTTTTTGTTAAGAAAGATCCGACTAATGGATAGCCAAAAGCGGGGGGAGGACGACGGCGCGGCGGGGAGGGGGGGCAGGGGGGGGAGGGGATGCCAGGGTGGGGGAGGCTGTGGCGGATCCTTTTCTCTTTGATTGCTAGATAAATCTCACGGCTTCTCGGATATTTTCTTCTGAAACTTCCAGATATAAAGCTAAAGTTCCTAAGCTTGAATGGCCAGAGATTTTCTGGATCGTTCCCCCGATAGCGATCGCGAAAAGTCGAATAATTGTAAATTTTTGCTAAGGGTGGGGTCAGACAGAGGAATCATTGCTAGAGTAAGCTTAATTGTCAGGAATTTAGTTAACCAAGGTTTTTGGCAAGATGCTAGTCTGGCTAACACGCTTTTGGGCGTGATATGGGGAAAAGTTCTGGCGATCACGCCTAAATGAGGTGATATACCGAAAGTTGACCTATATTGTTACTTTCAAGAGTGTTATACAGAAACTTTCCGTATAATATGTAGTTAGGCAGACAAGGTCATCTAATGATTATTATGAGGATTTGAATTTATGCCAGACTTAGGGTTAAAAAATCTAGCCCATGTTCACATCATTGTTCCTGACCTAGATGAAGCTGCGGAGTTTTATCGAGAGGTGATGGGCTTTCTAGAAATGCAGAGCCATCATGGGCTTGTTAATCGAGGACTTGCTACCTATTACGGTTTCCAAGAAATATGGGATCGGTTAAATATCAGCCTTAGATTTTTGGTTTTTCCTGAAGTACTGACGATAAAGCTTGTTCAAATCAAGACTATTGGCTATGGGGGAAGTGCTTCTTTGCCAACTCTCAGTAGTCAGGTTCCGTACCTTTACGGCAATGTTGGACCTGGGCCGATCTCCGTTGTTGCAAAAGATCTTGATGCAACTTACAGAATTTTAAGCAATTATGCATCTGATTATTCAGCAAAATTCAAGCTCACTTTACTCAGTGAACCAGTGTTTTTATCACCACTTTTACCAAGTCAAACTGGTGCTACAGAACATAGCCAATTGCGTGGTCAGGATAGAATTCTTAGTGACCTTGCAGAGAAATTTCCGCAGCGTGCAAAATTTCAACTAATTGACCCTTTTGGTGTGAGGTGGGAATTTAATAATGATATTGATTAACTCATGCTGTGTTTTTTGAAATGCATTAATTACATACATTGTTGCTAAGGAGAAAATTAAATGGGTTGGACATGGAGAGGAGACAGTGCCGAGACACTTCTCACACAGTATCCTGAATTGGCAAACATACAAAGTCTAACGCAGCGTTGGCCATCACTTGCTGAAGCAGCTGAACGACTTAGAGTGTCTGGACAGCTTCCTAACGTATTGCCAGAAAATTCGGAGAACCCTCAAGAAAATCAACCAGAGAACCCACAGAATGGATAATTATCCTCTCTGAGGAGGCTTGTGACTTCAAAGTACACAAGTGGTGCTTTGAAGAGTGGATAAACTCTGCATTTTGGCGGCAGTGTAGCTGTTCTTGCTTAGTGGTGCAGAAAACTTTTTTGAGTCTTACGGTGTAGGGACTGCACAGCCAAAATGGCGGCTGAAATTCATTGCCCTCGTTGGAGTTTTTGGGAAAGCCTAAAATCATCGTCTCACCAATAATCCTTCATTCATAAGAGTTTAAAGACTTTTCTCAACCACTAAGGAGCTACATTTTTATAACTGAAAAGCTTTGTATATAGCGGTAAGCGCTTGAGTGAGATACAGACCAAGCCTTGCCTAGCATGGTTTATAGCTCGTGACACTGTACCTCATACGACTGCACACCGCTATAAATGAATTCAGTATCTTCCTCTAGCTCAAAAGTTAATTACTATGGACTTTAATCCACTTACTGATTTTAAGGAGACTGTTTATGCAGTGCCTCCACCTTTTGATATCTCTTTGTCCTTAGCACAAGAGGTAATTGGAAGTGCTCTTACGAAAAGCCCATTAGGTGAAGTAGCTATCTATATTCATGTTCCTTTCTGTATTAACCTTTGCCAATTCTGTGGTTTTGTCAAAGAAAAGCTTTCTTCTAACGATCAAATTTATTTTTTTGTTCAATTGCTTCGACAAGAAATTCAATTGGTTTCAAGTCGATTACAAACCTCAATAGCAGTTAGTGCAATTTATTTCGGTGGAGGTACTGCTAGTTTACTTTCTGCTGCTGATGTTGGATCAATATTGGACTTACTCAGCCAAAATTTTACCCTCAAAGCTTCCTGTGAGTTAAGCTTTGAGGGCGAGGCACAGACATTACTCAAGAAAGGTTTCCTTGAGGATCTTCGCGCACTTGGTTTCTGTCGTATCTCGTTTGGTGTTCAAGTCTGGGACGATGGATATCGACACCTCCTAAATTTACGCACTTCTAGAGATCAACTCCAACTTGCTGCCAATAAATCAACAAAACTATTTGATGAAGTAGCTTGTGACTATATTTACGGATTACCAGGAACTGACGAAACATTTCTCATTGCAGATTTACAGGGCTTTCTGTCGCTTGATTGTAATGTTGTAGAAGCATTTCAGTTTGAACGGATAGATGCATCGCCATTTTTTATTGAAGCTTTGATAAAAAACGGAATCATTCCGCTCTCTTTCAATGAACAGGCTAAACAACATAATATAGCTACTGAAATCTTCTCGAGGAAAAATATATGCCGCTATTCTTTTTCCCTATTTAACCATAGAAATCATAATCCCAAAGTAGAATATTATTCTTCATATTATGGTTGGGGTGGACGCTCCGTATTAGGATTTGGAAGAGGTTCCCAATCCTTCTACAATGGTGTGATGTGGGGGAACAATCTTTCACCAAAAGAACATGAGCAATGCATATCCAAAAATCTATTTCCATCTACTTCTATTGCTGAATATTCACTGTTTGGCAAAGAGTTAATTACATGGCCCCGCAGAGGGGAGATTGAATATAGAACTGTTTCTAAATATAGTGATGCTGATTATCAAGAGAAACTTTCTAAGTTAATTGATGCAAAGTATGTCGAAAAAGGTACTACCGCTTATTTTGTAGCAGAACATGCCTGGTCATTAGTACCCCTAATGTTGCAAACTTTACTTCCAGATACGTTTACGGAGAGATTCTTGGAAATCTTTCAGGCACGAGAACAGCGTTTAACAACATACCTTTAAAAACGATTATGGCAGTACGATATCAAGGCTTAGATCCAAATTCTCCTGAACATAGAACAATCTTAACGAACACTCAGGCTGGTATCTTAAAGAGTCATGGAAGAGATTATTCAGCTTTTGTATTCATTAGAGCTACTGCTGTTTCAAGTATTGATGAAATCGCTCCTTTAGTAGATTTTCACCCGCAATCGGCAGCACAACAGTATGATATTGCACGACAAGTAGCAGCAGGTGACGATCCTAACCAACTGTTTAAATCTATACTTTTCTCGGCTACTGGTCTCAAGAAGTTAAGTATTCCACCTCGTTTCTTTCCAAGAGATATAGGCTTCCGACGTGGGATGAAATATGCTTCACGATCGGTGCTTCGCGATCCTCCCGTTGATGAATGGGATTCTTTTTTTCAAAAAGACATTGATATTCTTGTAATTATTGCAAGTCAAGATAGACAAATCATACAACGTGAAATATCTAGTTTTATTGATTGTGTTTCTTCTGTTTTTAAAGATGGTTTTGAAAGCCACATTATTTGGTCAAGAACACCACGAAATCACCAAAATAATGCGACAGATGTTTTTGGCTTTGTAGACGGAATAAGTCAGCCACTTTTCTTTAAATATGATGTAGATGCCTATTTTCAAGATAATCCAATGGTGAGTTGGGATCCCTCGATCAATCCCATGAACTTAGTTCTTTTGAAAGATCCAGTTATATCTAATGGATTTGGAAGCTATGCAGTCTTCCGTCAATTACAACAGGATCGTCAACAATTTGAAAAGGCTACCCAGTCGATTGTCAACCAATTAAGTATTTCACCAGATTATGCTGAAGCCCAAATTTTTGGACGTTTTCGAGATGGCACGCCTTTAATTTCCTCTCCTAATCCAGTTGATCCGGCAAAAGAAATTCGTGACTTTACTTATGATCGGGATTCCGATGGAGCAAAATGTCCATTTCATGCTCATATACGTAAGGTAAATGTTCGTTCAGGAGAGGAAGATTTTATTTTTCGGCAGATTGCCCGACGAGGAGTACCGTATCAAACAAATACTTCACCCTCTGAAGAAGGACTTCTCTTTCTATGTTATCAGCAGGATATTGGAAGGCAGTTTGAATTCCTGCAATCTTCTTGGGTGAATGAACCTAAATTTCCTCCAAGGAAAGGGGATTTAGGGGTAGATCCAGTGGCTTTCACTAAGTCTAATAGCCAGACAAAGGGACAGATATGGAGATCCAAATGGGGTCAGTCATCTCCTTCGATTCAGTTCTCTATAAATAGCTTTGTGAATGTTAGAGGTGGCGAATATTTATATTGTCCTCCCCCAACGTTTATTTCAGCAGTATTAGCAGCTTCACGAGGGTAAGCTAATGAACTTAAATGAATTACTTCATAAATCAATTCATGCATTTTCGATAGGAGACTATTTTGGTGCAATTACCGCTGCCGAAAAGGGATTAAAGTTATATCCTTATATCTCATCACTACATGAGATACGATCAAGAGCTTATCGACTTATTCGCAATACTGATAAATATATTAATTCTTTAAAGGATTGGCACTATCACCTCCCTTGGGTTGCAGAGGTATGCTTTCAAATAGCATCTGAACTTATATGTCTAGCTCAGACATTAGAGGCTCAGAAATGGTTAGATCTTGGATTATCCTTACTTGAGATTGCTGCAGAGTCACGAAAACTCCCCTATAGTAATATTTCATACGCTCGACTCAAACATGATAGCTTACAGCTTGATTACCTGGTCAGATTCGATGTCCTTGACAAACAGGAATATCAAGAAGTCCTAAGTTTTTATGGTTATTTAATACAGAAGTATTTTCCAAATGGATATTCTGAAGAGCGGATTATAACTCTGGCACAAGATGAACTTATGGGAATCACACCGTTTTACCGACGCTGTTTATATATTTATCCAGAAAAAATTCCGCAATCTATTTTCAATAACAATATTGACCTTGTTTCTATTTCCGACGAATTCAATCATTCTGGATTATCCGTAATTGATAATTTTTTATCTGACGAGACATTCGATGAATTACGGCAATATCTTCTCTTCTCAACAATCTGGCATAATGACTCACAGAAAGGACTTTCATATCTTGGAGCATATCAAGATACAGGAGGACTTTCTTTACTTATTTCAACTATAGATGAACATATACGTAAGGCATTCAGCTCTATCATAGGTACATCAAAACTGGAACAAGTATGGTCTTATAAGAATGTTTATGGTTCAAAGGCAGTTGGCACACATGCTGACTTTTCATCTGTCAATATAAATCTCTGGATGACTCCTGATAAGTTCTGTCATAATTCGCGTGGTGGTCTTATCGTTTACAAACAGAATGCTCCTATAGATTGGAATTTTTCTAAATACAATGACGATGAAAGCGGAATAGCTCAATTATTAGAGAATGTTGATTCTACAGTTATTCCCTATCGTGCTAACAGGGCAGTTATTTTTGATTCGTCACTCTTCCATTGTTCTGATGAATGCCAGTTTGAAGATTCCTATGAAGGGCTACGAATAAACTTAACGCTTCTATATGGTAGAAGAGATTGATAGATTCGGGAACGTTTTCAACTCAACCGCATCTCAATATCTAGGTAGCGTACCCCACAATTTGATTTTACTACCTGATACGTTGAGACAATTGTTGCGGGATAAATTTAGGGTTAAAATTTAGGAGTAGAGTTAATCCTCATTTAAGTACATATCGCCTAACCAGCGCTTGCACAGGACGGTCGATATATACTGGCACTGAGCTATACTTTATTTACCGCCTGTGAAGCGCAAGCCGTTAGTTTCTTGAGAGGCAGAAACAGTCAATTTGAAATATAGTTACCCGATGGTGCTTCAGTTTACCCACTGCAAACAAAAGGAAAACATATGAATATCGAAGAGCTCAAGCAGGAAACGATGATGCGACTCAGTATTACTGATCGCTCTGTAGTCGATTACATCACGGAGGAACTGCTGATCCAGTACCTGGACGCAAAAGCAGTAAAGGAGGTGAAGAGACAGTCTGTCGATGAAAACGGTTATCCTGTCGAGAACCAGAGCTATGTCGATTATGGGCACAGTTTAGTGTTCACGAGAGAGTATACCTACTACTCCAACGGTCCTCAGGGATCGAATTACAAGTGTGGAGATCAAGATCAATGGCAGTGGCGTAACGATGTGGGTGATGAGTTTACCCCGATAGCATTGTGTCGTGGCAATGATTACTATTACAAGCTATACTGCCCATCTTGCTAGCTGAATAGATCTCTTATTGCCTAACAAGGGCTTGCAGCGGATGGACTCAAAACTCTGGTGATGCCTCGAAAAACCTTGTCACCGCTGAAGCCCAAGCCGTTATACAGCCTCAACTATCGGTGGGGCGTGTCCGAGAGGCAATCTTTTTTAGGGTAGTATCTGAGAGGATTAATTATGCTAGAGGGATGTAAATAAACTAATGACTATTGCCGACTTTAAAGTAATCCTGATTCAACTAGCAGAAAATCTGATTCCCATCAATGACTGGCTAGAGTCAAAGCAATTTAATCCTCATGAGCTAAATTGGTGGGCTGACACAGATATTTCAAGCAGTACTTTAACATTGCCTTGGAGAAGTAACTCTACAGAATCTTTATTTCATACTCTGCTTGTTGAAGACTTTCTCCACTTTATAAGTTCAACATCCCAACAAGAAACTACCATTGTGGAGTTAAGTTCTTTAGCGACTAACCCATTAGAAAAATGTCCTATAGGGAATGTTGAGACTTGGCGCAAGACAAAGGGACTAGAGGAAGATCCAAGTTTCGCTGGTACAAGCGCATTTAATTTTTCTGTCGATTCATCTGGTAATGCTTTGCAACGAGAACTATTTTATGAAAGCGTTTTGCCAGTATTCCAAGAGGCTTTAGATAATACGATTTCTGATTCGGTTCCTTACTCTCAAGTAATAAGCGATCTATGGGACGACAAGGTTAGTGGTTGGTCGTCAAATACTATTAAGTCATCGATTTTCTTAAAACAGTTTCTAGCTGACTTGATCATAGTTTCGTTTCGTAGTGGTGTAAAAGACGACCCGATTTTTATGCTATGGAGACGATTAATACCTATTGAATGTGGTGAGCATAGACGCTCTGGCAATAAATTCGGTGAAGCACAGATTCAGTTGGCAGTAACGCAGATTCAAGAACTCATATTCAGTCGCTTAAAAGCTTAACCTAATGAAAAAATATGATTTTGTGATTGTAGGAACTGGCGGTGGTGGTGGAGCCATTGCATGGATGCTTGCTAAAGCTGGTTATCGTGTATGTGTTCTAGAGCAGGGACCTGATCTCTATGACTCCATACGTACTAAAGCTGCTAATTTCGATAATCGCTCTCACGATGAATATAGATTTCGTTTAGAACGCCCCGATCCTAAGAGACGACCACGCGGTGATTATGTAACATTTAGACAAACAATTGATGAAAAGGCAAAACCTTTAGGAAAACTCGGAGGTTGGACTGGAACTGCTGTAGGAGGAGGTTCACTGTTGTGGGGGGCATGGGCAATTAGACCTCTTCCAATTGACTTCCGTTTAAATAGTTTCTTTAAAAGTACTGGTAGGGATAATGCCCTAAAAGAGGCAGGTTATCATGTCGAAGATTGGAGCATTGCCTACGAGGAACTGAAGCCTTACTTTACAGTGGCTGAAATTCTCTTTGCAGTATGTGGCGATAGAAAACAGCTTGAAAGAAACATCAGTAATGCAGATTGGTTTCGCAACTTATCTGGGAACCCGAACATTGGGACAGAAAAGGAGTTCAGTCTGAATTTACCTTTTGCTTCTCCACCTTATCCAGAAACGCCTGTAGGAGCCTTGTTTAAATGGATATCTGAAAATGATGAATTTCCTGGCGGCATGGTTCCTTTGCCTACTGCACTTGTTCATCCTTGGTCAGGTGGTTTTTCTCCTATTCCAGCCTTAGAAAAAGCATTTGTACAAGGTGATTTTCCCAATGATTTTGGACTAGATTCTCAAAATCCTCTATGGTCACAGCAAGTTCGTGATGCTTGTAACATGTGTGGTTTTTGCGGAGAATACTTGTGTTGGGGCGGACGCAACCCGAAATCAGGTAGTGCTTCTACTTTTTTTGCAGAAATCACTTCTGGTGATTACGATGTAGAAATTTTCCCTAATTCTAAAGCTTATGAAATATCCTATGATCATCGCCTTCGGCGAGCAACAGGCGTAAAATATTTAGATGTTAGTAATCCAAATTCGCCTATTCCTAAATCAGTTCTAGGCGATAATGTCATAGTTTCGTGTGGGGCTATCCAATCAACTCGCTTACTACTTATGTCGGGTGGACGTAGCGGACTAAGTAATAGCAATGGCTTACTTGGTAGATTTGCAACTTTTCATCTTTTTGGTTTTGGCGCACGTTGCATATTACCAGAGGATTTTCAAGGTTTTCTTCATGGCGAGTTTGGTCACACAGGTACGCTGACATCTTTCGATCACTATCTGCTACATGATCAAGAAAGTGGATCATGGCATAAAGGTGGAATAATAACTTCCATAGCCAAGAAAAATCCTATGGAAAACTTAGTTAACCAAGCTTCTAAAGTTCGTGGTTTAGATTTACTTCAAAAAGCTGAACAACATGCTCGTACCGTCGAACTTCGTTTTACTGGTGACGATTTGCCACAATACAGTACTCGTGTTGACTTAGATCCTTACTATGTTGACGAATTTGGGTTGCCAGTAGCAAGAGTTACGAGACGTTTAGGGGCAGAAGAAGAGAATGTGTTTAGGTTAGCAGAGCCGCGCGTTAGGGAAATGTTTCTACCTCTACAAAAGCTAGGTGTAGATCTTGATGATCCAAATCAGTTCTCATTTAGGCGTGCAGAAGTTGATCTTTTTGGCGATCATCAAATGGGTACTTGTCGGATGGGAGAAGATCCTAGAACTTCAGTAGTTGATCGTTTTTGTCGCCTTCACGAAGTTCCTAATGTATTCGTCGTTGATACGAGCTTTATGCCAACTGGTCTTGGTGTGAATCCTATGATAACGACAGTTGCAAATGCTTTACGAGTTGGAAGTTGGATAATCAATCAGGATAAAAAAGGAGGATCATTGACTGCAAAAGAATAAAACTTCGTCATAACTAAGAGGAAAGAGCTACATCCAAAACGGCTGTATAACAACCCCGCTGCACCGGAACGAATTTAAGTTATCGTTGAGTTGCAAAGGTTGTCTGCGTCCGGTGAGCGGGAACGTTAGGTGGTTTTAGGTTATTTGTTGGGATGCTCCTGAAGATAGTCACTGGAAATGTTCAACCTTAACTGGGGCAGACCTTCCATTGATAGCAAAAGCAATGCTGCTCGTAGATGGAAGAGGTAAAGAGAGCAACATAGCTACGAACAGATAATTTGAGTGACAATAATTCTGTCTTATTACACCCTTTATATTTTAAGTGCTTCAAAAGAATGTCTAGAAACTTTGCCGTTGTTATAGGTAACAATCAATACGATTTCTTTGTGTCCTTGAAATATGCCAAGCGTGATGCAGAGCTAGTAAGTCAATTCCTGCTTAACGAGGCAATGTTCGATCAGGTCTATCTTTTTTCCGATGATTCTCCAGACATTTCCACTGGTAATGGTTCATTCGTATCATCTAGACCTTACTATGCAAATTTAAGTCGCTTTTTAAGCTTACGCTTTGAACAACCTTTCTTATCAGAAGGAGACAACCTTTGGTTCTTTTTTGCCGGTCACGGACTGCGCTTCAATGATCAAGATTTTCTTATCCCTAGTGATGGAGATCCAAGTGGTGTTGAAGAAACAGCCCTCTCTGTGAGAGTCATTGCAGAGAGGTTACGTCGATCTGGAGCTGACAATATATTGCTTTTTATAGATGCTTGCAGGAATGATGGCGCAAGGGGCGCTATAGGCATTGGTCAGGATGCTAAGTACCTAGGCAAAATTAATTACATACTCGCCTCCAAAATTGTCCAGCACTTTTTTAACGTAAGCGAGGAGGCTCTTTCGGTCTTTATAGGCGCTAAATTCAATCCATTCATATTTT
>Ga0068872_10004677_pt1 | contig 10327 bp, 10 predicted proteins | sample NOAtaG_7_FD_66441 | JGI IMG/M metagenome (GOLD analysis project Ga0068872, IMG submission 66441) | Freshwater lake microbial communities from Lake Erie, under a cyanobacterial bloom - NOAA_Erie_Diel1S_2200h metaG | ecosystem: Environmental > Aquatic > Freshwater > Lake | place: USA: Ohio, Lake...
ATGGCCCGCTTGGCGGTGCACGCCACGTTGCACGCTTGCGGATGGGACCACCCCGAGGATGAGGGGCGGACCGTGTCGCCGATGTGGCGGCGCCAGGAGCGCTACCTGCAGCGTTTCTGGACCACGTCCGTCCGCGCGGCATGAGTCCAGGCCCGTGGGTCATGGCCGGTGGCGGCATCCTGCTGGCCTCGGTTGCCGCCCTGGCAGACGGCGCCCTGTTGCGGGAACCGGCCGGTGCGGACGGGGACCGTCCGCTGACACCTCTGGTGGTTCCGCCGGCGTCGACGGTCGCGCGTGGATGGCCGCCTCGTGAGGACAGCCATCGCGCGTTGGCGGCGATGCGTCTCCTGGGCCACCTGGTCGCCGGGATGGGCCTCGCGGGGCTCCTGATTCCCGACGGGGGCATCACGTGGCCGCGGCTCCTCGGCCTGGGTGTCCTTGGCCTGCTGACCGTGATGACTGCCGAAACGGGGGCACGCAGCGTGGGTGACGCCATGGGCGAACACCTGGTGTTTCGCCTTCGGGGCTTCATTCGGGGGGCCGAACGGGTGGCCACCCCCTTGTTGGTACTCAGCCGATGGATCGATGGCGTGCTGGCGGTGGCCGTGAGTGAAGCGGACGCGACCGCCGAGCGGCGCGAGGAGGCCGCGCAGCAGTTTCGCGACGTCCTGTCGGCGGACGTTGATGTGAGCCGGGATGAGCGCGAGCTCCTGCTGGGCGTGTTCGACTTCGGGGAGACAACGGCCGCCGAAGTGATGATCCCCCGCGTGGATGTCCTTGGCATTGACCGGGAGACGCCCTGGTCGGAGATGCTCGACCGCGTGCGGAAGATCCAGCACTCGCGCGTTCCGGTGTACACGGCAACGCTCGACGATATCGTCGGCATCCTGTACGTGAAGGATCTTCTCCCCTCGGTACTGGCCGATGAGGAGCCCGCCGACGGCTGGCAGACGCTCGTGCGACCGGCCGTGTTCATTCCGGGTGCGAAGCGCATCGCCGACCTGCTGCGGGAGTTCCGCCAGGAGGGGCGTCACATGGCCATCGTGGCCGACGAATACGGCGGGACGGCCGGTCTGGTGACCATTGAGGACGTGCTGGAGGAGCTGGTCGGGGAGATCCGGGACGAGTACGACGTGGAGGAGCGGCAGATCGAGCAGGAGGACGGCGAGCGGTTCTGGGTTTCGGGTCGCCTGACGCTGGATGATCTCTCCGCCGCGGTCGGTCATGACTGCTCCCGGGAAGGGGTGACCAGTGTCGGGGGGCTGATTCTCGACGAGTTGGGTCGGGTCCCACGGGCCGGAGAAAGCCTGCTGCTCGGGCCCTTCCGGGTGGTGATCGAGCGGGTCGTCCGCCGCAAGATCGAGCGCGTCTATCTCGAGCGGATGGCTGCCGATGAAGGAACGAGTCAGGACGGATCGTCGCGATGATGCGTCTGTTTCCGGTGTTGGTGGTGGCTCTGCTGACCATGGCGGCGACAGCGGTACGCACGGTCTCCCGCCTGTGGCTTCGGCATTGGATCGAGCATCAGGCCGGCAGCGCGGCGCGTCTGGCGCGTTCGCTCGGTCCGGTCACGCGTCTCGTTCACGCCGCCGGTGGCGCCAGCATGCTGGTCGTGGTGGGGCTCGGGGCGTTCATCGGAGTGGCGTGGCGGGACCGCCCCCTCCGACTGATGGAGGAGGCGCTCGCGGCCGTGGTGCTGCTGCTGGTGCTGGGTCAGGTACTCCCCCGGGCCATCGGACGCCGATGGGCTCCGCAGCTGGTTCCCCTGGCGGTGCCGGTCCTGCACGGGCTCGATGCGGTCGTGGGCCCGGTACACAGGGCCGCCTCCTGGGTGGCCCGTCGGCTGCCGCGGCGGGAACGGGCCGGTCTCGATCCGGACGTCCGGGATGGGCTCGAGGAGCTGTTGCGCGATGGGACGCTCAGCGATTTCGGCGCCACCGAGGAGATGGCCATCATCTCCGGGGTCGTGCAGTTCGGAGGCAAGGTGGTCCGGGATGTCATGACCGGTCGCGACGACATCTTCATGTTGCGGGCCGGTGAGGATCCGGCGCAGGCTGCGCTGGATATGGCGGCCGCGGGCTATAGCCGGGTCCCGGTCTACCGGGACCATCCGGATGAGGTGCTCGGCATGGTCCACGTGTTCGACGTGTACCGGAGACGCGGGGAATCCTGGCCACCGCTCCGTCCGGTTTCGGTGGCTGCTCCCGATCAGTCGGCGAAGGAACTCCTGTTTTCCATGCTGCGGGCCCGCCGCCACCTGGCGATCGTACAGGAGCAGGGCCAGGTGGTGGGACTGGTGACGCTCGAGGATCTTTTGGAAGAGCTCGTGGGTGATATACGGGATGAGCATGACGACCGGACGGACTGACGCGATCGCCCGACTGCTTGAACAGTTCGACGCCGGCATCCCGGCGGCGCTGGCCCGCGCCGTCAGCATCGTGGAAAATCATCGCCCCGGGTTCGAACGCCTGTTGGCGGCGCAGCATCCCCGCCTCGGGCGGGCTGAGCGGATCGGCATCACGGGGCCACCGGGGGCCGGCAAGAGCACGCTGACCACGCGGCTGGCCCGCTGGTACCGGGAGCAGGGGTGTACCGTCGGCATCGTCGCGGTGGATCCCACATCGCCCTTCACCGGCGGCGCCCTGCTGGGCGACCGCATCCGGATGGAAGACGTGGCGTTGGACCCGGGGGTATTCATCCGGAGCATGGCCACGCGCGGCTCGCTGGGCGGGTTGGCGTCCGCGACCCGGGAGGTGTGCGATGTGCTCGATGGCTTCGGGCTCGATCGCATCCTGATCGAAACCGTTGGCGTGGGGCAGAGCGAGTTGGATGTGTCCCGTGCGGCGGATACCACGCTCGTCGTGCTGGTGCCGGAGTCCGGGGACTCGATCCAGACGCTGAAGGCCGGCGTCATGGAGATCGCCGACGTGTTCACGGTCAACAAGGCTGACCGTCCGGGCGCGGACCGACTGCGCAATGATATCGAGCTCATGCTCGGCCTTCGCACCGGTGTCGCACCGGGCGCCGTCCCGGCCCATCACGGCGTAGACCTCCGGTCCCTGACCGATCGCGACGCAGCCCGGGATGCGATGAATCCGGCCCGGGCGGCCCGCAAGGCGGCGCGCGACGAGGCGCCGGATACGTGGACGCCTCCCGTGCTGCGCACCGTGGCGGCGCAGGGCGACGGCATCGCCGAGGTGGCCGACGCCCTGGCCCGGCATCGGCGCTATCTTGAGCGGAGCGGCGAGTTGCGCCTGCGGCGACGGGCGCGGCTGCGTGAGCGGGTCATGGAGGTGGTTGAGCGGCAGGTGCGGCAACGGCTCTGGCGGGACGCGGAGACGGTGGCGTGGCTCGAGGCCCAGCTGGACGATCTGGAGGCCGGGCGTCAGGTCCCGTTTGCGGTGGCGGACGCGCTGCGCGCGCGTAGCGCGCCGCTGCTGTCCGGGGCCGACTTTGTCCAACACGAGGGGTGAGCGCATGACGACGACGGTGCACGAACTGGAAGCCGTGGTCCGCCAGCAGCAGGCGGAACTCGATGCCTTGCGGCACGAAGTGGACCGGTGGCGCGCGCAGTACGACGCGGGGCGGGTCCGTCCGCTGGCCTTCACCAACTCGGCGACGGAGGTCGCGCCGCTGTACACGGCCCTGGATCTGGCGGATTCCGCCGGCACCGCCTTCGAAGTACCGGGGGCATGGCCCTACACGCGTGGCATTCATCCCACCGGGTACCGCGGCAAGCTGTGGACGATGCGGCAGTTCGCCGGATTCTCCACCGCCCGCGAAACGAACCAGCGCTACAAGTTCCTGCTGTCGCAGGGACAGACGGGGCTGTCGGTGGCATTCGATTTCCCCACCCTGATGGGATACGACTCCGATCACCCGCGCTCGGAGGGGGAAGTCGGCAAGTGCGGCGTGGCCATTTCGTCGCTGGCGGACATGGAAGAACTGTTCGAGGGGATTCCGCTCGATCAGGTCTCCACCAGCATGACGATCAACGGACCGGCCATCATCCTGCTCTGCTTCTACATCGCGGCGGCGGAGCGGCAGGGGGTCACGGCAGACAAGCTGCAGGGGACCGTCCAGAACGACATCCTCAAGGAGTACATGGCGCAGCATGCCTGGTGCTTCCCGATCGAGCCGGCGCTCCGCCTGATCGTTGACGGTTTCGAGTACTGCGCTCGGCATGTCCCGAACTGGAATACCATCTCCATCTCGGGGTACCACATCCGCGAGGCGGGAGCCACGGCAGCGCAGGAGCTGGCCTTCACGCTGGCCGACGGCTTCACGTACGTGGAGCGCGGGATCGCACGCGGGCTGGATGTCGACGAGTTCGCGCCGCGGCTCTCCTTCTTCTGGGACATCCACAACGATTTCTTCGAGGAGATCGCCAAGCTCCGGGCGGCCCGCCGCATCTGGGCCCGCCACCTGAAGGAACGGTACGGGGCGCGCAACCCGCGTTCGTGGATGATGCGTTTCCACTCGCAGACGGCCGGGGTGACGCTGACGGCCCAACAGCCCACCAACAACGTGGTGCGCGTGGCCTATCAGGCGCTGGCCGCCGTGCTCGGCGGGACGCAGTCGCTGCACACGAACTCCATGGACGAAACCCTCGCCCTCCCCACGGAATCGGCCGTGCAGGTGGCCCTGCGCACGCAACAGGTGCTCGCCTATGAAACGGGCGTGCCGCATGTGCTGGATCCGCTGGGCGGGTCCTACTACGTGGAGGCGCTGACTGACCGGCTGGAGCAGGAGGCCGAGGCGCTCTTCGCCGAGATCGAGGGGGTTGGCGGCGTCGTGAAGGGGTTGGAGGAGGGGTGGTTCCAGAAACGGATCGCGGAGAGCGCGGCGCGCCAGCAGTGGGAAATCGAACAGCGCCGGAAGGTCGTGGTGGGGGTCAACGAGTTCGTCACCGATGAACCGGAACTCTCCATCCCGCTGCTCAGGGTCGGGGCCGAGGCGGAGCGGGAGCAGGTGGCCAAGCTCGCCCGTCTCCGGGCCACCCGGGACAACGCGCTCGTTGCGGCCCGTCTGGAGGCCCTGCGGACGGCCGCACGGGGCACCGACAACGTGGTCCCGCACATTCTCGAGTGTGCCCGGGCCTACGCCACGCTTTTCGAGATCCGTGCAGCGCTCGAGGACGTGTTCGGGGCGTATCGCGAGCCGGTGTTTTTCTGACGGTGACCGGCTCCCGACGCGGCAAGCGAACTGGTGCCCTGTCTGGCACCACCGGTGAGTGGTGGCAGGGGCATTTCGATGCGCGGTATCTGCACGAGTACGAACCGCTCTTTCAACCGGCGCGAGATCGGCAGGAGGTCGCCCGCGTCATCGACGTCCTTGGGCTTCCCGATGGGGCTCGGGTGCTCGACTGCCCGTGCGGTCAGGGACGACACGCGCACCTGCTGGCGGCTGCCGGACTCTCGGTGGACGCCATCGATTACTCGAATGATCTCCTCGAGGTGGCCCGGACGCGGGGCAGCTCGCCCCGCGTACGCTTTCGGCAGGGGGACATGCGGCAGTTACCGGCCCGGTGGTCGGGTCGCTTCGATGCCGTGGTGAACCTGTTCACCTCATTCGGCTTTTTCGACAGCCCGGCGGATGATCAGCGAGTGCTCGCCGAGTTTGCCCGCGTGCTGGCACCCGGTGGCGTCCTGATCTGGCATGGTGGTGCGCGCGATGGGGTCATGGCGAAGTTCCTGGATCGCGATTGGTGGAGTACCGCCGACGGTACGGTCTTCGCTCAGGAGCGTCGCTTCGATCCCCTGTCAGGTTTTCTGGAGATTACCTCGACCTGGCGCGGTCCTGCGGGGGACGGGGAGCGTACCCACCGGATCCGCTTGTACAGTGCCTCCGAGCTGGCCTCGCGGATGCAGGCGGTGGGATTGGTGGTGGAAACCGCGTACGACGGGTGGCGGGATCGTCCCCTGCGTCGCACTTCGAGCGAGATGCTGCTGGTGGCTCGCAAGGACTGCTGAGTAACTTCTTCCCATGACTCGACCCATTCGCGTACTGGTGGCCAAGCCCGGCCTCGACGGGCACGATCGCGGGGCCAAGGTGGTGGCGGCGGCGCTTCGCGATGCCGGCATGGAAGTGATCTATACCGGGCTGCATCAGACGCCCGAGATGATCGCGCGGGCCGCCGTGCAGGAGGATGTGGACGTCGTGGGGCTGTCCATCCTCTCCGGCGCCCACATGACCCTCTTTCCGCGGGTACAGGATCTGCTCTCCGAATCGGGGCGCGACGATATCCTGCTGACGGGCGGAGGCATCATCCCGAAGGAGGATATCGAGGCGCTGCGGGCGCGTGGCATCGGGGAACTGTTCGGTCCGGGCACCAGCACCCAGGATCTGGTGGAGTACATCCGGACGTGGTTCGCCTCCCGCCCGACGGACGACTGATGGGGCGTCTCCGTCAGCTCACCGATGAGGTCCGCGCGCTCGAGGACCGTTTGCGGGAGGGCGGCGGGGCCGAGCGGGCCGCCAAGCAGCATCGCCAGGGCAAGTTGACCGCGCGCGAGCGGGTGGCGGCATTGTGCGATCCCGGTGCGCCATTCCTCGAGGTCGGATTGCTCGTGGCACACGATCGCTACGAGGGCCAGGCGCCGGCCGCCGGCGTCATCACCGGCCTCGGCATGGTGTCGGAGCGAGAGGTGGTGGTGGTCGCCAACGATGCGACCGTGAAGGCGGGGTCGTGGTGGCCGGAGACGATCACCAAGATCCTGCGGGCGCAGGAGATCGCGATGCGGTGCCGCCTGCCCATCGTGTATCTGGTCGACTCGGCGGGGGTGAATCTGCCGTATCAGGGAGGCGTCTTTCCGGGGCAGTACGGGGCGTCACGAATCTTCTACTACAACTCCATCATGCGCCGGTACCTGCGCATCCCGCAGTTCGCGGCCGTGATGGGGCAGTGCGTGGCCGGTGGGGCCTATCTGCCGGCCCTGAGTGATGTGATCCTGATGGTGAAGGGCACGTCCTTCATGGGCCTCGGGGCACCGAATCTCGTGAAGGGGGCCACGGGGCAGGTCGTGGATGGCGAGTGGTTGGGTGGTGCCACCACGCACACCACGCTCTCCGGCGTGGCGCATTATGCCGTGGACGATGATTCGGCCTGTCTCGCGAAGCTCCGGGAACTGGTGTCGCGATTGCCGGAGCCGCCGGCCGTGTCGCGCCGCTCCGTACACCCGCCCGCCCGCGCCCCCGAGACGCTGTACGATCTCCTGCCGGCCGACCACCGCATGTCCTACGACATGGAGGCCGTGCTGTCGGCGCTCGTGGATGGCGGCTCGCTCGATCCGTTTCAGCCCGAGCGGGCGCGTGAGCTGCTCTGTGCCGATGCCCGCGTCGACGGGATGACCCTCGGCGTCATCGCCAACACCCGCGGACTGATCAAGGGCCCGCCCGGTGAGCGTCCGCGATTCGGTGGCATCATCTATCCGGAGACTGCGGAGAAGGTCGCCTTCTTCATCGATCGGTGCGACCGTCAGGGGATTCCGCTGCTCTTCGTGCAGGACGTCTCGGGCTTCATGGTGGGGCCCGAGGCAGAGCATGAGGGGATCATCCGGGCCGGCGCCCGTTTCGTGGAAGCCATGGCCTGTGCGCGGGTGCCCAAGATCGTGCTGACGATCAACCACGCCAGTGGTGCCGGCTACTATGCGATGGCCGGGCAGGGATTCGACCCGGATTTCATCCTGTCGTGGCCCACCGGGCGCATGGCGGTGATGGAAGGCGAAGCGGCCGTGCAGGCGGTTCATGGGCCCGCGCTCGAGGCTGCGAAGGCGGCGGGATCGGCTCCGCCGCCGGAGGTGCAGGCCGCCGCCGACGCCATGCGCCGCGAATACGAGCAACAGCTCGATGCCCGCTACGCGGCCGCACGCGGCTTTGTCGATGCCATCGTCTCGCCCGAGGCCACGCGACCGCTGCTGGCGCTCGCGCTGCGGGCCGCCCTGCGGAATCCGGGCCCGCATCTGGGGCCGTTCGTATTGCCACCCATGCCCACGGTCGGAGGGGGCTGATGTCGACAAGTGAAGCGGCGCGCGTGGTCCGCGTGGCCAGTGGTCAGGGGTTCTGGGGGGACTGGCTGGAGGCCCCGCGCCGGCAGGTCGAGGGCGGGGCCGTCGACTACCTCATGCTCGATTATCTGGCCGAGGTCACGATGTCCATCCTGCAGAAGCAGAAGTCCCGGGACCCCCGCATGGGGTACGCCCGCGACTTCATCGGCGCGATGGAGAGCGTGTTTCCGGCCGTGGCGCACCGCGGCGTGAAGGTCATCGCCAACGCCGGCGGAGTGAATCCCACGGCGTGCGCCGACGCCGTCCTCGAGGCCGCCGATCGGCATGGCGTCCGAGGGAAGATGCGGATTGGCGTGGTGACCGGGGATGATATCCTGGATCGCCTCGACAGCCTGCTGGCGGAGGGGCACGAGCTCCGGAACATGGAGACCGACGCGCCGCTGGCCAGCATCCGGGACCGGGTGCTCAGTGCCAATGCCTACATCGGTTCAACGCCGATCTGCGAGGCGCTGGCGCAGGGGGCTTCCGTCGTGATCACCGGGCGCAGCACCGATACCGCCCTCACCATGGCGCCGTTGCGCCATGAGTTCGGCTGGGCTGCCGATGCCTGGGATCACCTCGCCGCCGGCATCGTGGCCGGCCACATCCTCGAGTGCGGCGCCCAGTGCTCCGGCGGGAATTGCCTGCACGAGTGGCGCACCATTCCGGATCTGGCGAATGTCGGATACCCGATTGCCGAAGCCTACGCGGACGGTTCGTTCGTGATCACCAAGCATCCCGGCACCGGAGGGCGGGTCAGCGTGCCCAGCGTGACCGAACAGCTCGTGTACGAGATGGGCGACCCGTCCGCGTACATCACGCCGGATGTGGTGGCCGATTTCACCAGTATCCGGCTGCAGGCGGACGGCGATGATCGGGTGCGGGTCTCGGGGATCCGCGGTGGCCCATCCACCCCCTTTCTCAAGGTGTCCATCGCCTATCGGGCAGGCTACAAGGCTGTCGGATCCCTCGTGTATGCCTGGCCGGATGCGATGGAGAAGGCGCAGTTGGCGGACCGGGTCCTGCGGGAACGACTCGATCGCCTGGGATTGCACTTCGATCAGGTGCTGAGCGAGTTCGTGGGGGCCACCGCGACCCATGGTACCCTGGCCGGGGATGGGCGTGACGCGCCGGAGGTCCAGTACCGCATCGGGGTGCGCGGGGAGGATCGGGCGGCCGTGGAACGGTTCACCCGGGAGATCGCGCCACTCGTGCTGAATGGTCCGCCCAGCGTAACCGGTTTCGCTGGCGGCCGGCCGAAAGTGGAGGAGATCGTGGCCTATTGGCCCGCGCTCCTCGACAAGCGGGCCGTGACCACCGCTGTCACCCTCGTGGAGTAGCCATGAAGGTCCGTCTGCTTGATATCGCGCACGCCCGGAGCGGCGACAAGGGCGACACGGCCAACGTCGGGGTCATCGCCCTGCAGCCCGCGTGGTACGACCTGCTCGCCCGCCATCTCACGGCCGACGTGGTTGCCGCCCACTTCCACGGACAGCTGACCGGCGGGGTGGATCGCTATGAACTGCCCAACCTCGGCGCGCTCAATTTCCTGTTGCACGGCGCTCTGGATGGCGGGGGGACGCTGTCGCTGAAGACCGATGCGCAGGGCAAGGTGTATTCCACGGCGCTGCTTCGGCTGGTGCTCGACGTCCCGGATGCCGAGGCGGCCACCCTCGGGCTGCCGGCCGCTCCATGATCATTCGGCTGCGCCTCGCGTGTCTCGCGGTGGGCGTACTGGCCTTTGCCGCCGCGCTGCGGATGGGGATCGAGTGGCTGCGGTGGGTGGGCATTGCCGCCGTGGCCGTGGCGCTCCTGCTCCGGTTCGTGAAACGCTGACCCGCGAGAGCCGGTCCCGCTAGATTGCGGGGATGGGTATGCGACCGATCCCCGAGCTGTTGGCCCCCGCTGGAAGCCTCGATGCCGTCCGCGCGGCGGTGGCCAACGGCGCCAATGCCGTGTACCTCGGTGCCTCGCAGTTCAACGCGCGGGACGAGGGGGCGCAGCTGTCGCTGGAGGAGCTGGCCCAGGCCTGCGCGATAGCTCATGCGCGCGGCGTTCGCGTCTACCTCACCTTCAACGTGCTCATCAAGCCGCAGGAGTTGGCGGAGGCGCTGACCTACCTTGGCGCCTGCATCGACTGTGGCATCGATGCGGCCATCGTGCAGGACCTCGGGGTTGTGCGGCTCATTCAGCAGGTCTACCCCGAGCTCGAGGTGCACGGCTCCACGCAGATGACCGTCCACGACGATCTCGGGGCGGCCGTGATGCGTCGGCTCGGGGTG
>Ga0068872_10004685_pt1 | contig 10319 bp, 6 predicted proteins | sample NOAtaG_7_FD_66441 | JGI IMG/M metagenome (GOLD analysis project Ga0068872, IMG submission 66441) | Freshwater lake microbial communities from Lake Erie, under a cyanobacterial bloom - NOAA_Erie_Diel1S_2200h metaG | ecosystem: Environmental > Aquatic > Freshwater > Lake | place: USA: Ohio, Lake...
TATAACGGATATAGATACGGCATCAAATGGTTGCTTATTAGTAGCTTACTTCATAAGTAATAAATTAGCCATTAATATTTATGATCGCAACAATAAGCTCCTAAACACCACCCTTTCAACAGACAATATTGATGGTAAATGCAAGTTTGTAACAATTAATGATCATACAATGATCTATCAATTCAACAAAAACAAACTTTACACATATACAAAGGATCAAATTCGCCTTTCAACAATACAATTTAAAGCTGAGCTAGGTTATACTAAATGGTCTTATATCAAATCAATTGAAAAAAACATTTATGCGTTGGTTGGTTACGATGGTGTATATTTCTTTAATAACAAAGGAGATGAGAAAATGCACCTGTTAAAAGGTTCACAAGTGTCTGATATTATTAAAGACAAAGAAGGTAATTTATGGATCAGTAGTCTTAATGAAGGCGTATATATTTTCCCTGATCTAAATATATTAAAATATTCCTTAAATGACATTTTAGGGAAAAACGATTACGTCAATCGTGCAATACAAACAAGTCAAAACAAAATAATTCTCGGATCCTTTAAAGGAAAACTTATTTGCCTTGATGAGAACTATCAAATTGAAAAATGTTTTGAGCACGATATCAGATCAGACATACAATCAATTTATTACGACAAAAAAAACAAAAACATATTTACCTATTGCGACAAACTATACAAATTAAATGAAAAAACATTTGCAATTGAAAAAACATATACTATCACTTCAACTAAGGATATTGCTATTGTAAATGATACCATATTTTGCGCTACTTCCATGAATTTAAACATCATTCATGGTGATCGTATTGTTGAAAAATTTAATGGTACTTGGATCAATACACTACATTACGATTCTATTATGCATGAGCTTTGGGTAGGAACCAATAAAGGTTTATTCAGATACAACCCATCCACACAAAAAGAAATAAAGGAAGAGCTACTCGCGAAAATTAAAATTAACCCAGTTATCACTAAAATTGTTGAAGACACTAAACACAACCTGTATTTTCTGGTGAGTAATTATGGTGTTATTAAAAGAACAAAGCATGGTTTATACTCCACTATCTTATCAAACTCAGATGTAAAATCAATAAAAACATTTAACAACCTACTATATGTGCTTTTTAATGACCAGGTGTGGTTGTTTGATCTACAAAAAAACATGACTGTGTATAAGTTAAATCAAACAAAAGGAATGGATTCCCACATTATTGACTTTTACAAATCAAATAACAACTACTTTGTTATACATCCAAATTCTATTAAACTATATAAAAACATAATGGATAGCAATTCCATTAAACCATCTATTCAGTTATATGATATAAAAGGCACATACAAAAGGATACTTCCGAATAAATTTTCCTCTGAGTTCACTAAAAATAACCTTGAATTCACTCTAGAGGTTTTACCAAATATTAGAAGTAAAAATCAATTTACATTTAAATACCGCTTAAGAGACATTGATGAAGATTGGGTTACATTGTCAAATGAAAAAGCAGAATACAATTTTAAATATCAACAATTAGACTCAAAAAACTACATATTTGAAGCAGTCGCAATTAATGAAGATGGTGCAGAGTCATCTGTGTTTACTTTATACATTGAGGTCACACCTCCTTTCTGGAAAAAATGGTGGTTCATTATTATTTCTATTGTATTAATAATAACAATACTTAAAACACTTTACAACTGGCGCATACACTTGATCTATAAAAAAAATAAAGAAAAATTAGATAAACAACGTTCACAAATAAAGCTGCTTTCTGCCGAATTAACTGCTATACGTTCGCAAATGAATCCTCATTTTATATTCAATACATTAAGCTCCATTCAGGCGAAAGTATTAACTGCTAAAAGTGAAGATGCGTATAATGATATTTCAAAATTTTCCCAACTTATTCGTTCAGTACTTGAATATTCTAATAAGGAATACATATTACTTGCCAAAGAAATTGACTTTATAAAAAATTATTTGCATCTCGAATCCAGCAGATTTGAAGGTAAAATACACTTTAACCTAGATATTGATAAAGAAACTGACATACATTTTCTGGAAATACCAACCTTAATTACCATTCCCTTTATTGAAAATGCCATCAAACATGGTCTGCTTCATAAAGAAGGTGATAAAACATTAAACATTAAAATAAATGGCAATCAGATGGGCCTAAATATTATTATATTTGATAATGGCATAGGCAGAGCGCGATCAAATGAAATAAACATTAAGAGCCTTAAAGAACATAAGTCGTTTGCTATTGAAGCAACAAATAAAAGAATAGAACGTATTAACTTATCTGATAAAATGAAAGTTAATATAAAAATTAATGATTTAGAAACTGGGACACAGGTAACTATTAGTATAAAATATGTTTTAAATGGAAAATATTAAAGTTATTGTAATTGACGATGAACAGCATGCTCGCACTGTATTGGGCGCACTTCTTGAAAAATCTTTTCCTGAAGTAACTATTGTAGGTGAAGGTGATAGTCTTCCGAAGGCAATTGAACTCATTCATTCTAAAAACCCGGATATTGTTTTTTTAGATATTGAGATGCCAAATTACTCGGGTTTACAAATAAACGACTTTATAAAAGATGGTAGAGAATTTGATATTGTATTTATTACTGCCTATGATCAATACGCCATCAATGCCATTAAAATGTCGGCGTTTGATTACCTATTGAAACCAATTGACGTTAATGAATTAAAAGAAACTATTAGCAGATTCAAACAAAAAAAGGAAAAAAATCTTACAAATTCGGTTCATCAACGATTGACTGCGCTAAATGAAAACCTTACAGCGCCTCAACCAAAAAAACTCATCATACAAACACACCAAGGCGTGCATTATTTTGAAATGGAAAATATTCTGTACATAGAAGCTTCTGGCATGTATACCATTGTCCATTCAAAAACAGGCCAGTTCGTTGCATCTAAACCCATCAAAGAATTCGAAAGCTTATTGAATGAAAATTTTTTTAGAGCACATCGCAGCTATGTTGTTAATTGCAACTACGTTGTTAAATATTCGAATAAAGATGGCGGACTTGTGACGCTTATTGATGGTACCTCTATTCCAATTTCCAGAACCAAAAAAAACGATCTACTGGTTTATTTGCGCAAATTTCAAAACGTTTAATATACCATATTCAGATAAGGATTAAATAGAGATCCCGCTAAAACTGGATCAAGAATTAAACTATTAAATCATTGCATCCTAAAAGGGAAAACCTTTACAATTAAAAGTTTTTGAACTACTTACTGAACTTAAATTCTGTTCTTCTGTTCATTTTGTATTCCTCTTCGGTACATTTCACACCATCGGTGCAGGTATTCAGTGGAATTGTTTCGCCCATACCAACAGGTTTTATGCGAGTCTGTTCAATTTTATTATTCACAAAATAACTCATAACCGCCTCACTGCGCTTTTGCGATAACTTCATATTCTCTTCGTTCTTACCTCTGCTGTCGGGTTGTTTATGCACTCACGGATGGTTTTCCTGATCAGTTTGGTGGACCGGCTGGAAAAAAGTTTATGAGTAAAAATTTACGAGAACTTTTAGCTTCTAATTCACATTTACCAATGCAAGAGCAAAAAGAATTACTAGAAAAAGCTTTTTCAGAGTGGGTAGGAAATTTAGAACAAGTTGATGATGTAACTATTATTGGCATTCGCGTTTAATCTCTAACTAAGAAGTGCTTGAGTTTGCTCAAATTCTCCAGATCTATTACAAAAGAGTTCGAAAATATGTCGGTGGAGTCCACAATCGCAAATTTGCAATTTATTGCGGATTTGCGATTTTTTAAACAACTATTCCTAAATTATAATTGAACATTCATTAAACTCTTTAAACCAAAATGGTAGAAATGCTATTATTGTTTACAGATAATATGTGTTTGCAATTATAGTATATACCTATATTCAAACTGATACTTCATAAACAATATTCAATAATGTTTAGCAGCCTGTTTGAACTTTATAAGGGGTGTATTCCACCGAAACATTTTGTCTTGTGCAATTAAAACCAGAATTATTTATAGAATAATTTGCCTTAGTAAGGCTTCCACCGCTTTCTGTTAGAATTATTAGCAAGTAAGATGTGCAGTTGGTATCAGAAAATGCGTAATTAAAAGTGTTAGTTGTCCAATTATAATAGCCGGTGTAGCTATTAGATCCTTCACAATAAACAGCATTTGTATTAGGATACTCAGGCACACTAAGTTTAAAATTAGTGAAACCCAATTGCCAAATTCCAGTATATGGATTTGTAACTGAATTGCTATTATTTGTGCTTGGTGGATTAGACATCAAACTTGATTTATTCTCGGTACTGGGAGAGGTAGGAACAACAAAATCCTTATCGCAAGAAATCAATAAAATAAATGCGAGAAGACTACTTAACTTAATATTTAAAGATACCATGATGTATTATTTTTTTTATTAAAAACATAAGCTATACCAAATGTGAATGCACGATAAGGAATACCCGAATTGAATATAGTTGATCCAGTACCATTGCTATCTGTATATCGCAATCTGTAGCTAGCTAATATTGTAGACCTGGTTATTTCCGCAAACACCGACCAATTATATGCAAATTGTACCTCTACTCCTCTAGTGGTGTAGTAATTAAAAGGGTCTGATTCGTATTTTTCTATTTCATATGATCTGCCATTTTCAGTAAGCGTGAACATAGGTTTTGATAATAATTGCATTGCATAAGCCTTATAATAAACGGAGATTGCACAAACATCTTTTATACTCGCATTTAACATTATCCCACCACCTCCACCAATAAATGAAAGTGACTTAAACTCAATACTTTTGTTAATTGACGACCAATCTGGCTTATGACCGAAAGTAAGGTTTATGCCAATAGGGAACTTAACCCAGAAATTCTTCCCTTTTTTATTGAGAGTAGAATAGCCTTCGAAGCCTAAAGAATATCCAGCGTCCATGCCAAAACCATCTTGTCCAATATAAGGGGCATCAATTGACTTATCGATACTTGGCGCTTCCTTGATGAGACCTAAAGGCATAGCAAGGCCTAGTTTAAAACTTCCCGACATATTTTTATGCTGGTAATATTTCTTAAAATAAGATTTATCCGGATAACCATCACTGGAATAATTCTGGCTATTTTGACCAACAAACTCCTTCATTTTTTTCTCATCTGGAGAAGCCATCATATTCCCTTTATTTTGACCACTAACCTCTTTCTTTTTTTTGTCAACCGGAGAAGAAATCATATTTCTTTCATTTTGAGCAAAGCAAAAAGTTACGTTCAACAATAAGCATATACTAAATTGCTTTATAAATATTTTTCTCATCTTAATAGTTGTTTTAATCCATCATACCCTCTCTCCTTAGCAACTTTAAAAGGAGTTCTGTTCCATTGATCTTTCACTTTTTTATTAGCTCCAAGTGTAAGTAGTGTTTGAGATAAATTATAATCATTCTCGCGACTTGCAAAATGCAAAGGTCGCCAATCATAAGGTCCGGCTGCATTAATATCAGCGCCTCTTTTAACTAATAATCTAATTAATTGATCATTTCGCTTTAAAGCTGCTAAGTGAATGATACCGTAACCATTGTTGTTTTTTATTGAATAATCAGGATTTAAGTTCGAATTAAAATAAGAAAGGTCATTATTAAGTGCAGCGAGATGAAAAATGCTATTCCCATCTTTGTTTTGAATATTGATGTTGACACCAATGCTTTGATAAGCCTCAAGCATTTCTATATTTGTAGTACTAAAAATTAGTTCAACATTGTTAGACAACTTAGAAAGGTCTGCTCCGAGTACTTTCAAGCTTTTGATAATCTTAAAACTATTCGATCTAAGCGCTATCTGCAAAAGATCTTCTCCATTTAAATTAGTTGAAAGATGTGCTGCCTTATTATCTTTTATGAGAGCATTGAACGCTTCAATACTATTCATGCGAACAGAATAACTGAGGTAAGTGTCTTCTTGATCAAATGCTTCTTTTTCTATTGCAGGCTTTTTTGATTTAGCCAGATCAATCAATTCACTATCATCTAACTCTATACCTGCAATGGTAATATAGCGCAAAGTTTTTTCAACATTATTTAAGCTGCCTAATTCGTTAAAATATCGAAGAGTTGGCCTTGGATCTTTTTTGTTTTTCAAAAAAGCAATTGCTGCTTTTTCATTTCCAAACTCAATAACAAGTTGAAATGCCGGAGCTTGATCCGTGAGTTCATCTGCAACTTTTCTTTTGAGCAATTCAGTAATGCACTTATCAGCATTTTCAACAACAGCTAAATAAAGTATATTGCTTAAGGTAAGTGAATTCTGAAGTTCAGTAAGCTTATCTATTAATAGATTTAACATAACATCATTGTTCGTCTTAACACAGTATACCACAGGGCTCTCATTTTTTGGGCTAATAGCCAAGGAATGAAGTTTATTGTCAATGCTTTTAGAAACAAAATTTATATTATGGTTATCTATAGCTGAAAAGAACTCAGCCTTAAACTGATCAATTGTTTGCACTTTCAAATCTTGAATGTCCTTTCTATCAGTACTAAGTTGACTTGCAATCAATACATCTCCCATACGACCAATAACATCATCAGAAAGTTCAGCTCTGATCAAGTATCCATCAGGATCATTCTTATCCTCTACCACACGTTTATTTGCATAATAGCGCGCAGCATTCATGAACAACTCACTCTTATCAGAATATTCTTTAGCTAAGCTTTTCTTTCTTCTTACAACATCTTTATAGTCTATATTATTTGTGCCGTAACTTTTTGATGGCTTTGAGCAATAATTGTTAATTTTTGACCAATCAGAAGATTCATAGGAGAAGTTTTGTTCAATTGAGCTTATGCCGCATCCATGAAATTCATACATATCCAAATAGTATTCTTCTAAAGCTTCCTTAGGCTCATTAGCTGCACTTTGTAGGTAGGTTTCCTTATTTTTTTGATGTCTAGCCAATAACTCCGATTTAAACTCATCGAATTTATCCTTCTTCTCTTTGTAAGCTTTCTTCAAATCATTATTTGCCTTAGCTTGTGAAGCCATATGGCCGGCTACACCCGCTAAGCCAACCCACATATTAGCTTTGGCTTCAGCACTGCTCTTTGAAGCTTTAATATTTGCTAAGTTTTGGTTATAAAAGGTATTAAAATTCTGGTCTGCAATTTGTTTTTTTTGTTCAATATCGTTCCTCACTTGCTCATATCCAATTTGAGCTTCTTCAGGAGTTTCTGCTGAACGAATTAGGTTAAGGTTAACCGGTTGAAATAGAGAAATGAGGGTATTCACCCCAAGGTCTATTCCTTTAGACCATGCTTCGGCAGTTAGTTTAGAATCTCTGATAGCTCGATTTTGCTGGATCAGCTGCTTTGTTACCGTGGAGTTGCCTGCAGTTGGGTCGAGGCTATTAGCCTGATTAGCCAAATTCTGAGCGCCTTCAATATCGCCTTGCATTGCAAGATCCTGTGCTTGTTGATTTAATTTTTTTGCTTCATCAGCATTACTCGTTTGGTTTTGATTTTCTACATCCTGGCCATTTTGAGAATAAGAACTACTTGGGTTGTTTATATTACTCCCTTTATTTTGGACCTCTTCAGAGTTATCTTTCTTATTATTTCCAGAGGACACATTTTGCTCGTCTTCCTTTTCTCTATTTTTTTTTGCTAATTCCTCAGCCTTCTTTTTATCATCAGCTTCTTTTTGCTTTTTTGCTTCATTCTCTTTTATTGCTTTCTCCAAAAAGCGAATCTTTTCTTTAACTTTATCAGCTCCATCCAAATAAACTGAGGTGATCTGAACATCATCCAAAGAAATTAGTGACTTATCCTTTACAGTTGCATATACATAAAAACTTTCAGTGCTACCAGGCTTAAACGCTGTTTTACTTTGCTCTGTCTCTTTTACACCACTAAATTTAACTTTTACACTTGCATGTATTACCTTCACATTAAACCAGAGTTCCCTTAGCTCAGTACTTTGTTCCTTACTAACGCTTCCATCAAAACTCGTATGGTAGTATTTTTTACCATCAAGTATTACATAATCACGCAGTACCCCACCATTTATTTCTTCAAAAGTTAATAGCAAATTTATACCGCCAAGACCACCAGCTCCTGTCTTCATTCTAAAATTAGTAATGAAAACAATTTCCATTCCATCAACTTCCTTGGAAAACATTACTTGATCTGTTGTTAAGCCAGGACTAGTTTGACCAAGCGATTGACTTGGTAGAAGCAAAAGAAAAGAAGATAATACAATAAACAACCTAATATGGTTACGTTTTAGAAGAAAAGTACAATTCACGAGAGCCACTATTTATTAAACTAAAAACCTTTTAATTATTTTTCAAACATAAAAAATAATTGCTTGAAAACAAAAATTTATAATTGATAAATAGGCTTAACATTTATCTAAAATTTAGGGAAATGAATATAAGTAGGATAATATAGTTTTAACTGAATGTTAAGGAAAAATTAAACAGACTGAGCGGTTTTAGAAGTTACTTAAAATAAATAAAATCATAATACCGCATCCATCATAAATTCGTAACCTATTGCTGATTTGCGATTTTCTTTACCCTCAAAATTTCTACTATTTTATCAAATCTTCCCTGAAGGAATTCAAAAAAAACGCCGATAGATTCCACAACCCTTAAAGCTCTTGATTTAACAGGGCTTTAAGATCTGTTTTTAGAAAGCTATTGTTATGCATTTTTTTTCTTTAAACTTCTACCTCTCGGCGCATCGCCCTCATGTAACACAATTTCGGAATGAAGGTAATGTATCGCCTCTGCTGAAGCTTTCACTTTGGAAGCACTGCGCTCTAACATTTCTGATTCAAACTCTGTTAATACACTTTTCCTTACTCCAGCTTCTCTCCAATGAGATAAAGGTCCACATCCTTTTGTGATTGCACGAGCAAGTGACAAAGCATCCAAAAGAGCTTGGTTCGCTCCTTGTCCTTTAAATGGACTCATAGGGTGAGCCGAATCTCCAATCAGAGTTGCTTTCCCACATTTCTCCAATAATTTTGAATCAAGTAATTCTCGGTCATACACAGGATAGCCGGAGATCTGAGCGATCAAGGTTGCCGATACGATCTGAGGAATGGGATCATGCCACTGAGTTCTACGACACGCTTCTTCCTTAAGCGCTTGAGCTCCTTGAGCACTCAACTCCTTTGCCTCTCCTTCCGACATCGGAAAACTCAATTGCCACATCACAGAGTCTTTAGAATAAGGCATTATGTAAATTCGTTCATTGCCATTGGCAGTTTGAAAAACGGTGGCTGAATCCAACAAAGAATTTTCAAGACCTTTTAGTGCGCTCAAAGGACAAATACCCAATATCACAATACAACCTAAGTAACGTAAAGGATTTATATCATCGCCGATCAACAAGCTCCGAACCGAACTACGAATACCATCTGCTCCTACTACAAGATCTGTCTTTGCGCTTTTCATTTCTCCATTCACTTGAAAAGTTAGGTCAACACCACCCTCACATTCCTTTAATCCTACTAACTGATGTCCCCAAGCAACAGCATCTTGTGCCCCGAGTTGCTCAAGCATTGCTAAGCGCAACGACTGTCGCGCGATATGTATATTTGTGCGCTTCGGGGATGTTTTTTTATTTGAACTCATACTCTTTCGCATGCCCCATTCACCAATCACTTTTCCTTCTGTTGTATGAACTATATGTCTAGTTGAATTAACCCCATCTTTTAAGAATAAAATACCAAATCCCTCCATCGCATTACTAGCTTGCTGCAAAGTGAGTCCATACCCTTGAGATCGAGTTTCGAAACCGGCATCACGCTCATAAAGGGTAAAAGGTATGCCGCGGTGCAAGCAAGCAACGGCCAGAGCCACACCTCCAATACCTCCTCCAATAATAGCAACGTGTGGATAGTTTACCTTATCTGCTAAGGGAGGGTGAGTAGATTGAATTAATCCGGAGCCGCCACAGTTCACACATGAATATAAATGGCGATTAGGGCGAAGTGCGGCCCTGCCTTCTTCTTTTGATTTTTCAAATTGATCTAATTCCATCTGGAAATGGACTTGCACTTTCTTTTTGAACTTCCGGCTTTTTTTTCCTCGTCCCTGACATTCCAGACAAATAGCCCAACTAGACCCTTTATTTTCCACTTTTTTAATCTTGTTTTTTACCTTATTTGACTCCTATCAATATGAAAAACTTAACAAATACAGTTGAGACAAAGATCAATTGCAAAATAGTTCTTATTAGTTAATTTCTTCTATACGATTTAAAGTAATAATA
>Ga0068872_10004689_pt1 | contig 10311 bp, 7 predicted proteins | sample NOAtaG_7_FD_66441 | JGI IMG/M metagenome (GOLD analysis project Ga0068872, IMG submission 66441) | Freshwater lake microbial communities from Lake Erie, under a cyanobacterial bloom - NOAA_Erie_Diel1S_2200h metaG | ecosystem: Environmental > Aquatic > Freshwater > Lake | place: USA: Ohio, Lake...
CGCTGCGCGCCGAGCTCGCGCGTCCACCCCGCGATCCGGAGCTCTGGCAACGCTTCGGGCGCCTGCTCCATCCGATGCCGATCGACGCCGAGCTGCCGGGAGGCTTTCGCGTCGCGGAGCTCGTGCCGCGGGAGGGCGGACTCCGCGTCGAGCTCCGCCACGCGTCCGAGGCGCCCTTCTCCGTGAGCGTCCTGCTTCGGCGTGCGGGGCCGTCGGCGCGCGCGCCGCTCGCCCGCTCGCGCCACTACGATGTCGTCGCGCCCGAGGGACTCACCGCGCCCCAGCGGTCCGCGGCGCTGGCGATGGGCGCAGCGATCGTGCGGGGCGATCGCTGAGCCGCGCGGGCGACGGATTCAGGGCCGCAAGCGCAGGAGCAGCGGGTCGACGTTGCCGGTCGCCGAGAAGTCCAGACTGCCGACCCGCAGCGAGTTCCGCAGATCCAGCGCGAGGAGCACCTCGTCGCCATCGACGCCGAGCGCCGTCGCCGGCTGATCGCCGGTGCCGACGAACGCCGCGCCGCGCACGAACCCCCCCGCCGGATCGAGGATCGCGAGCCATGGCGTCGAGGGAAACACCATCGCCACGGCCGGGCTCCCGGTGAGTCGCGGCGTCCCACCGAGCGACAGGGTGTCGACGAAGCCTCCCGCCACGGCGAGCCGGCCGTCGGGCAACGTGCCGAGTCCGGTGACCGTGGTGCGGCCTGCGTTCGCGGCCACGTAGCCCCAACTCAGCGTCGAGCCGAGCCCATCCCAGCCGACGACGAACACATCGCGCACCGCGGCGCCGTCCGTGGAGGCGGGATCGATGCTCCGCAGCACGGGTCCGCCGCCGCCGAGGGGCAGGTCCCCCGAGAAACTGCCAGCGGCCGCCCAACCCGTCCCGAGCGCGGTGATGTGGTCGGTCGCTTCCCGGCTCGCGATCGCGGCGAGCCGTGCGACCGCGCCCCACTCGCAGCCGTCGATCTCGGCGAGCCACGCGTCGCCGTTGCTCGAGGGCACGGCCGGTACGCCGACGGAGCGCACTGCGCCGACGAAGTCGCCGACGCCGTAGATGAGCCCGCCCGCGGCGATGCCGCCAGGGCCGCTCGCGAGCGCGCGGACGTTCTGGGCGCCGGTGCCGCCCGCGCGGAGGACGCAGCCGGCGGTGAAGGGCTCCTGCGCCACGAAGCCATCGGCCTCGGTCAGCGGCGAGGTGGTGAGGGTTCGGCCGGCGATCGTCGCGCTGCCGAGGAACGTGCCGCCGACGTAGAGGGTCCGGTCGACGAGCAACGCTGCGGCGCCGGTGTCGGCGCCCGTTCCTCCCCAGCGCCAGGCGCTGCGGACCCGTCCGTCGGCCGCCCCGACGCAGACCACGAGCACGTCCGTGCTCGTCGAAGAACCAGTCAGCGTCGTGCCATCGGCGTCGAGGGTCGAACTCGCCGTGTTCCCGACCGCGCACACCCGGTCCGCGTCGATGGCCACCGCGTCGAACACATCCACACCCGCTCCGCCGAACGAGCGGGCCCAGAGCACCTCGCCCGCTGGGTCGAGCAGCGCCACGAAGCCGTCCTCCGTGCCTGCACCCGGGAGGGCGAAGCCATCGAGCATCCATGGCATGTTGCCCGAGCCCGCGAGCGCCACGCTTCCGTCGTCCCGCACCGCGATGGCCCGCACCCGCTCGGTGCCGGGGCCGGCGAGCTGCCAGGCATCGATCGGCGGGAGCGGTCCGAACGGACAGGAGGCCGCTTCGCAGCCGTTGCCCGCATCGCCATCGCAGTCGAAGCGGCCGCTCGGGCAGCTCAGCACGGCGCACGTGCCGACGCCGCAGACCGCGCGTGCGCCGTCGGAGGCGCTGCAGGCCGCGGGGTCCTCGTCGATGCGCCCATCGCAGTTCTCGTCGAGCCGCCCCTCGCAGCGCTCCAAACGTCCTGGCGACACACCAGGATCACCGTCGTCGCAATCACCCGGAAGCGCTACGAACCCGATCGCCGCGCCGCAACGCGTGACGCGCACGGTGCCGTAGCCATCGCCGTCTTCGTCGAGGTAGTGGAGCACGCAGACATCGGGGCCGGGGCCGGCATCCGCTACGCCGCTGTCGGGCGCGTCGAGCGCGGGCGCATCGAGCGCAGGCGCGTCGAGAACGGGGGCGTCGAGCGCGGGCGCGTCGAGCGCGGGCGCGTCGAGAACGGGGGCGTCGAGCGTGGGCGCGTCGAGAACGGGGGCGTCGAGCGCGGGCGCGTCGAGCGCAGGTGCGTCGGTCGCAGCGTCGAGCAGCGCCGGGTCGAAGGCGTACGAGCAACCCCCCAAGAAGCCACCCAGCAGCAGCAAGGCACATCGCATGTTCAAGACCTCTTCGACGGGAGCCCGCGCTCCGCGCACGCGAGAGGTTCTCACGGACGGTGGTGACCGTGAAGCGCCGTGCCGACCGCTCGGCATCGCGAGAGGACCCCGCGGGCCCGCCAGAGACCGCTCGTTCAGCCGTGGACTCGCTCCATCGCCGCCCGGTGGGGTAGGCTCCCTGCGTCCCGTGCCGCCCCCTCCCATGTCCTCCTCGCAGGACGGCCTCGGCGTCGAAGACGCGCGCGCGCTCGTCCCGCTGCCACGCGTCGGGGACAAGGTCGGCCGCTTCCGCGTGCAGAGCGAGGTCGCAGCCGGAGGCATGGCCGTCGTGTACGCGGCCCGGAGCGAATTTCGCGGCGGCAGTGGCCGCCCGGTCGCGCTGAAGGTGCTCTTGCCCTCGCTCGCGGTCGATCCCGCGCTCTCGTCCTCGTTCCTCGAGGAGGGCCGCATCGCGTCGCACATCGAGCACCCGAACGTCGTCGAGCTGCTCGACGTCTTCGAGGACGAGGGGCGCATGGTGCTGGTCATGGAGCTCCTGCGCGGTCGATCGCTGTCGCAGCTCCACACCCGCGCGCTTCGTGCCGGGACTCCCCTTCCGCTCGGGGCGCTCTTCGCCGGCATCGCGTCCTGCGCCGAGGGCCTGCACGCGGCCCACGAGGCGGTCGACGCGTCGGGGGCGCCGCTCGGGGTGGTGCACCGAGACGTCAGCCCTTCCAACGTGCACGTGGGCTGGGACGGCCGGGTGAAGGTCCTCGACTTCGGCATCGCCGTCACCCGCGACCGCTCGAGCACGACCCGGGTCGGAGAAGTGAAGGGCAAGATCGCCTACCTCGCGCCGGAGCAGGTTCGCGGTCAGCCCATCGACCGGCGGGTCGACGTCTGGGCCATGGGCGTGATGATCTGGCAGCTCTGCGCGCGCCGGTGGCTCTTCAAAGGCAACGACGCGCGCGAGACCTTCGATCGGCTCCTCGGCCAGGAGATCCGCCCGCTCTCGAGCGTCGCGCCCGAGGTGCCCCCCGCGGTGAGCGAGCTCGTCACCCGCTGCCTGCGTCGCGAGCGGGATGAGCGCGTGTCGAGCTGCGCGGAGATCGCGCGCGTGCTCCGCGCGGCAGCGGCCGAACTCGGGGGCGACGAGCGGCAGCTCGGAGCGATCGCGTGCGACCTCTTCGCCCACGAACGGGAGGCCGAGGCGACCGCGCTTCGCGAACTGCCCCGCGCGGAGGATGGGATATCGTCGTCCCAGGTGCGTGGGATCGTCCCAGACGAGGGCGGTACCCGCACCGAGCCGAGCGCTCCAGCGCACGCGTCACGTCGTCCGCTGGGCCGCGCGCTCGTCGCGCTCGCGCTGCTCGGTGTCCTCGTGTTCGTCGGCACGTGGCTGCTGCTGCCGGCGCCCCCGGTGCCGGCGTCCGCGTCGGCGGCGACCGCGGTGCCGTCCCCTTCCCCGACGGCCTCGGCTTCCGCCGCGGGCCCGGAGCCATCGCCCTCGGGCGCGTCCGGATCGGTCGCCTCCACGCCTGCCGCGCCCGAGGAGACCGAGGCGGCGGCTGCATCGGAGGAGCCGGGATTCGCTTCCACTCCTCCGCCCGACCCGGAGGATCGCCCCGCCCGCGCTCGGGACCGCGTCCGCAGGCGCCGTGGCCGGCCACGTGCAGGTGAGACGTCCGCCGAAGGACCGGTCGAGGCCGACCCCGAGGTGCTGCTCGACAATCCCTACTGACGCGCTTGACTTCGCATCCCGTGCGTCCCGTCGCCCTGCCGCTGCTCTGTGTCCTCGTCGCCAGCGCTTGGAGCGGCCCTGCCGCTGCCCAGGACGCTGCGGCCGAAGCCCGCGCCCGCTTCTCCGCGGGCCAGCTCCTCTTCGAGCAGGGCGACACGCCGGCCGCGCTGACGGAGTTCCGCGCCGCGATGCGGATCGAGCCCCACGACGCGACGCGCTTCAACGTCGCCGCGTGCCTCCAGCGGCTCGGACGCTTCGTCGAGGCCGCCGGCGAGTACGACGCCGCGGCGGCGAGTCCCCAGCTGTCCGAGGCCGTACGTGCACGCGCCGCGGACCTGGCGGCGCGGGTGCGCGAGCGGGTCGCCACGCTGCGGCTCGTCGAGGCCCCGGTCGGCGCGAGCGTGGAAGTCGACGGACGCGCGGCGTGCACCGACTGCGACCTCACTCTCGATCCAGGTGAGCATCGGGTGAGCGTCGAGGCCGCGGGACACCTGCCGGCGGCCCACACCATCGAGCTCGGCTCGGGGGAGCGCCGCACCCTCTCGGCTTCCCTCGTCCCGGAGGCCGTCGCGGCGCCTGCACCGGCCGCGCTGCCATCCGGCGGGCATACCGCAGGCGTGGTCTCGGTCCTCGGAGGCGCCATCGCCGCGCTCGGGCTCGGCGCCGCGATCGGGCTCTCGGTCGCCGCCGGCGATGCCCATCAGCGCTACCTCGCCGGGCCCTCCTCCTCGCTCCGCGACGAAGGGCTTGCGCTGCAGAGCGGCAGCCACGTCGCCATCGGCATCGCTTCGGCCGGCGCCCTGGCCGTGGTGATCGACCTCGTGCTCGCCGCGGCCCTCGGAGGGCAGGAGCCCCGTGGGCCCACGACCGAGCGCGGCGTGGTTCGGTTCTGATCGCGGCGGGGACGCGGCGCGCCTGGCTCAGGCCTGTCCCACGTCCGTGAGTATCTGCGCCGCAACATCCAGCTCGTAGCCGTCGAGGGCGCGCACGAAGCGGGCATACTCGGCCCCGAGCAGCGCCTCGAGCTCCCGTGCGAGCGAGCGGGCCTCGTCGATGGCCGCGGCGTCGGCCGATCGGAGGCGCGCGACGAGGCCTCCGAGGTCGAAGGCTGGGGGGATGAGCGTGCGCTCCGGCGCCTGGGTCTCGCCCTCGGCCCGCGCCGCCCGCACCGCTTCGAGCGTTCGAGCCAGCGTCGTCTTCAGCGCCTCGAGCGGACCGTCGGTCGGCGCGCCCATCTTGATCGTGCTCTCGACCCGACCGGCCTCCCTCGCGAGCGCGCCCATCCCCAGGTTCGCTGCGACGCCCTTCAGCGTGTGGGCCTCCCGGATGGCTTCGCTGCGGGCCCCGGTTTGCAGCTTCGCCTCGATGCGGTCGTGCGCCGTCTCCTCCCGCTGCGCGAAGCTGTCGAGCAGCCGCCGGTAGAGTCCGGCGTTGCCCGCGACGCGCTCGAGCGCGGCGCGCACGTCGAGCAGCGAGCGGTCGTGCTGTCCGGAGGGGGCTGCGGCCTCGGCGCCCGGCGGCGAACCTGACGAGGTGGGCCGGTTCCCCGCGCCGAGCGCGGGTCGTCCGGAACGCGACTGGCGTGGCCCACCCGGGGCCCAGCGGCGAAGCGTGCGGATCAGCAGGTCGGGATCGATCGGCTTGGTGAGGTGGGCGTTCATCCCGACCGCGAGGCAGCGATCACGCTCCTCGGCCATCGCGTGCGCAGTCATCGCCACGATCGGCAGCGTCGAACAACGCGGGTCGGCGCGCAGCCGCCGCGTCGCCTCGTAGCCGTCGAGCACCGGCATCTGCAGGTCCATGAGGACGACGTCGAAGCGGGGCGCATCCTCGCGGAGCAGCGCATCGAGACACTCCTGCCCGTCGCGCGCGACCGCGACCCGCACGCCCGCGCTCTCGAGCAGCTCCACCGCGATCTGCTGGTTGATCTCGTTGTCCTCGACGAGGAGCACCCGCATTCCGCCGAGCGCGAGCTGGGTGGACGGGGGCGCGGAGAGCCGGCCTCCGGTCTCGGGCACGAGCAGCATGCCCGCGAGGGTGGTGAGCAGCACCGTCGCAGGCAGCGGCTTGGTGAGCAGGTGCTCGATCCCCGCGTTGCGCGCCGCGAGGCGCACGTCGTCCCGCCCGTATGCCGTCACGACCACGATCTTCGTCTCGGGCGCGCGGGCCCGGATCTCGCCGGCGACCTCGTCGCCCATCATCGTCCCGAGGTGCCAGTCGAGCAGCACCGCGTCGTACGGGTCGCCCGCTTCCACGGCGCGATCCACCGCGATCCAGGCTTCTTCACCGCTCCCTACGGCGTCGACGCGTACGGAGGCTTCGCTCAGCTGCGCGGTCAGCAGCTCCCGCGCTGAGCCGACGTCGTCGACGACGAGCATGCGCAGGCCGGCCAGACCGAGCGGCGGTGTGCTGCTGCCGCTGCGTCGCGTCTCGGTGCCCAGCCACGCGGTGAAGTGGAAGCTCGACCCCACCCCGGGCTCGCTCTCCACCCAGAGCTGCCCACCCATCAGCTCGACGAGGTGCTTGCTGATCGCTAGGCCGAGACCGGTCCCGCCGAAGCGGCGTGTCGTCGAGTCGTCGGCCTGCGAGAAGGCGCGGAACAGCCGCCCGATCTGCTCGGACGTCAGGCCGATTCCGGTGTCGTGCACCGAGAAGCGGAGCTTGGCCCGCGCGCCGGTGCGATCGAGGACCCGTACCTCGATGCTGACGCTGCCCTGGCTGGTGAACTTGATCGCGTTCGAGACGAGGTTCGTCAGCGCCTGGCCGAGCCGGAGCGCATCGCCGACCAGCGCGGCCGGCACCTCGGGGTCGATCTCGAAGCCGAACGCCAGCCCCTTCGAGCGCGCGGTCTGCTCGAGCATGCCGCGGACCCGGTCCAGCAGCCCGGCGACGACGAAGTCGGTCTCCTCGAGCGTGACCTTGCCCGCCTCGATCTTGGAGAAGTCGAGGATGTCGTTGATGATCCCGAGAAGGCTCGTCCCGGCGTCGTGGATCTTCGAGACGTAGTCGTACTGCTGCGGCGTGAGCGCCGTCTTCAGCGCCAGGTGCGAGAGCCCGATGACGGCGTTCATCGGGGTCCGGATCTCGTGGCTCATGTTCGCGAGGAACATGCCCTTGGCGCGCGTCGCCGCTTCGGCCTGCTCCTTGGCGCTCCGCAGCTCGGCGGTGCGCGCCTCGATCGTCCGCTCGAGAGAGGCCTGGTGCGCTGCGAGCTCCTCGTTCCGCGACTCGAGCTCCGCGAAGAGCTGCCGCGAGAGCCGCTCGGCGAGCGCCCGCTGCAGCGGCGCGAGATCCCGCTCGTCCGAGCGGCCCGGGCAGGGCAGTCGCCACATCCGCTCGCCGATGGGAGCGGCTCCCCCGGACCATACCGCGTGCACGACCAGCGCCTCGCCGTCGGAGGCTTGCTCGAGCCGTACCTCGAGCTCCACCGCGGCCTCGCCGTCCGCGGAGGCGGCGCGCAGATCCCGCGAGAACTCGCTGGCGAAGCGCGTCGCGCCGAGCGAGGGGACGCCGAGCATCGTCGCGACGCTCCGGAGCTGCCGGCGGGCGAGAAAGAGCGCGTCCTCGCCGTCGATGTGCAGGTTGCCGAGCAGGATCATCGCTTCACCGAGAGGGGGCCGGGTGAGAGAAGGTGGGGGCGTGCCGCTCGTTCGCAGCCCGCACGGCAACGGCGCCGCGCGGCGCCCTCGCGCGGCGGTCACCTCGGGTCCAGGTCGCGCTCAGGCGAGCCATCTGCACACCTTTACGCTCGTCCCGGTCTCCGGGCTCGTCCGCAGATCGAAGTCGTCCATGAGCCGCCGTACGCCGGGCAGGCCGAGGCCGAGGCTTCCCGAACTGCTGTAGCGATCCGCGAGCGCGAGCGTCACATCGGCGATCCCGGGCCCGCGGTCTTCCGCCCACAGCTCGACGCCCTCGTGCAGTCCGCGTCGCACCGCGGTCACGCGCATCGAGCCGCGCCCCGCGTACTTCACGATGTTGGTGGCCAGCTCGGAGGCGGCGGTCGTGATGCGCGCCCGCTCGCCGGGCGAGACGCCCCGCTCCGTGAGCCAGGCCTGCACCCGCACCACGAGCACCGGCAGGTCCGCCTCGTCGCCTACGGCGACGAACAACTCGCTGCGCTCGACCGACCACCTCACCGCGGGTTCCGGACGCGTGCGAGTCCCGCCTCCAGCGTCAGCTCGCCCGAGATTCCGTCGATGTCGGCGCCGAGCTCCACGAGGGCCGCCACGACGTCGGGCTTCAGGCCCACCAGCACCGTCCGCGCGCCCATCAGCTCGACCATCTCGAGGGTCTGCCGCAGGCGGGCGAAGTCCGCCGTGTCCACGACCTCGAGGGCGGACGCGTCGAGCACGACCCCATGCGCCCGCTGGCTCCGAACGGCCTCGAGGAGCTCGCTGCGGAAGCTCGCGAACTGCCCCCGGTCGAGATCGTCCCGGAGCGTCGCGACGACGCAGTCTCCGAAGTGGCTGACGAGCGCCGCGCGCTCGGTGCTGGCGGCGAGGCGGCTCACGTCCCGACCCGTCGCACCTCGATGCCCACGCGGCGGAACGCCTCCTCGAGCGCGTCGCGCAGCGTCGCGCGCGTCTCGACCTCTCCGACCTCGATGCCGAGCTCGATGACCGTCTGCGCGACCGCCGCGGAGATCCCCGAGAGCAGGCACAGGCAGCCCATCAGGCGTGTGGCCTTGGTGATCTTGATGAGGTGGTTGGCGACCGCCGTGTCGACCACCGACACGCCGCTGATGTCGATGATGAAGACCCGCGCGCGGGTCTCGGCGATGCGCCCGAGCACCGAGCCCATGATCTCCTGCGCGCGCTGCGAGTCGATGATGCCGACGACCGGCAGGAGCAGCACGTCCTCCCAGAGCGCGGTCACCGGGGTCGACATCGCGACGAGCGCGCGGGCCTGCCCGGCGAGCTTCTCCGCGGTCATCCGGTTGTAGGCCTCGACGCCGATCGCGGTGTCGATGTGCACGAGCCGCGTCAGCGCGCGGATCGCGTCGGCGCGCCGCGTCCCGAGCGCGTCCGCCGGCAGCACCCGATCGGCGAGGATGGTCAGGGAGATGTCCGTCGCTGCGAAGTAGGTGGTCAGAGAGAGGCCGATGCGGGCGTGCAGCTCCCCCGTCGAGCGCCGCCGCGCGATGAACGCCTCGTCCATCTCCGCGCGGAGCAGCTCGGCCCAGTAGTCCACCTGCGCCTGCTTCACCCGCTCGAGCCGGCGCGGGTCGGAGAAGTGCTGCGAGAACTCCGGCAGCTGGCGGATCCAGACGTAGAAGTGCTCCGCGTACTCGGGCAGGAGCGGCTCGAGGACGCGACCGAGCTCGCGCACGAGCTCGAGGTCCGCGGGTTCGATCTCGTGACGTCGGAGGTAGGTCTGGATGTCCATGGGGCTCGTTCGGGCAGAGGGGGCGTCGAGGCGCCGCATGGTGGACCCCCGGGGCGGTGGAAATCAATCGGAACCCTTCGGTCCTCGCTCCCGCGCGGAGCCGCCGGTCGGTCCCGTCGAGCGCAAGTGCGCAGTTGACGCCGATTCGCCGCGTGTCGCAGCATCGGGCCGATGTTTTCTCCCCTCGATCCGTCGCCCGCAGCCCGTCCTCGACCGAACGGGCCTCCGACCGTGCTCGTCGTCGACGACGCCCCGGAGAACCTCGCGGTCATGTCGGAGCTCCTCCGCGGGGAGTACCGGGTGATCGTCGCGACCTCGGGCGAGCGCGCCCTGGCCCTCGCCGCCTCCTCGCCCCCCGACCTCATCGTCCTCGACGTGATGATGCCCGGGCTCGACGGCTACGAGGTGTGCCGGCGCCTCAAGGACTCGGCCGCCACCGCCCACATCCCGATCATCTTCCTCACCTCGATCGACGACGAGGACAGCGAGCGGACCGGCTTCGAGCTGGGCGCGGTCGACTTCGTGGGCAAGCCGGTGCGGGCCGCGGTGTTCCTGGCGCGGGTCCGGACCCACGTGCAGCTCAAGCAGGCCGGCGACTCGCTGCGCCTGCACGCCCACCACCTCGCGCAGCTCGTCGACGAGCGCACCCGCGAGGTGGGCACGATCCAGGACGTCACCATCTTCGCCCTCGCCTCGCTCGCCGAGACCCGGGACAACGAGACCGGCAACCACATCCGTCGCACCCAGCACTACGTTCGGGCGCTCGCCCTCGCGCTGCGCTCGCACCGCCGGTTCCGGGCGGCCCTCGGCGACGAGGAGATCGAGATGCTCTTCAAGAGCGCTCCGCTCCACGACATCGGCAAGGTCGGCGTCCCCGACCACATCCTC
>Ga0068872_10004691_pt1 | contig 10310 bp, 9 predicted proteins | sample NOAtaG_7_FD_66441 | JGI IMG/M metagenome (GOLD analysis project Ga0068872, IMG submission 66441) | Freshwater lake microbial communities from Lake Erie, under a cyanobacterial bloom - NOAA_Erie_Diel1S_2200h metaG | ecosystem: Environmental > Aquatic > Freshwater > Lake | place: USA: Ohio, Lake...
CGCTTCGGCGCTTGGGGCGTTGGGCTGCATTGGCTAGGCTCGGATGAGCCCCCGCGCTGGGTGGGCTACACTCATCTGCGCAGGGTGTTTGACGAGATTGATTGGAGCACGACTGCCGTGCTCTGTCACAACGCACAGTTCGATGTGTCTGTGCTGACTTGGGTTTACGGACACGAGCCTGCGTTCATTCTCGACACGCTGTCCATGGCCCGGGCGCTTCGAGGAATAGAGGTAGGCAACAGCTTAGCCAAGCTGGCTGAAGAATTCGGACTGCCCCCTAAGGGCAAAGCAGTGCACACCACTGACGGTAAAATGGGCGTGCTGATGCTGGAAGAGGAGAAAGAACTTGCAGAGTACTGCAAGCACGATGTCTTTCTTTGCGAAGAAATCTACAAGCGTCTGGCGGAGAACTTCCCCAAGAGCGAGCTTCGCCTGATCGACATCACGTTGAAGATGTACACACGCCCGTTGCTGGAGCTTGACCCGGACATGCTCAGTGACGCGTTGATGGAGGAGAAGGAAAGCCGCGAGGCGCTGCTGGCTATGCTGGGTGTGCCGGAGGAAGCGCTGGCTAGCAACCCGAAGTTCGCGGAGTTGCTGCGGCGTATGGGCGTCGAGCCGCCCATGAAGAAGAAGCGACCGACGCCGACAAACCCGAACCCGACGGGCAAGACGTTCGCCTTCGCCAAGAACGACGCGATGTTCCAAGCGCTGCTCAATGGCGACAACGGCGACGTGGCGCTGCTCTGCGAGACGCGCCTGCGGGTGAAGTCCACCACCGAGCGGACGCGCGCCCAGCGCTTCATGGAGATTTCGGAACGCGGCAGACTGCCCGTGCCGCTCTCGTACTACGGGGCCATTACGGGCCGATGGACTGCCTCCAAGGGCAGCGCCATCAACATGCAGAACCTCAAGCGCGGTTCGTTCCTGCGCAAGGCGATCATGGCTCCTGAAGGCAACGTGCTTGTGGTCGGCGACCTGTCGCAGATCGAGCCCCGTGTGCTGGGGTGGCTAGCCGACTACGACGAGATGCTGGACATCTTCAGGTCCAAGCAAGACGCCTACGCCATGTTTGGTGCGCAGATGTTTGGCATACCGGGCATGACGAAAGAGACGCACCCCGATCTTCGGCAAAGTGCGAAGTCAGCGCTGCTGGGTGCGGGCTACGGTCTAGGATGGGCATCGTTCGCTGCGCAGCTGCTGGTTGGTTTTCTGGGCGCTCCGCCGGTTCGATACGACAAAGACTTCGCCAAAAAGCTGGGTGTAACGCGTGACTACATCGAGCGCTTCGTAGACTGGGAGGACAACGTAACAGCGATGGCGGAGATCCCGCACACATGTACGGCTCAGGAGCTTCTCATCCACTGCGTGGCAGCGAAAAAGATCATTGACATTTACCGTGCAACGGCGCATCCTGTAGTGGGGCTGTGGGAGCTATGCACGCAGCTGCTGGAGAAATCGCTGTACGGCGGGCAGGAGTATCAGCACAAGTGCCTGCTGTTCAGGAAAGAACAGATCGTGTTCCCCAACGGCATGAGCATCCGATACCCCGGGCTCAAGTCGCGTAAGGTACGCAAGAAGAACCGAGTCACCACAGAGTGGGTGTACGGCGCAGATGAAACTAAGCTGTACGCTGGGAAAATTACCAACAACATCACGCAAGGGCTGGCCCGTATCGTGATGACGGACGGCATGATTCGTACTGCTGCGCGCTATCCTATTGTAGGAACCGTGCACGACGAACAGATTGTTGTAGTACCAGAAGCCGAGAAGGCAGAAGCAAGAGATTGGATTCTTGCCATGATGGTGCAAGAGCCAAAGTACATGCCGGGGGTTCCTCTGGCAGCGGAAGTCGGCGCACACCGACGTTACGGCCTTGCAAAAGGCTAACTACAGGAGCTTCACCATGACCAAAGAAGTCAAACTCATCCCCACCCCGCGCCACATCACCGTTGGCACGTCGCGGTACACGCTGCATCTTGCCAAGTCGCATCGCCGTTACTACGGCGAGTGCTACTCGCAGATCAAGACCATCATGCTGTACACGACCCACGCAGGCCAGCCGCTGCCGCCTGCCAAGCGCAACGAGGTCTTGTGGCACGAGATCACCCACGCGGTTCTGCACGAGATGGGCAGCAACCTCAACAACGACGAGCGCTTTGTCACGCAGTTCAGCAAGCTGCTCAGTCAAGCCATTGATACTGCGGAGTTCTAATGCATTGGTCGCACACGTCGCTCAAGGATTTTGAAGGCTGTCCCCGGCGCTACCACGAAGTGCGGGTGCTCAAGAAGTACCCCCGCAAGGACACACCCGCTACTATCTACGGCAACGCGGTCCACAAAGCCATCGAGCTTTACATCACCGAGAGCAAACCGTTCCCGGTGGCGTACCAAGACTGTCAAGCGCTGGCCGACGCCATGCTGTCAAAGCCCGGGCGCAAGCTGGCGGAGCACCAGATGGCCGTCAATGAGCGCCTCGAACCCTGTGACTGGTTTGCGCCTGATGCATGGGCGCGGGGGATAGCGGACATTCTTGTTGTCGACGACGACAACCTGACCGCATGGGTTGGGGACTGGAAGACAGGCAGCAACAAGTACCCCGACAGGGACCAGCTTGTGTTGATGTCGCTGCTCGTGTTCGCCCATTTCCCCCACATCCGCAAAGTCATGTCGGCGCTTATCTTCACGCTCAAGAAAGACCTAGTGAAGATGAAGATGCACCGCGAAGAAGCGGACAAGCATTGGCAGCTGTACCGTGAACGAACCGCGTGTATCCTAGCGTGCGAGAGCAGCAACGTATGGAACCCACGGCAGTCGCCGCTGTGCGGCTGGTGCCCCGTCGATTCATGCGAACATCACCCTCAACATCACAGGAGTAGGTAATGCCTGAGAAGCGTGATTGGAAACACAAGTACGCGCTGCAGAAGGCCAGCGGCGAGACTGAAGACCAGATCGAGCGCCAACGCGCTCGACGGGCGTACGACAAGGCCGGCATCGACCGCTCGGGCAAAGACATCGACCACGTAAAGCCGCTGCGTGCCGGCGGCAAGAGCACGATGGCCAACACGCGGCTACGCGCCCGTAAGGCCAACCGCGCCGACAACGGGCGCTGAGATGGAGATCGTTGACAACCGTGCCGTGCTGATCCGCACGCGCACGCCGGAGAAGTACACCGTCATCCCGCGCTCCAAGGTAGTTGAGCGCCTGCCCAACGGTGGCTACACGGTGGCTGTGGCGTGGGGTCTGGATGAGATGCGCGTGCTGCGCAATCTCGGCGTGAAGGCTGCGCCCAGCCCCATCATGCGCTCCTACAACTGGCCCGGGCGCTACACCCCCATGGCGCACCAGCGGGAGACGGCGAGCTTCCTGACGCTGCACCGCAGGGGCTTCTGCTTCAACGAGCCGGGGACGGGCAAGACGCTCAGCGCTCTGTGGGCGGCGGATTACTTGATGCTGCGCGGCGATGTGCGCAGGGTGCTCGTGCTCTGCCCCGTGTCGATCATGCACAGCGCGTGGCTGGCCGACATCAGCAACAGCGTCATTCACCGCAGCGCCATCGTGGCCCACCATCGCAAGGCCGCGCGCCGCGTAGAGATGATCCAGAGTGACTACGAGATAGTCATCACAAACTACGACGGACTGGAGATCATCAACAAGGAAGTAGTCAATGACGGACGGTTTGACCTAGTCATCGTTGACGAAGCCAACGCTTACAAAAACCCATACACGGACCGTTGGAAAGCGCTGGCATCTGTTCTGCGGCCTGAGACGTACTTGTGGATGATGACGGGCACGCCCGCGTCACAGTCACCTGTAGACGCCTTCGGCATGGCTAAGCTGGTCAACCCGCGCGGCGTGCCAACGCTGCTCACCGGGTGGCGCGACAAGGTCATGAACAAGGTCTCGACGTACAAGTGGGTGCCTAAGCCCAACGCTCGCGACATGGTGCATGAAGTACTCCAGCCGGCTATTCGCTTTACGAAGAAGGAGTGCCTCGATCTGCCCCCTGTCATGACAGAGACACGCAACGTGCCAATGTCAGTGCAGCAGGCCAAGTACTACAAGATCCTCAAAGAGCAGATGCTGGTCATGGCGGCGGGCGAAGTCATCACTGCCGCCAACGCAGGCGTTGTGCTGAACAAGCTCCTTCAGATCAGCTGCGGTGCGGCCTACTCCGAGAACAGCGAAGTCATCGAGTTCGACTCTTCGCCACGCCTGAGTGTGCTGCAAGAGGTCATCGAAGAGACCGACCGCAAGGTCATCATCTTCGCGCTGTATCTGTCCAGCATTGACACGATATCGCGGCATCTGGAGAAGTGCAACGTCAAGCACGCGCAGATTCACGGCGGCGTGAACGCGGCCAAGCGCGGGCAGATCATTGACGACTTCCAGCGCAATCCTGACACGCGCGTGCTCGTCATGCAGCCGCAGGCCACGGCGCACGGCATCACCCTGACCGCTGCCGACACGGTGGTGTTCTACGGGCCGCTGCTGAGCGTCGAGCAGTATCTGCAGTGCATCGCCCGGGCGGACCGCAAGGGGCAAGACGCCGAGAAGGTGCGCGTGATCCACATCCAGAGCAGCCCCGTCGAGGAGCGACTGTTCAAAGCGCTCGCTGGCAAAGTGAGTGACCACTCACTGCTGGTCGCTATGTTCGAGGAAGAGGCTAGGGCGAAAAAGCAACAGACCGCCGCTTGACAAACGCTTTACAAACACTAGACTTGTAAAACGGTCGGCGTTACCGACCCTTCAGGAGAGAAGAATGACCGATGCAGTGCAAGCGGACGAAGTGCCGCTGGACAAGCTCGCCCGTGTGTATCGCAAGATACAGGGGCGCATCCAAGAACTGACGGCTGAATACGACAAAGAGGTCGCGCAGCTGACCGCGCAGCGCGATGCTGTGCGTAACGAACTCAAGGACAGGTTGCTGGCCATGGGCGTCAAGAGCGCCAACACGGCGCACGGCACTGTCATTCTCGGCACCCAGACGCGTTTCCATGCGCAGGACTGGGACGCGTTCAAGCAGTTCATGTTGCAGCACGACGCACTCGACCTAGTGGAGAAACGTATCAGCCAGAAGAACATGGCCCAATTCCTTGAAGCGAACCCCACCCTCGTACCGCCCGGGTTGAACAGCAACTCGGAGTACGTTATCTCTGTCCGTAAACCTTCCAAGTGAGACAAGCATGAACGCAGTCGTTCAATTCAACCCCTCGCAGGTGCCCGCTTTCGCCCGCAAAGCCGAACTCTCTGAGACCGCCAAAGCGCTCGCGGGTGGTGGTGCAGGCGGCAAGCGCATCTCCATCGCCAACGGTGTGTTCCGTCTGCTGGACAATGGCAAAGAGATCGCCAACATCGAGGAGCGCTACCTCGACGTGGTGATCATCAAGGCGGCGCCCAAGGTCGGTCGCGTCTGGTACGCCAAGAACTACGATTCCGATGCCGCTGCTGCGCCCGATTGCTGGTCGGCGGACGGCAACACGCCGAGCCCTGAAGCGGAACACCCGCAGGCGGCTACCTGTGCGGCGTGCCCGAAGAACGTCGCGGGCTCTGGGCAGGGCAACAGCCGCGCCTGCCGTTACCAGCAGCGGATCGCAGTGGTGCTCGCCAACGACATGGAAGGCGCGGTGATGCAGCTTGCGCTGCCCGCCACCAGCCTCTTTGGCGAAGCCAAGGGCGACAAGCGCCCGCTGCAAGAGTACGCCCGCTGGCTGGCCGCGCAGCGCATCAACCCGGAGACGGTCGTCACCCGGATGAAGTTCGACCTTGAGGCGGACAACCCCAAGCTAGTCTTCAAGGCGATGCGCTGGCTGTCCGACGATGAGTACGCCACCATCGAGACGCAGGCCGGCTCGGAGGAAGCGACCAAGGCGGTCACCATGACGGTCGCCAAGCGCGACAACGTGGAACCGGCGCAGCCGGCGCAGCTGGAGGGTGCCCCGCCCAAGGCCAAGAAGGCGCCTGCGCCGGCCCCGCAGCCTGAGGTGGAAGACGACGTGCCTCCGCCCCCGCCCAAGGCGAAGAAGGCCGCTGCGGCGCCGGCCCCCGCGCCCGCAGTAGAAGACGATGAGGATGCGCCGCCGCCCCCGCCCAAGGCGAAGAAGGCCGCTGCAGCGCCCGCAGACGACGATGCCGATGAGCCTGAGGTGCGCAAGCCTGCAGCGAAGCCGGCTGCGCCCGCCAAAGCGGAACTGGCGCAGGCTCTGTCCGACTGGGACGACGAGTAACAGGAGCAGGGGCCGCGCCGTGCGCGGGGCCCCGACACCCCATGTACAGACAGAACTTCATCGACAAGGTACAGTCGCTGCCTTTGAGCTTGGGCGTGCGTCTCGGGCGCTGGGCCATCTACCACGACATCCCGGTCACGCTGCTCTGCGAAGCCACGCACGCTACGCGTCAGACGGTGTACAACTGGATGAACGGCAACGACGTAACCCCCCGAAACAAAGCAGCCGTGGAGCGGCTCGTGCGCTGCATGCAGGCTGCTAAAACGCAACAGGACGCTTGGAGAGCAATATGCACAGAATTCAGTCTGCGAGAGTTTCAGCAAAAAGGCTGAACAGGCGGGGTGAGGTGACGGTCTATGCTGAACGGTAAACACAATGCGCGCTCTGGAGCTAATGGCCGACGTACTGCCGTCGCCCGGGAACGGGCTGTATTGCGCAGTTGGGATAAAGGGCACGAAAAAGCTGCATGTGTTTCAGCCTACACTTGAGGAACTTGTACCGCACATCAAGCGCTGGCACCAAGAACGGTTCGACATCTACTTCGGACTCTCTACGTTTGACCCAAGCGTAGCCACGCTTTCACGCGAAAGGCGCACCGTCAAGAACGCGCAGGCAATCAAGGCGCTGTTCATCGACATTGACGGGTACAAAACAAAAGCCGCTGCGGGAGAGGCGCTTTACGCGTTTCTTGAGAACACAGGGCTGGACGAACTCGGCTTTCCCCACATCGTGTCCTCCGGTGGAGGGCTACATTGCTATTGGCCGCTGGCAGACGACACGGACATCGTGACGTGGAAGCCTGTAGCGGAGAACTTCAAGCGCCTGTGCCTGCAAGAGAAGTTTGTGATCGACATGACGGTCACCGCTGACGCTGCGCGCATCCTGCGCGTACCGGGCACCTTCAACTACAAGGCCGTGTACGAAACACCGCGCCCCGTCAAGGTGCTGCGCGAGGGCACAGGGCCTGTCGACCTCAAGCGCTTCAGCGCCATCGTGCGCAGCAAGCTCAGCGCGGCTTACGCGCCCGTGAGCAACGACTTCGTTGCAAGCGAAGTGGCGGTGCTTGCGGGGTCCGCGCCAACGCGCGCGGCCCATCGGCGTAGCGCAGCAGCGGAAGCGCTGCTGGGGAACATCACCTCGACATTTGAAACGATCTGGCTCAAGAGCGAGCGCGGGCAGGGATGCCGGCAGCTGGCCTACTACCAAGAACACGCGCAGGAAGACGGCATGGAACCGCTCTGGCGCGGGCTCCTGTCATGGGCCAAGGTGTGCACCGACGCGGATGAAGCAACGCGCAAGCTGACAGCGCTGCACCCGTACCCTGAGCAGCGGATGCACGCCAAGCTGGCTGAGATCAAAGGCCCCTATCCGTGCGCCAAGATGGACTCCGAGAACCCGGGCGTGTGCCCGGGGTGCCCGCACTGGGGCTCGATCACCAACGCGCTCGCGCTGGGCCGTGACGTGCAGACGCACGTCGAGGCGCGACAGGTCGTTATCCCGACCAACACGCTGAGGGAAGATACCCCGCTTGACCCCATCGATGATGAGGAGGACGACGGCCCGGGCCTGTTGCAAACGCGCAAAGTGGAAATCCCGGCGCCCCCTCGCGGCTATCTGTACGGAGAGCGCGGGGGTGTGTACGTCGAACTCAAGGAAACGGATTCGACAGGCGTAACGATCAAAACCAAAGTAGAGGTGTTGTCGCACGACTTGTTTGTTGTAGACCTTCTCAAAATGGAAGACGGCGAACACCGCGTGCACTTGATGGCGATAAAGCCTACGGTTGATGGCAAGAGCAAAGAGCACATCTCCATCATCATGCCGACTAAGGCCGTTGTAGCCAGAGACGATCTGTTAAAGTGCCTAGCCGCGCACAACATCTATGCGTCAAGAGGCGCTGCGATGGACGTGCATCTCTTCAGTTATGTTCGCGCTTGCGTCAATGAAGCGTCCGCTATGCGCAAGCCGCTCGACGTGCCGGTGCAGTTTGGGTGGCAACGTGACCGCAGCTTCGTGTACAACAACCGCGTGTTCCGCGCAGATGGCACAGAGACCATCGTGCCAATGCCAGGATTGGAGAACTTGAACCGCATCACGCAGAGCCGGGGCACGGTGGAGGACTGGCGTCGGCCTTGGAATCTGCTGATAGATCGCGAGATGTGGACCATGCTGGCGCTGTGCATAGACAGCTTCGGCTCCACGCTGATGCACTTCTCAAACCATGAGGGCTTTGTCTGGCATATCGGATCGACCGCTTCGGGCACAGGCAAGTCGCTGACGCTGTCGCTTAAAGCAGGCGTGTGGGGGCATCCGATCCGTTATCGCACAAGCAAAGGTACGAGCCCCGTGGCCATGCAGCAGCGCGCGGGCCTGCTGAACAGCCTGCCGCTGCTCAGCGACGAAATCACCTCCAAGGCCCGCAACGACGCGGAGTGGGCGCCGGCTTTCATCTTTGACTTCGCGGAGGGACAGGGCAAGGAGCGCATGGAGTCAAGCGCCAACAAGGAGCGTCTGAACAACAGTACATGGTCTTCTACTTGCACGCTGACATCGAATGTCCACATGACTGACCTGCTCACAGGCAGTCGCAAGCACTCATCGCAGGGCGAGCTTATGCGCATGCTTGAGTGGACGCCCGTTAAAGAACTTCAGTTTGATGATGCGGAGCGCAGCACCCTCCTGAACCTGCGCAATAACTACGGCGTGGCCGGCGAAGCGTGGGTTCGCTACTGCGTCCAGAACTACAAGACGGTCGCTGAGCTTTGGAGTCAAGTGCATGTGCGCATTAGGCGCGACTTCGAGTTTACGGACGAAGAGCGGATCTGGCACGCGGCGTGCACTAACGTCATTACCGCCACGGTTCTTCTGGGCTCTCGCTTCGCGCAGCTGCTTGATGTACCGCTCAAGCCTTTGCTGGGGGCGCTCAAAGAGTTGGTGAACAACGCGCGTGCCGTGTATAAGGGCGCAATACGATCTGCGGAAGACGTGCTCAACGCGTTCATTCGCGAGCATCACGGACGCTTTGTCGTGGTGCGCAGGACCAGCGACGGTGTGTTGACGGATCTCGGCGCGGATATAACAGGGAAGACTTCTACGAGGAACAACATCATGGGCCGCGTAGAACACGGCATGGTGCATGAACACCTCGTTGACTTTTTTGTTGAAGAGCAGCTACTGCGTCAGCACTGCGCCGCGATGAGCTTCGGCTTTGCCGATTTGAAAAGAGGGCTCAAAGCCATGCATCACGATGGCTTTCATGTGCGTTTCGGTGTACGCAAAGACTTGCTGTCCCGAGTCGATGGGCCGGCTATGCGCGTGTCAGTGATGCACTTGACGGTGCCGAAAGACAAACTCGATGAAGCATCAAGTACGCTTTCCGTGGGACCGCGTTGAGGTCGGGCAGTCGCTTTTCGTTCCCTGTCTGGACCTCAAAGGGGTGAGGGAGCGCGGGTTGTTGTCCGCGCTCCCCTTTCGCTACCGCATCACGACAGTGTATGCCATCAAAGACGGCAAGCTAGGCGTGCTGTTCACTCGGACGCGTTGACCAAGTCGCGTATCTGGCGGGAAAGCATGATCTCTATCTGCCGAATGTCATCGATCTGCGCTCGCTTCTGCGCGCCGCTGAGATCAGGGCTGGCGGCGATCTGCCGCTTCTGATCGGCAAGCTCGCCCATCTGCTGCCGGAAGGCACCGCCCGTGGAAGTGAGCGCCAGTTCTCGCGAGAAGCGATTGGCGAACGCGGCGGCGTCCTCTACCCGCCCTGCTTGCATCATCTCGTTGTACGTCTGCGCAGCGCGCTGGATGCGGTTGATGTCATCAAAAGCCGCGTTGAGCAGCCCGCGCCCGGACGCGGGCTGGATGAGCGTGCCCAGCATCGGCACTTCGCTGAGCAGGCGCTCGGGCCGCTCGCCCATCTGCTGGGCTGAGAAAGGCCGCAGCAGCGGGTTGAGCAGCGACATGGCGAGGATGCCCGTCGAACCGGTGTAGCCCCGCACAAGATGCTCGATGGCGATGGGCGAGACGTTGGCCGTTCCGCCGATGAGCTTGGCAAGCTCGGACGTGTTCTGCCGGAAGCGCTCCCCG
>Ga0068872_10004695_pt1 | contig 10304 bp, 4 predicted proteins | sample NOAtaG_7_FD_66441 | JGI IMG/M metagenome (GOLD analysis project Ga0068872, IMG submission 66441) | Freshwater lake microbial communities from Lake Erie, under a cyanobacterial bloom - NOAA_Erie_Diel1S_2200h metaG | ecosystem: Environmental > Aquatic > Freshwater > Lake | place: USA: Ohio, Lake...
CTACGCGGCGGCGCGTCAGGCGGGCTGGGGCTACACCTGGAACCCACCGCCCTTCCCGATGGTGGAGGGCTACACCAGCTTTCTGTGGGTGGCGCTCCTGGACGCGGTCTGGGCGCTGACGGGCGTGCTGCCGCCGGTCGCCGCCCCGGCCCTCGGCCTGGCCTGCGGCGTGGGCACGGCGCTGCTCGCGGCGCGGCTGGTGGCCCCGGGGCCCGGCAGCGCGGCGTGGCTGGCCCTCGCGCTGGCCTTCCCGCTCACCAACCGCAGCGTGTTCGCGTGGTTCACGTCCGGCTTGGAGACGCCGCTGTTCGTGCTGCTGCTCGTGGCGTGGGCGGCGGCGGCGGTCGCGCGGCGGCCGGGGCGCGTGGCGTGGCTGGGCGCGGCCCTCGCGCTCACCCGGCCGGACGGGCTGCTGTTCTGGGCGCTGGGCCTCGGCTGGGCGGCGCTGCGGGCCGGCCTGGATCGCCGGGCGCCGTGGGGGCTGCTGGCGGCGGCGCCGGTGGGGGCGCACCTGCTCTGGCGCAACGCCACCTACGGCGCCTGGCTCCCCAACACCTTCCGCGCGAAGGTGGCGGAGCCGTGGCCGGAGGCGGGGCTCGCGCACCTCGCGCTCGTCGCGCTGGAGTACGCGCTGGTGGCGTGGGTGCCGGTGCTCGCGGCGGCGGCGTGGGCGGCGCGTGGGCGGCTGCGCGGCTGGCTGCGGGACGGCGGGCCGTGGCGCGGCGGTGAGCTGCTCGTGGCGGCGGGGGTCGGCGGGCAGCTCGCGTACTACGTGCTGAAGGTGGGCGGGGACCACTTCGAGCACCGGGTCTTCGTGCCGCTGCTGTGGCTCGGGTGGCTGGCCGTGGTGGGCGCGGTGCGGGCGGCCGGCTGGGGGCTATTGCGCGGGGGGGCGGCCCTCGCGGCGCTCGTCGTTCTGTCCTGGCCGATCCCCTGGGCGCACCACGCCCGCACGCGGGACGTGCACACGCGGGCGGAGAGCTGGGTGCTTGTGGAGCCGGTGGCCCCGCTGCTGCCGGCGGCGCTGGGCCCGTGGGCCGGGTCCTGGGACGCGCTTCAGGCGTGGCTGGTGCCGCGGCAAATCGCCGTGCGCCACGCCGAGCACCGGGTCCTGGGCGCCTTGCAGGCCTTGCGCCACCCACCGCACGGGCTGGCCGGGCGGGGCCTGGCGGACGGCGGCGCGCTGGTGGTGGGCGCGGGCGCCGGGGGGAGCCTCCAGCCCGACCCGCGGGCGCCGGTGGGCGCGGCCCTCGCGGATCTGCCGGTGCACGCCGATGGAATGGCCGGCGCGGGCTGGTTCCTGTTCCCGCTGGTGGTCATCGACACGCTGGGACTGAACGACCCGGTGGTGGCGGCGGCCGGCTTCCGCGGCGCCGAGCGGGTGCACGCCCACGAGCTGCGGCCCCCGGCCGGCTACGCGGATTGTTTCGCGCCCAACGTCTATTCGGCGCTGCTGGTGCTGGAGCCGGGCGGGGTGCCGCGCGTCGCGCCGCTGACCCCCCGCTACGCCGACACGCTGGACACGCGGGCGCCCGTGCTGCCGGGGCCGGCGGGCGCCGCGCCCGGGGCGACGGCCTTGCCGCTGGTGCTGGTGGGGGAGCGTGCGGCGCCGCTGGGGCCGGCGGGCGTGGCGGCCTGCCTGGGCCGGGACTGGTCGGCGGCCGGGCCGGCGCGCGGGGCCGGCGCGGGCGTGGCGCAGCTGGAGGCGGCGGCGGCGGCGGGGGCGGCGGCGCGGGCGGCCCGGCGGGGCGAGGGGCCGCGCTGAGCCGCCGGGCGGCCGGGGGGCGCGGGCGGCCGGGGGAGCGTTGCGAGGGGGGCGGCGAGCCCCCCTTGCCCCCTGACGAACGGGCGCTGGACGCGGCGAATCAGTAGGTCTCGGAGTTGTCCCGGGCCGAGATGCACTGGAAGTCGCGGGCGTCGGTCAGGCCGTCGAAGTCGTTGTCGATGCCGTCGTTGCAGCGGCGGGTGCCGTAGCCGCCTTGCTCGAGGAAGTCGGTGGCGCCGGTGCAGTCCGGGTCGTCGAGGTCGGACCAGCCGTCGGCGTCGTTGTCGGTGCCGTCGGTGCATTCGGTCGGCGGGTCGAACTCGTCCGGGTCGTTGCCGCTGTCGCAGCCCGGGTCTCCGGCGTCGGTGAAGCCGTCGCCGTCGTCGTCGGTGCCGTTGCTGCAGGCGAGGGTGCCGAGGCCGTCGTCTTCGTCGGTGGCGCCGAAGCGGGTGCAGGCGGGATCCAGGCCGTCCGCCCAGCCGTCGGCGTCGTTGTCGAGGCCGTCGCCGCAGGTGCTGAGGTGAGACTCGTCGGCGTCGGGGGCCCAGGTGCAGCCGGGATCGGCGGTGTCGGTGAGGCCGTCGGCGTCGTCGTCCAGGCCGTTGTTGCAGACGAAGAGCGGCTCGAAGCCGAGCTCGTCGTCGCCGATGCGGCAGTCCGGGTCGGTGGCGTCGATGTAGCCGTCGGCGTCGTCGTCCAGGCCGTCGGTGCAGGAGTCGGAGATGCCGTCGCTCTCGTCGGTGTCGTAGGCGGAGTCGCAGTCGCCGTCGTCCACGTCCGTGAGGCCGTCGGCGTCGTTGTCGGCGCCGTCGTTGCAGTCGACCGTGGAGAAGCCGGACTCGAGCACGGCGCTGATGCAGTCTGGGTCGGCGTCGTCGGGGTAGCCGTCGGCGTCGTTGTCGAGGCCGTCCGCGCAGGCGGGCAGGGGGTCTTGCTCGACCGGGTCTGCGGCGTCGCGGCAGCCGGGGTCGGCGGCGTCGGTGAGGCCGTCGGCGTCGTCGTCCCGGCCGTTGTTGCAGGTGAAGGGCGAGGTGCCGGCCTCGGGGCGGCGGCGCTTGCAGTCGATGTCGTCGGCGTCCGTCCAGCCGTCGGCGTCGTTGTCGAGGCCGTCCGCGCAGACGTCGGTGGCGTCGGCGTCGAGGAGATCTTCGGCGGCGGCGTCGTCTTCGGTGGGGCCGAAGGCGTCGGTGCAGGCGTCGTCGAGGGCGTCGGTGTCGCCGTCGGCGTCGTCGTCGACGCCGTTGTTGCAGGGGAGGGCGCCGAGGCCGGCCTCGTCGGAGAGGGCGAGGCAGTCCGGGTCGTCGGCGTCGGCCCAGCCGTCGGCGTCGTTGTCCAGGCCGTCGGTGCAGGCGGCGGTGAGCGACTCTTCGGCGGGGGTGAGGGCGGAGGTGCAGTCGGGGTCGGCGGCGTCGACGAAGCCGTCGAAGTCGTTGTCCAGACCGTCGTTGCAGGGGGCGACCGTCACGCCGGCTTCGGTGTCGGTGAGGTCGCAGTCCGGGTCGCTGTCGTCGGCCCAGCCGTCGGCGTCGTTGTCCACGCCGTCCACGCAGGCGTCGGCGCCGGGGCTGGACTCGTCGTCGTCCCAGGCGCCCAGGCAGTCCGCGTCGTCGGCGTCCACGTCGCCGTCGGCGTCGTCGTCCGAGCCGTTGTTGCAGGCGCGGCTGCCGAGGCCGGACTCGTCGGAGCCGGTGAGGCAGTCGAGGTCTTCTTCGTCGCGCCAACCGTCGCCGTCGTCGTCGTCGCCGTCTTCGCAGGACGCGGCGCCCTCGTCTTCGTTGTCGTCGAGCGCGGTGGCGCAGCCCGGGTCCCGGGAGTCGACGCGGAGGTCCCCGTCGTCGTCGGCGCCGTTGTTGCAGGCGGCGCCCGTGAAGCCGAGCTCGGCCGACCCGCCCGAGAGGCAGTCCGGGTCCTCGCCGTCGGCGTAGCCGTCGCGGTCGTTGTCCCGGCCGTCTTCGCAGTCTCCCGCGAACTCGGCGTCGTCCAGGGCGTCGGTGCAGCCGAGGTCGCCGGCGTCGGTGTCGCCGTCGGCGTCGTCGTCGGTGCCGTTGTTGCACTCGGCCGCGCCGAAGCCGGACTCGTCGTCGTCGGAGAGGCAGTCCGGGTCTGCGCCGTCGGCGTAGCCGTCAGCGTCGTCGTCCCAGCCGTTCTCGCAGCCGGTGGTGGCCGCGCCTTCCCAGGTGTCGGCCGCGCCCTCGCAGTCGGCGTCGTCGGCGTCGGTGTCGCCGTCGGTGTCGTCGTCGGCGCCGTTGTTGCAGGCGGTGAGGCCGACGCCCAGCTCGGTGTCGCCGGTGGCGCAGTCCGGGTCGTCGGCGTCGGTGTAGCCGTCGGCGTCGTCGTCCAGGCCGTCGCCGCAGGAGGTGATGGGGTCCACCTCGTCGTTGTCGCGGCCGTTCAGGCAGCCGCGGTCGGCGGCGTCGATGAGGCCGTCGGCGTCGTCGTCCACGCCGTTGTTGCAGCGGAAGGAGCTGGTGGTCGGCGACTCGCTGGAGTCGGCGTCGTTGGCGCAGCCCGGGTCGTCGAGGTCGGACCAGCCGTCGCCGTCGTTGTCGGTGGCGTCGTCGCAGGCGACCGTGGCCTCGGAGTCGTCGGAGGCGTCGCCGCAGTCGAGGTCTGCGGCGTCGGTCGCGCCGTCGGTGTCGTTGTCGGTGCCGTCGTTGCACTCGACGGAGGAGACGAGGCCGCGCTCGGCGCCGGTGGCGCAGTCCGGGTCGTCGGCGTCGAGCCAGCCGTCGGCGTCGTTGTCGATCTCGTCTTCGCAGACGGTGGCCTCGGCGGTGCCGCCGGCGGTGGCGCAGGTGGGGTCGAAGGCGTCGATGAGGCCGTCGGCGTCGTTGTCGAGGCCGTCGTTGCAGGCGGAGGCGCCGAAGCCGCGCTCGGCGGCGCCGCCGGACGCGCAGTCCGGGTCGTCGGCGTCGGACCAGCCGTCGCCGTCGTCGTCGGCGAGGTTGGCGCAGCCGTCTTCTTCGGAGAGGTCGCCCGCGTCGTCGCAGTGGCGGTCGTCGGCGTCCACGAAGCCGTCGGCGTCGTTGTCTTCGAGGTCGTTGCAGGCGGTGGTGCCGGCGTCCAGCTCGTCGGGGCCGACGGCGCAGTCCGGGTCCTCGGCGTCGGCCCAGCCGTCGCCGTCGTTGTCGAAGGTGTCGGTGCAGGCGGAGGCTTCGGTGTAGTCGCCCGACCAGTCGCAGTCCGGGTCGAAGGCGTCGATGAAGGTGTCGCCGTCGTTGTCGAGGCCGTCGTTGCACGGGTAGGACGACGAGAAGCCGCCTTCGTTGGTGTCGCGGGCCGAGGAGCAGCCCGGATCTGCGAGGTCCGTCCAGCCGTCGGCGTCGTTGTCGAGGCCGTCTTCGCAGGCCTCGGCCTCCGCGGTGTCCAGGCCGTCGGCGCAGGACGGGTCCGCCGCGTCGGTGAGGCCGTCGCCGTCGTTGTCCACCTCGTCGTTGCAGGGATAGGCGGCGTCGAAGCCGCGCTCCTGCTCGCCGTCTGCGCAGTCCGGGTCGTCCGCGTCCGTCCAGCCGTCGCCGTCGTTGTCGGCGTCGTCGTCGCAGGGGGGCGTGCGCTCGGCGTTGTCGTTGGCGAAGTCGCAGTCCGGGTCCGCCGCGTCGGTGAGCGTGTCGCCGTCGTTGTCGACGCCGTCGTTGCACTCCTTGTCGCCCAGGCCCAGCTCGTCGTCGCCGGAGGCGCAGTCCGGGTCGTCGGCGTCGGCCCAGCCGTCGCCGTCGTTGTCGTCGCCGTCCGTGCAGCCGGTGAACTCGGTGCTGCCCAGCGCGTCGCCGGCGCACTCCGGGTCCTCCCCGTCGATGAAGCCGTCCCCGTCGTCGTCTTCGCCGTTGTTGCAGGGGAGATCGGCGCGGGTGCCCGCCTCGTCGGTGCCGCCGGCGCAGTCCGGGTCGGCCGCGTCGGCGTAGCCGTCGCCGTCGTCGTCGTCCCCGTTGTTGCAGGGCGTGATGGGCTCGGGCAGAAGGCCCAGCGCGAGGTCGTAGCGCGGGACCTTCTCGGCCTCGAAGGAGAACGGGCCGGCGACCTCGGTTTGCACCGTCTCGTTCGCGCCCTGGAAGCCGCGGGCCCACACGCGGAAGGGGCTGTCGTTGTCGCCGGGGGCCAGCTCGACCGTCGGCAGCGCGCTGCGCTCCGTCATGTCGAGCGTGAGGACCAGCTCCAGCGCCTCGTCGGACGGGTCGGCATTTGTGAGGATGCCGTAGGAACCGACCTCTTCGCCTTCGGGGAGGGGGTCGCCGCTGGCGTCCGCCCAGGGGGACTCCGGATCCACCACGAGGAGGATGCGGTCCACGGCGGCGCGGACGGCCGAGGGGTCGTCGGCGGTGAGGCGGATTTGGAAGCCGGTGCGAAGCTCGACGGAGCCGCAGCCGGTGAGCAGGAGCAGGGCGGAGAGGTGCCGGGGGCTCATGGCAGCGTCACCACGATGTCGCCGTCGGGCGGGGGGACCGGGCGGTTGGCGGCCGCCGCGATGCCGACGCCCGTGCCCACGCCGGCCGCGCCGGCGCCGACCAGGGCCCAGAAGCCCCAACGGCGGTGGAGGGGAGGGATCTCGTTGATGCTGGACCGGCCGCGGCCGTCGGCGGCGACCCACGCGACGTCCCAGGAGCGGCGACCGCGGGCCGGCACCTCGACGCGGCCATCGGCCGGCTTGCGGCCGGGGGCCTCGACCACGAGCGGGAGGCGGCCCTCGGCCACGGTGCCCAGCTCGACCACGGCGCCGCGCCCGATCTCGACGCCGGCGAACTTGAGGACCGCGGCGGCGTCGCCCGTTTTGATGCGCACGCGGGCGCCGGTGCGCGGGAGGGCGGGGCTGAGCGAGACCGGCGCGCCGTCCGACGAATCGATGAGCAAGTAGACGGCGCCCCGGCCGTCGGCCTCGACCCGGACGACGTGGGCGCCGGGGGCCACGCCCTCCGTGGAGAGCGGCGTGGTGCCGAGGAGCTGGTTGTCCACGAAGACGCGGGCGCCCGGCGCGTCCGTCGTGACCGCGAAGGCGCCGCGGGACGCCTGCAGGGCGGGGGCGAACAGGTAGTTGCGCCCTTGCACGAAGGTGAAGGTGCCCAGCGCCGGCTCGTGCCCCGGCGCGGTGATGCGGTAGCGGTGTTCGCCGGCCGGCAAGTCGCGCAAGCGCACTGGCAGCGGCGTCTCGGGGCCGCCGTCCAAGCTGACCTTCGCGCCGGGCACGCCCACGACGAACTCGGCGGTGCCGGTGCCGGCCACCAGCGTGGCGTCGACGTCGGAGCGAATGTTGGCCTTGATCGTGACCTTGCGCACGAAGGGATCGTGGTTGTCCGCCACGACGCGGACGACGTGATCCCCGGCCGGCAGGTACTTCGTGATGGGCGCCGGGCCGGCCTCGACGTTGTCGATGTAGACGATGGCGCCGGGCTTTGCGCAGGTGACCTTGAGGACGCCCTGCTCGGCGGGCGGCGGGGCCTGCGCGGGCGGCGCAGGGGCTTGGGCGGCGGCGGGGGCAGCGCCCAGAGCGAGCATGCAGCAGGCGACGAGGACCAGGGACCGCATCAACCGTCCGTGAACTGGGGGGGCACGTTGGGGAGAGGGTATCAGACGCGGGGCGCGTCCGGGGGGCGGAGGCGGCGCAGGTCCCCGTCGCGCAGGGTGATGCGCTGCGCGTCCAGCCACTCCAGCAGCGGGATCGCGTGGCGGCGGCTCAAGCCCGTCAGCTCCTTGAAGTCGGCGGGGGTGAGCGTGTCGTGGGCGCAGAACCACCCGCGCACCGCCGCCGCGAGGCCGTCCAAGGCCGGCCGGGAGAGCGCGTGGTCCCCCACCTTCTGCACGGCGCCCGCCTCCAGCAGGAGCTGCAGCAGGGCGGGCTCCGCGGCCGCGAGCCCCGCCCAGTCGGGCCCTTCCAAGCCGGCCGCCTCCACCCCTGCGCGCAGCGCGTCCAGTCGCGCTTGCTCGGCCGGGCCGAGGCGCACCGCGAACTCCGGCGCGCGCACCCGCGGGCCGTCCACCACCGCCGCCCCCGCCGCGGCCGCCCGCTGGATCAGCGCGTCGTAGGCCCGCTCGGACAGGGCCGCGAGCGTGCCCCGGTGCAGGGCCCGGCGCGGCGCGCCGCTCGCCAACGGGCTCTCGGTGTGCCACGCCCGCAAGGCCGCGAGGAACGCCGCCTCCAGCCCCGCCACCCGCGCTGGCGCCACCACCCGATCGCCCAGCACCGCGCCGGCGAGCCCGCGCCGCCGCGCCTCGGCGGCCGACAAGCCGGCGTCGCCCGCCCGGTCCAGCAGCACGCCGCGTTCCCCCGCCTCCACCGCCGCCAGCTCGGCCCGCACCCGCGCGTGGTCTCGCCGCCGGGCGCGCGGGGCCGATGGGTCCAGCACCCGCCCGCCGCCCAAGGTCTCCACCGGCGACTCGCGGCGCAGGATGAAGGGCTCGCCCTCCGGCAGCACCATCGGCGCGTCGAGCCGGAGCTGCGCGAGCGCCTGGCCGCCCGGCCACAGCGCGTCCTCGCCCAGCAGGTCCAGCACGCCCATCTCCTCGGCCGTCCCGGCCAGGACGCGCACCCGCACGCCGCTCTCGAGGGGCGGCGCCGTCCCCAGCGCCCGCACCCGCACGTCCGCGATGGCCGTCGGCTCCAGCTCGCCGGCCCGCACGATCACCTGCCCGCGCGCCAGGTCGTCGCGCTCCACCCCCGCGAGGTTCAGCGCCGTCCGCCAGCCGGCCCGCGTGCCGCCCACCCGCGCCCCGTGCACCTCGATGCCCCGCACCCGCGCCTTCAGGCCCGCGGGCAGCACCCGCACCTCGTCGCCGTCGCTCAGGGTGCCGTCCCGCACCGTGCCCGTCACGATCGTGCCGAAGCCGCGCTGCACGAAGCAGCGGTCCACCGGCAGCCAGAACGGGCCGGCCGCCGGACGGGCGGCGTCGGGCAAGTCCGCCAGCGCCGCGCGCAGCGCGTCCAGCCCCGCCGGCGCCGGCCCCGCCGCCGTCTCCACCACCTCCACCCCCGCGAGGGCCGTCCCCGCCAGCGCCTCCTCCACGTCCAGGCGCGCCAGCGCCCGCGTCTCGGCGTCCACGAGGTCGCACATCGTCAGGGCGACCACGCCGCGGCGCACGCCCAGCAAGTCGAGGATGGCGATGTGCTCGCGCGTCTGCGGCATCACCCCCTCCACCGCCGACACGCAGAGCAGCGCCGCGTCGAAGCCCGAGGCCCCCGCCACCATCGTCCGCACCAGCTTCTCGTGGCCCGGCACGTCGATGAAGCTCACCACCCGCCCGCCGGGCAGCGCCGCGTGCGTAAACCCGAGCGCAATCGTGATGCCCCGCGCCTTCTCTTCGGGCAGCGCGTCCAGGTCCACCCCGGTCAGCGCGCGGATGAGGCTCGTCTTGCCGTGGTCGATGTGCCCGGCGGTCCCGATCACGAAACGCGGTGCGGCGACCTCGGCCATCGGCGGCTCCCTGGGCCTCGGGATCTGGGGACGGGGGAGGCCCGGCCTCCCCCGTAACGCCCCCTCCTGGCGCGACGCCGCCCGTGCCGTCCCTCAGCGGGCACCGGCCCGGCGCGCGGTCGATCGCCGGCGGGGCCGCCGCCGACCCGTCGCCCGCGTTATGCCGGGGCAATGCTGCTCTCCTGCCCCCGCTGCGCCGCCGCCGTGCCCGTCCAGGCCGGCGAGGCCGCCATCTGCGGCGCCTGCGGCCACCGGTGGACGCCCGGGGTCGTCCTGCGCGGCGCCGGCTCCGGGCCCTGGGAGTTCGAGGTCCAGCTCGCGCCCGGCGACGCGCCCCAGGGCCCCTACGATCGCCTCGCCTTGCGCGAGCTGCTCTACGTCGGGCGCCTCACCGGCGACGAGCGGGTGCGCGTGCCCGGCGACAGCCAATGGTCGCCCATCGCCGAGCGCCCCGAGTTCCTCGAGGTGCTCGACTTGCTCGGCAAGCGCCCGGGGGCGGGGGCCACGCGCCACAGCATCGCGGGGTGGCGAAAGGCGCCGTCGGTCCCCGCGGCGGCCCCTGCGCCCGCGCCCGGGGCCCCGCGGCCCGCTGCCGCTCCCGCGCCGCGCCAAGCCGCCGTCGCCGCGCCGCCGCCGGCCCCGCCGGCCGTGCGCCCGGTCCTTCTCGTCGCGGCGGCCGTGCTGGCCGTGGTGTTGCTCGGGGGGCTCGCCGTCGCCTTCGGGTGAGGGGCCCGCGGCGCCAGGGGGAGGCGTTGCGGAGGGGGCGCGCCCCCTCCGCCCCCTGATGGTGAGACGGGGCGCACCCTTGGCCCGGTCGTGCGCCGCGGGCCGCGGCTCGGCACCGGCCGTTTCGGCGGCTCGGCGCTACTCCTGCGGGCGGTACTCGCTGTCGCCCTCGCACACGAAGGACGGCCAGGCGCAGGCGCAGGGGTAGTCGTTCCAGGACGCGCCGCTCCAGCGGATCATCGCGCAGTCTTCCTCGCTGCTCGACACGCACTCCCAGCCGTGCCCGTTGTTGGGCTCGCCGCTCGACCAGTTGAGGTACGTGATGGGGCTGCCGTCGGTCCAGCCCCAGGACCCCTCGCTCGCCGCGTCGGTGAAGCCGACCCACCAATAGTTGGCGGGGAAGGCGGCGACGC
>Ga0068872_10004701_pt1 | contig 10296 bp, 7 predicted proteins | sample NOAtaG_7_FD_66441 | JGI IMG/M metagenome (GOLD analysis project Ga0068872, IMG submission 66441) | Freshwater lake microbial communities from Lake Erie, under a cyanobacterial bloom - NOAA_Erie_Diel1S_2200h metaG | ecosystem: Environmental > Aquatic > Freshwater > Lake | place: USA: Ohio, Lake...
TGGGCAACCCCACCAATGGCCAAGTAGGACCAACAGCCGGCAACAACAATTGTGCCAGCGAAGAACCCAATGAACCCAACGTGGATGGGGATGACGAAACCGTCTGGTATTCATTCATCGCGCCGAACAGTGGCAGCGTACAGATGATTGTGAACAGTGTGAGCGGCATTGATGTGAATTTCAGTGTTTACCACGCTGATGGACCATGCTCAGTCACCAACATCACGCAGATCGGTTCCAATCACTTCGATTTGCTCAGCTTTTCCGCATCGGCCATTGAGGAATGCTTGATTCCAGGTGACCGCTACTATATCCAAATTGATGGCACAGACATCATCGGGGACATGGGCAACTTTACCGTGACCGTTCGCGACAACAATCCGTCCTTCTCGGGGCCTGTAAATGACCCTTGCTCGACCGCCGTGGTTCTGCCCATCGGAAACGAACCTTGTTACGGCACAGGTGCTTGGAACGTGTACAACTATGGCAATCCGACCGTTTCGTTGAACAACAGTCTCGTAAGCAACTGCGGCGACAACTGCGGCGACCTGTGGTATACCTTCACAATGCCAGCCAGCGGTACTGTATTGGTGGAAGGAAACGACGAATATGGGTTTTTAGGACTGAACAACTCCGAAATCAGTGTCGCCTCCTACACAGGACCATGCTCCAACCTGACTCCGTTGGATTGCGAGCAGGGTGGAACCTTCGACGACCCCACTTATTTCGTGAGTGCTGCACCCGGGACCCAAATTTACCTGCAGGTGTTCGATGATGGTGGGGATGACAACAACGAACCCTTCGGGTTGTGTGTCACCGACCGTTGTGGATCCGACAACTGTGACTTCGCAACCCCCATGACCGAGGGCGTGTGGTTCTGTTGGGACACAGACGGTGCAACAGGTGAGTCTATCCCGGCGGATCCAGGATATCTAGAATGTGGTGATGGTACCGATCCTGGACACTCAGTTTATTTGAGTTATACCAACCGTTGCCCAACATTTACGGTTACCATCGAAGGGACCATTGGCGGATTCTGCTTGTTGGACGAACCGACCGATGGGGTATCATTCGCGATGTACTTGGATGACACGCCTTGTGATGGAAGCCCCGTGGCCTTGTTGGACTGTGAACAGACCGATGCATGCTTAGGTACCACATGGTTTTTCCAACGGACATATGCTGTTACTCCAGGCACGGACATGATCCTCCAATTCGACGGATTCGATTTTACTGGTGACAACAGCGGTCGAATTCGAATTGACGAAGGATGTCCTCTTGACATTGATCTAACCCGTTTCGTTGGCTACCGCGAAGAAGAAGTACACCAATTGGAGTGGAACGTGAGCAATCCCAATGCTTTGAATGGCAGATTCTTTGTCGAGCGTAGCCTGGATGGCGAAACCTTTGAGGACATTGGAAGCGTTCATGGCCAAGACTACCAAAGCCAAGGTGGAGGGCAAGGCCAAGGACAGGGTGGCAGCAGTACCCTCGATTATGGGTTCACAGATGAATCACCCGTACCGGGGCATAATTATTATCGTCTCCGTTTTGTTGATCAGAACGGTGCTGAAAGCCTTTCCGAAGTCATTGACCTCTATTTTGACGACGCCATCAACCTTCAAATCGTGGGATTGTATCCGAATCCTGCCCGTGACCGGGTCAACTTGGATTCCTACGTGCCCAAAGCCGGCAAGTACCGCGTGAGGATCGTGGACATGTATGGCAAGGTGGTCACTGATGAGAAATTGGACCTGCAATCAGGATTGAATTCACACACGTTTGAACTTGGACAACTCAGTTCCGGTATCTATATGGTACATCTCGGCAATGTTTCTTTGACAGAAACGGTCCACAAACGATTGGTGAAACAATGATATTTCAGAAGAAAAAGTCGGGTTTCAAGCCCGACTTTTTCATTTGAAGTCCTTCAGGATTGGTGGTGCCGCCTGAAGACCCATTCTAAGCTCGTGCTCGATTCACCTGAAAATGAATAACCACCCGCATCGAATCCTTTGATTTGCTCAGGGTCTTGGATTCTGTTTTGGAGGATGAAGGCGGCCATCATTCCGCGGGCCCGCTTGGCCCAATAGGAAACCACCTTGTATTGACCGGCTTTCCCATCCAAGAATACAGGCTTCACTACCGGCACCGCCAACTTGGAGACATCCACAGCACCAAAATACTCTTGAGATGCAAGGTTGATGAGTGTTCCGGATTTGGATTCCTCCAGATGTTGGTTCAGCAACCGGGTGATTTTGTCGCTCCAGAAGTGATACAAATCTTTTTTTCGTCCAATCTTGATTCGGGTTCCCATTTCCAACCGGTAGGGTTGTATTTGATCCATTGGACGCAATAAGCCATATAAACCTGATAAGATTCTAAGGCGACCTTGGGCAAAGTCCAAATCCTCGGGTGTAAATTGGCTAGCCTCCATTCCTTGATACACATCGCCTTGGAATGCCAAAATGGCCGGCTTGCAATTCTGCTCGGTATGGATGGGTTGCCATGAGGTGAATCGCTCAACGTTCAATCGGGCGAGATTCCCACTGATTCCCATGAGCTTTTCCAACCTTTGAGCCGAAAAACCCCGCATTTTATTCACCAATTCCTCGGCCTCAGTTAAAAAAACAGGAACTGACGCCAATTGGGAATGACTGTCACAATCGAAGTCCAAGGTTTTGGCAGGAGAAATCAGGACCAACATGGCTGTTTTTGACCAAAGATAGGGCCACATCGTCAGGCATGCAATCAGACAGACTTCGACCGAACCAACAATCTTTCCAAGCCCGCTGCTGAAAAAACCAACAATAATGGGTCCAACACCATTCTGTAGCGACCATCGGACCAAGCGGCAGCAGAGACCAATAAGCCAGTCGTCACCAGTAAAACCAACAAGATATCCATGCTGGTCCATGACCTCCAAAATCGAATTTTCACACAACATCCGACGGCCAAAACCACCAAAAACAGGCCTTGGACCAAGGCCGATACCCAACCTATGAACACATTTCCGCTGACCTTCTGGGCCCAACCCTTCCCTACTCCTACCATCATGGCCCCAATTCTACTGCAGGTGAATTCAATCGCCTTCCACGGATGTTGCAGCCAAAACTCAGTGGTAGATTCCCCAACAATCGAATTCAGGCGCTCAGTTTCATGGGTCTGTTGCTCCAGGGGATAAGTTCTAATTTCCGCCAAACCTATTTTGAGCGCCAAGACGCTATCTCCGAACATATAAAGGTTGTGTTCATCCAAATCCCCATCACCCATGTAAGCACCCAAGCCTCCCAACCGACCATGTAGCATACCCATCGGACCCATGGAACTGATTATGAAATCCCCTGAGACTTGATGATTCCGGACCATCCAACCCAAAGGAAACACAAGGCCTACTGTAGCCAACATCGGAATTGTCCATTTTCGCCACCAATCTGGAATAAAAGCCACCAATACCACCAGCAAAAAAACCATCATCATGGGAAGTGCAACAGGCCTCACCAACACTGCCATACCCCAAAAAAGCGAGGAGGCAAGCATTTTCAACTTATCGGATTCCAATAACGATTCGGAACTCAGACCGACTGCCATTACCAAAAAGAAGATGAATAGGGTTTCGCTCAACACCAAAGAAGCCATCACCATGGGGTAAGGCAATAAGGCATAAGTCCATCCCGCCAATTTCGCAATCTTGGGTTGACCCATTCGGTCCAACATACGTGCAAGCCCGACGGCTGTGAAAAGCACCAACACATGTTGTACAAACAGAATCAGAGGAGGCCAATTCCCGAGTATAATCAAAAATACCGGGTAGCCGGGAGTCCGTTGGATATCGGGAACAAGGGGTGGCAGGTAAGATTGGCTGTAAATCCCGTCTTCGACCCAATGATGGGAAAGCAATAAGTATTGAATGCTGTCATCGGTAAGGAACCCGCTATTGATCAATGCGATACCCAGGAAAAACACATGCAGGGCAACCACGACCACCAACAAGCCCTTTTCTGTTCGGTGGAGAGATTTCCAAGAAATGCCGTAGAGGGTTTTGAACATCAAATCACAAGTTCAATCCGGGTTCTTTGCTGTAATGACGCCAGACGATACGGTCCATCCATGAAGGGAACAATTTGTTGAGCCAAACGGTGAACTTCCCTTGGGCAGTCAATACCAACGTACGTTTTCGTGATTGATGCGCTCGGAAAATCAAATCTGCGACCTGCTCCGCTGACATCAATTTTCCCTCATCCAAAGGATTTTCCTTTTGTTGGTTTCCGGATGCATCCAAAGCAACGTTTCGGATGTTGGAAGCAGTAAATCCAGGGCAAGCCAGAAGGACATGGACACCCTTTTGCAACAACTCAGTCCGGATGGTTTCTAAAAATCCGTGCATGGCAAACTTGCTAGCACAATAACCAGACCTACCTGGCAGACCACGAAACCCGGCAACGGATGAGATCCCGATGATACTGCCCTTGGATTCAAGCAAAGCCGGCAAGGCGGATTTGGTACAGTATAGCGTACCATTGAAATTGACGGCCATGACTTGCTCGATGACGGATGGGTCTGCATCTTGTAACAATGCCCTCATGGATATACCCGCATTGTTGATGAGTACATCAATTCGACCGAATCGTTCCAACGAAGCTTGGACCATGGCCTCGCACTGCTCCCTGATGGCCACATCGGTAGATACTGCAAGGACTTCCCTACCCTTTTGCTTGATTTGGGCGGCAACATCCTCCAGCCTGTCTATGCCGCGCGCAGACAAAACGACGTGATAACCGCCCTCTGCATACCGCAGGGCCAAAGCTGCCCCAATTCCGCTGGAAGCTCCAGTGATCACCGCCACTTTTCCTGTTGACATGCGTCTGTTTTTACGCAAAATACACCTTTTCCTTGAGGCTTTCGTGCCCTAAACCCAATTATCAAGCAATCATTGCCAAACCTTCTTATTTTTATAAGATGGCAAAAACAGCTCAACCGGAAGATTACAAAGGAAAGTTGCTGCGATTGTTCAGGGCAATCATGTTGCTGAGCAAATCGAATGGAGGCATGCGTATCCGTGATTTGGAAGAAAAACTGGGCGTGACCTACCGAACCGTTTACCGTGATTTACAGCTACTCGAGCAAGCGGGCTTTTATCCTGAAGAAATTTCAAAAGGCAAATACGTGATCCGAGGATATGACCGGGAAGCGAGAGGATTCGAACAAAACCTTCAATTTACCGCCGAGGAAGCCGGAATGTTGGCAAGTGTTTTGGCAGCGGTACCCGAATCAAACCCATTGAAAAAAACGATTTTGGAAAAGATGCTTGCCTTTTCTGGCATGGAAGACGTGCTTAGGGTTGCCGCCAAAACGCACATTTCCCAAAACATGGAGTCCCTTTCAAAGGCAATCCGGGAAAAGCGTCAAGCCATTTTGGTCAATTACCACTCTTCGCATTCACAAAGCATCCGCAACCGGAAGATTGAGCCATATGCTTTTTCATCCGATGGTGTATTCCTGAAAGGGTTCGAACATGGTTCAAATACGAACAAAACCTATAAAATCGAACGAATAGAGCAAGTCACCCTGCTACCGGACGAATGGAAGTTCGAACCTTGGCATGAAAAGGAAATGTCGCCTGATATTTTCGGCATCACGAGCGGACAGAAAAACCTGATTGTGTTGAACTTGAGCCTCAGGGCTGCGAGCCTATTGCGGGAGGAATACCCTTTGGCTGCACCTTTCATTTACAAGACCGGGCCATCTTCTTATCGTTTTGAGGCGGAATGCAACTCATTTTTAGCCATCGGTAGGTTTGTCTTGGGCCTGATGGATGAAATCGAAATCCAGGAACCCAAAACCTTCATCAAGTATGTTGAAGACACCATCCAAACCTGGAAAAGCAAACACAAAAAAGCTGGAAAAGCTTGACACATGATGTCAAAACATGGTAGCACCTTTGGGACATGGAAAGACACACTCCCATTGCCATGAAATCGTTCAATTTAATTCAGCATCCCATTTGTTGCTGCCCCAACCAATCGTTATTGCTGGAGGGTCATGTTTGTGACATCTGCATGGGTAAGGTGGCAAGTAATTTGGAGTCATTGCCCGTAGAGTCCAAAAGCAGATTTGACGATCGCTATTTCGAATCCTTGGAAAGATGCTACGACGATGTCGAGTTTGCAGCCTGAGTCAGTAACGGGTTTGTCCATTCACAAGGAGGTTCGGCAACTGACGAATCTATCCCCAACTGAAAAATGGACTCACATTCGCCCAACACACGCAAAATGAGGCTGTTAAAGTTGTTAATCTTTGTCTTCACAACCTCAATCCACCGCTTTTTTATCCACCAAAACTCTGTTCATAACTGACCTAAAACTGTCTCGACGCCTTCATTCGTGGAGGAAAAATACCCATTCATCGCTGCCATGCCGAGGCCCTGAGATTATGCTTAAATTTGCACGCAATGAATAGAATTGATCGAATCAGGCAAGGCACTTTCACCTTGATTTTTGTTTGGTTTTCGGTATTTACCGGCCTCCACATAGACTTCAATCCAAGTCCTAAGTGGCTGAATGACAGAGCCAAGCAAAAATGGGAAGCTGTTAACTTAGACGAATCGCTCCTGCAGGATGGAGACTTGGTTTTGCGTCATGCAAGGGGTTTCGTAAGCGATGCAATCCTCTCATTTTCAACACAGTCACCGGAATATTCCCACAGCGGTGTGGTGCGCAAAATTGGCGGAAAAACCTATGTTTACCATGCCAGCGGTGGCGAGGAGAACGTTTCCAATGCCATGAAAAGGGATGAAATAGCCCTTTATTGCCATCCTGATGCGATTTTCAAGTTTGGCATTTACCGCCTAGACCTCGACAGCACTGCACGCCAAAAGTTCGTTTCGCAGATGGACGAATACTACCGCCGCGGAGTAGAATTTGACTTTGACTTTGACATGTACACCGACGACAAGATGTATTGTTCGGAGATGATCTACAAAGCCCTGTTGCTTGCGACGAATAACGAAAATTATATACCTTTGTCCCACGTTATCGAAAAGCCTTACGTGGCCATCGATAACCTGTATTTAAACGATCACTGTAACTTAATTTTTTGTTTCAATTATGACTAGGACACTTAAGTTTTCTGCAATCGCACTGCTCGCAGTTGTAGTGCTTTGGGCATGCGGTTCTAACGGACCCAAAGAAATCGGCGAGAAATTCCTCACCGCAATCAGCAAAGGCGACTACGAAACCGCCAAGCAATTCGCCACCGAAGATGCTAAATCTTCTTTGGACATGATGGCCAGCATGGAGAAAAGCCTTCCTGCCGGTGAGAAAAAAGAATCCAAAATCGAAATCGGAGAAGTGAAAGAAGAAGGCGACAAAGCTACTCTTTCCTACAAAGAAGACGGTACCGACAAAACCCTCGACCTCGTGAAAGTGAACGGCGAGTGGAAAGCTAACTGGAGCAAAATGGGTGGTGCCACCGATTCCGCTACGGACGCTCTCGAAGGTGCTGCTGACGCTGTGGAAACCGCAGTTGACTCCGCTGCAGCTACTGTTGAAGAAGGCCACACTGAAGGTCACTGATTCAACAGGCCGCAAGGTCTAACAAAAAGGCTGGTCATACGACCGGCCTTTTTTTATGCCTTAAATTTGGGCCTTGAACGCATAAAAAAGCCGAGGGAAAATCATCACCTCGGCTTGTTGAATTGTATCGCCCCTATTTTGGGACTGAATACGCTTGATTTCAGCTTGCCAAGACGTTGATCAAATCCATCTTGGTGATGATGTGCAAGGCATTGTCCTCTGTTTGGACCAAAACACCTGGGCTATCCCGAGTGATCATCTTGGAAATGACATCAATCCTGGTGGTCGGAAGCACAAAGGGGAACGGGTCGTTCATGGCAATGGTTACAGGTGATTCCTTCAAGCTAGGATCATCCAAGATGGTGTGAAGCACCCTGCTCTCAGTGATGGTGCCCAGAATGGAGTTGCCGTCCATCACAGGAATTTGCGTAATGGCCTGTTCCCGCATCATGGCAATTGCATCCTGCAAGGTATTGGTGGATTTGAGTGTCTGCAAAGGTAGGCGCTCGGTCTTCCTCTCAATGATTTCAGCAGCGGTCAGCATATTGCCTTTGTCGATGAAATGATGGTCGCTCATCCAGCTGTCGTTGTAGATCTTGCCCAAGTAGCGGGTACCATGGTCAGGCAGCACCACCACCACAACGGCATCCTTCCCCAAGCCCCGAGCGTACTCCAGCGCACCAAATACCGCAGAACCGCAACTCCACCCAACAAAGAGACCTTCAAGCCTAGCCAATTTCCTTGACATAAGAGCACTGTCCTTATCGGTGACCTTGATGATTTGATCGACCACCTTCATGTTGCAGTTTTCCGGAACAATGTCCTCCCCGATGCCTTCGGTGAGATAGCTGTAGATTTCGTTTTTGTCAAAAATCCCGGTTTCGTGCAGTTTTTTGAAAACGGACCCATAGGTGTCAATTCCGATGCATTGAATGGCGGGATTCTTTTCCTTCAGGTACCTTGCAATGCCTGTCATGGTACCACAGGTGCCCATTCCACATACGAAATGGGTGATTTTTCCCTCGGTTTGCTCCCAAATTTCAGGACCGGTACTTTGATAATGCGCCTCTTGGTTGCTGAGGTTGTCGTATTGGTTGGGATAATAGGCGTTCGGGATTTCCTTGGCAAGGCGACGAGCCACCGAATAATACGAACGGGGATCGTCAGGTTCCACGGCAGTCGGAGTCACCACAACCTCAGCACCCATTGCTCGCAAAATGTCCATTTTCTCCTTGGACTGTTTGTCAGGCATGGTGAAAATACAACGGTATCCCCTCACGGCAGCCACCAAGGCCAAACCCATACCTGTATTGCCCGAAGTACCTTCAATGATGGTGCCGCCGGGCCGTATCAACCCTTTACGCTCCGCATCGTCAATCATTTTGAGAGCTATCCGGTCTTTGATGCTTTGCCCCGGATTGAAATACTCGACCTTGGCCAAAACCGTGGGCTTCACATGGGAAGCAACCGAATTCAAGCGGATCATCGGAGTGCCGCCCATGGTTTCAAGGATGTTGTTTAACCACATATGGAAGAATTTCTAACTTCTGCAGGCCCGGATTCTTGGAGCCTTAACGCAAAAGAAAGAAATTCCATTCGGCATATCAAACATTGAAGTACAAAGTGCCAAACGCGGAATACTATTCCATATTCCTGAAATTAACCAAATATAATTCCTGTTATTTGTCAATTCGCCAACGGAAGTACGTATTTGACTTTTACCGTCGAGCCTGGTTTACGAACCATGAGATAATCCAAGCATTTCGCACTCAGACGAATGGTATAAGCATCTTTGGGTGGCAATTGATTCGTGACTTCTGCCAGGATGCTTTGGCCCTTCTCTGGAAAGTCTATCCGAACATAAGATCCAACTGGAAGATAGCGATGGAACGCATAAAATTTCGTTTGGTCGGTCACAAAATCCTCGATTGGGCCCACCGTACCCTCTTCCTCGATTTGTCTGTAGGTTTTTCCGGTGGCTTTGTCGCGGTAGGTGGTCACTTTAGCTTCCGGTGGGACCATGGTGGTGGCGGATGCGGTGAGCACCCGTAAATCCGGATAAATTTCCTTTACCGCACCGCTGTCGCCGCTGGCTTCACCGATCATGTTCATGAGGGCTTTGCCTTGATTGGGGTTGGCTGGCAGGTCCATTTTCACTTTCAGTATCTGTCCAACCTTGAGATTGGGGTCTTCCAATTTGTTCAGGACCTTGAGGTCACGAGCCTCCATGTTGTAGAGCCTTGCAATCCCGTACAAGGATTCTCCCGGCTTCACGATGTGTGTGCCAGGGGCTGCAACAGCGGTATCAGCAGGGTTCGGGACAATGGTCTGGGCATCGGGTGGATTTTGTGAATTCCCCGTGTCTGGATTAACGGAAGGGGTCGGATTGGGTACGTTGGCAGTGGCAGCGGGGTCCGAAACCACCAACACCTGACCTACATTCAATCCGTCTGAAGTGAGGTTGTTCCACTTTTTGATTTGGTCGACGGTCACGCCATATTTTTTGGAAACTGCGAAAAGGCTTTCACCGGGAGCAACTTTGTGCTTTTGAATTTCAGGAGAAGGCTTGGTTGGGGCCACGTTGGCGACAGTCGGTTTGGTGGGGTTGGACGCACCGGCACGCATCGGGAATTGCAAGACTTGCCCCAATTGAATTTGGGTTCCAGACAATTGGTTCATTTCGCGGATTTTTTCAACGGACGTACCGAATTGCCTTGCCAAG
>Ga0068872_10004707_pt1 | contig 10290 bp, 9 predicted proteins | sample NOAtaG_7_FD_66441 | JGI IMG/M metagenome (GOLD analysis project Ga0068872, IMG submission 66441) | Freshwater lake microbial communities from Lake Erie, under a cyanobacterial bloom - NOAA_Erie_Diel1S_2200h metaG | ecosystem: Environmental > Aquatic > Freshwater > Lake | place: USA: Ohio, Lake...
CGAGAGCTGCAGCGTCTTCCCCATCACCAGCGTCGCCGTCGCCGGCGTCACCGTCATCGTCGCCACCGGCGCCGGGATCACCCGGAGCACCGCCGACTTGCTCTTCCCCTCGCTCGTCGCCGTGATCGTCGTCGTCCCTACGGCACGCGCCGTCACCAGCGCATTCGTCGACACCACCCCGTCCGTCGTCACCACGCCCACCAGCGTATCGAGCACGCTCCAGCTCACCGCGCGGTCCAGCGTCGTCCCGTCCGCCGCCTTGGGCGTCGCGGTCAGCGTCCCCGTCTTCCCCAAGATGATCGTCAGCGTATCAGCGGAGAGCGTCACCTGGCCCACCGGCGGCAGCACCGTCAGCGCCGCCCCCGCGCTCTTCCCCTCGCTCGTCGCCGTGATCGTCACCGCGCCGGCCACCTTCGTCGTCACCAGCCCGCCGCTTCCGACCACCGCCTTCGCCGTATCACTCGACGTCCAGGTGATCACGCGGCCCGTCAGCAGCCCGCCGATCGAGTCCTTCGTCGTCGCCAGGAGCTGCACTGTCTGCCCCGCCACCAGCGTCCACACCGCCGGCGTCACCGCCACACTCGCCACCGGCACCGGGATCACCCGCACCTTGACGCTGTCACGCTGGTCCTCCGCCGTCGCCACCACCCACGTGGTCCCCAGCGCGCTCTTCGCCGTCACCCGCCCCGCGGCCGTCACCGTCGCCAGCGTCGTGTCCCGCGACACCCAGCTCGGCGTCACCGTCACCCCGGGGTCCGCCGTCACCGTCGCCGCGAGCTGCGCTGCCTGCGTGATGATCACCGCCACCGAGTCCGGCGTCGCGTCCACCCGCTGCACCCCGATCACCGGCACCGGGGCGGTCCCCGTCACCCCGCCCGCGCTCGCCGAGATCGTCGCCGTCCCGCGCTTGACCGCCGTCACCTGCCCGGACGCACTCACCGTCGCCACGCTCACATCGCTCGACGTCCACGACACCCCCACCGTCGGGAGCGCGACGCCCCCCTCCCCGCGGAGCGCCACCCCGAGCTGCGCCGACTGCGCCAGCCGCAGCGGATTGCCGCCCCCCGATACCGCCACCTCCTTCACCACCGCCGGCGCCACCACCGCCTCCCCGCAGGAGAGACCGGCCAGCGCCAAGGCGACGACGGCCACGCTCCAACGAGCGCGGCCGAGGAGCGAATGAACGAGACGATTGGTGAGCATCGGCATGTCGGATATCCCTTCCCTTATCGAGTGACCAGCGTGTCAGTATGTCCTGTTTCCGAACCCTTATCGCTTCTCGCGTACGATCTCGTACGCCACATCCCCGAGGGCGCGCTCACTCGCCGGGATGTCCAACAACCAATCCAAGAGCGCATCCAACGTCGCACGGATCAGCGGAACCTCCCCCGCATCCTCCGTCACGCGACGCTCCGCGACCCCCACATAGGGCACGTACCGCTTGGTCGCGACCACCACCAACCGCTCAGCGCGGCGCTGCACCCCCTCCGGGAGGATCGTCCGCAGATGGATCCCCCCCTGCTGCCGCTGCGCGAGCGTGGGGAGCTCCGACTTCTGCCCCGCGCGTACCCGCACACGCGGCATGAACATGTTCGGGAAGAGAACCTCCACCGAATCCGTCGACACCAGGAAGACGGTGAGGTAGACCTCCTCGTCGGAGTCGACGGAGAGGATCAACTCATCCGAGCTCTCCGGCGTCCCGCGGTCGAAGAAGCGCGACTGATTGGTCTTCACCCCGAAACGGAATCCCGGCGGCGCCGACGCAGGATCGCGACGCACCGTCGCGCGCACCGCTACGCGATAGGTGGCGCCGGGGGTGAAGGGCTCGCCCTTCTCCCAGCTCTCCTCGAGGATCGCATGACTCGTCACGATCCCCTGCGCCGCCTCGCGCACGATCTCGGCGAAGGTCTCCGAGACCCCTGCACTGTCCTCGTAGGTCGTGACCTGGGTCATCGCCGTCAGACGACGGCCGAGCGCCTCCCCCACCGCGTGGTGCAGCGCCTGCGAGAGCGCCTTCGCCCGGATGTCGCGCAGCGACATCTCCTCCGTGAAGGTCGCGCGCCCCTCGGCACGCGGCACCTCGATCCCGGGACCCGGGGTCTGCGCCTGCGCGCGCCCCACTCCCGCGAGGAGCGCCGTGCCGAGGAGCACGGCGCGTGAGATCATGCGACGAAGGGTCACGGCTTCTTGATGAAGGGGAGCGGCGTGTCGACCCCGGCCCCGAAGAGCTGGGGGGTCTGCTCACGCTGCCGGATCCGACGCGACATGCGCACCACCTCCGGCGTCACCTGATCAGCCAGGAACTTCGCCGACGGCACCGAGTCCGGCACGCCGTTCGCGAAGGTCTTCTTGATCTGGTCGAGGAAGGTGTAGGTGAAGAGCCCATGCTGCTCCTGATCGTACCACCCGCTCACCTCGGTCGAGCGCGAGGCGGTCAGCACCACGGAGTTCGCCGCCGCGAGCACGGGATTCTCCACGCGCAGCGTCAACGGGCTGATCCCTCGGAGCAACGATCCGCGATCGGTGAGCCCGCTGAAGCAGGCGTCCATCACCACCGTGATCGAGCTCGCCGGGAGCTGCGCCAGGTTGTTGTAGATCTGCTTGACCGGGAAGCCGGTGAGCCCGATCGACTGCGGATCGGCGTCGGACGGGACGAGGTACGCCGTGCCGCTACCGGGGTCGGGCGCGCCATGTCCGGAGTAGAAGACGAAGACATCCGACGGCTTCGCCGGATCCATGAAGTTGTAGAGCTGGCCCTTGAAATCGCGCTCGGACCCGAAGATGCGCTGCATCGTCGAGTACGAGGCGTTCCGCTCGAAGATGATGTTCTCCTCGCGGAACCCGAAGGTCGCGACGAGGAACTGTCGCATCGCCTCCGCGTCACGCACCGCGTAATCCACCGGTGGGACCTCTGAGCGTGAGTAGGCGCGGTTGCCGATCACGACGGCGACCGCATCCGGGTTCACGAGCCCGGTCTTCGGCGGGATGATCGAAGGGACATACGCCGCCTCCGGCGCCGGTCCTCGCGGATTCGCCGCCGCGATCCGCGTGAGTTCGGCCTCGCGATACTCGCGCACCTTCCGCTCCGCCTCGGCGATCACCACCGTGGCCGCGGAATCGAGCGACTGCTGACGCTGCGCGACGGCCCGGTCAAAGGCCGCCTTCTGCACCGGGTACTGCTGCAGATCCTTCTCATACTGCGCCAGGTCCTTCTTGTATCCACTCGAGCGCACCATCCGCACGAGGAAGGTGGTCGTGAGCGCCGCCCCCGCGGCACTCCCGGCCAGACATCCGCCGTTCGCGGCGACGGCGAGCACCGCCCCGGGCGCCACATACTTGCCGTTGACGAAGGTCCCGTACGGTCCGTCGCCGGTGATGTCCTGCTTCCCGCACAGGGTCGCCGTCCCGACGAAGGCACCGGCCCCCGCCAGCAAGCCGATGATCGTTGGCACACCCGCGCCGGGCCGAGCCGGGGCGATCGGCGAGTACGGCTGCTCAGGCATCGGGAATTGCACCTCGAGCTGTCGCACCACGTCCAGGCGACTCGGGACGATAGGTGCCCCGACACCAGCGGTCGGGGCGGGCGTCTCGACTGCCGATTGCGCGGCGACCGAGACCCCCATCACCCCGACAAGGACCGCGAACACCCCCGTGCGCACGAGAACAGATCGTATCATGGCTTCCTCTCCGGCGTCTCCGCCATCTTCTGGATTTCCGATTCCAACTCCGCGAACAACTGCGTCTTCCGGACCGCCGCGAAGAGCTCCGTCTTCGCAGCGACCTTATCCACCACCGCCTTCGCGACCACACCCTGCGGCAGCTCCATCAGCACATAGACGCGCACCCCTTCGCCGCGAGATTGTACCACCTGCTCACGGACCTTCGTCCCCACCAGGGTCTCATCGACGAAGCTCTTCGTGACCTCGGTGAACTCCTCGACGAGATCGTTGCACTCGGGGCCCGAGACCTCCTGGCGGATTCGCTCCTGCATCGATTCCACGCGCACCTTGATCTGTTGCGCGATCTGGAGGCGGGCCCCCACCTGCGCACGACTGATCGCGGTCTGCAGGGAGGACGAGGTCGCGATGCCGACACCGAGGAGCGTGCTGGGTTCCTGCGCTGGTGGCTGTAGGGCCCAGGCGGGCGTGGCCACCGCGGGTGCCTCCTGCGCCCCGAGAGCGACGGGAGCGAAGGCGAGCGTCGAGACTAATAGGATGTGGACTGATCGCATGGAGCAGAAATCTACATCAAAGGATATAGTCTGCCTGTGATTTATATCACAATCGGCGAAGTGGTAACGCCCTACCGATCGCCGTCAACCGATCCCCCGTACCAGCGGTACCTCATCCCCGCCGAAGGCAGGCGGATTGGGGGAATTCGCCGCCTCTGCACCCATCGGTGCCCTGCCCGAAGGGGGTGTCCCTACGGTCAATCAAGATCGGGACGGCGGGATTCGAACCCGCGACCCCCTGAACCCCATTCAGGTGCGCTACCGGGCTGCGCTACGTCCCGTCCGCCGAATCGCACGGACCTTGGCAAATGTAGTCGATCGCCAGAGCGAAGGCCACTCGGAGCGATCGGGAGATGGAGAGAGTTTCCACAGCCCCCTCTGAGCTGTAACTTCCCCGGGTGATGATCGTCCGACGCCCCCTCCTCACCTTCGGGCTTGCTCTCCTGGCCGCCAGCGCCTCTCTCGAGGCCCAGACGGCGAGCCGTGGCACGCGCTCGGGCCAGCCCTCGCGGCCGGCCCCTTCCGCGCGCGGCCCCGTCGCCGCCCTGGGGGCCCGCGGGACCAACCCATCGGGCCCCTTCGTGACGATGAGCCTGGTGCGGACCATCGCCCCCACCGGGCGCGACTCGATCCTCGCGCTGTCCCGCTCCCTCCTCGGCGTGCGGTACCGCTGGGCGGGGTCGAATGAGAACGGGGTCGATTGCTCGGGCCTCGTGCGCTACGTCTTCGGTGCGCTGGGGGTGGACCTCCCGCACAACGCCGCACAGCTCTCGACGCGCGGCGCGTCGGTCCCGGCCGACACCGCGCAGATGCAGCCGGGCGATCTGATCGTCTTCAGCCCCAAGCAGAGCAACCGGATCTCCCATGTCGGGATCTACATGGGGAATGGGACCATGTTGCACGCCTCGAGCCACAACAAGCGCGTGGTCGAGGTCCCGCTCGCGACCTATCGGGGCCTGCGGCTCCGTGATGTGCGACGCGTCGTCGCGGTCGCACCCGCCGCCTCGGGCGACATCGACGGCTGAAGGCCGCGCGCATCGCGCGGCGTCACGACACCCACGACTTCCGGTCGTCCGGGGGCACGAAGTTCGAGAGGAAGAGCCGCTCCTCCGGCGTGAGACTCCCCACCCCCTGCGACGAGATCTTGTCGAGGATCCGGTTCACCTCGTCCCGCGTGAGCGCATGCACGCCCTCGAGCCGGAGGTCGCTTGGCTGCATCCGCACCACCCGCTCCGACACCCGAGGCGCCTGCTGCATCCGCTGTTGGAAGCGTCGCTTGGACGAGAACCGCTCACGGAGCTGGAGATAGACCCACGCCCCGAGGTACCCACCGAGGTGCGCGAAGTCGGCGACGCCGCCCCGTGAGCCACCGAACCCCGAGTAGAGCGCGAGCGCGGTCGTGATCAGCACGAGGAGCCACGCCTCCACCGGGATGATCCCCCAGATGTAGATCCGCTCCTTGGGCCAGAAGAGGGCGAAGGCGAGCATCACGCCGAAGACGCCCGCCGAGGCGCCGATCACGGCGTGCGAGGGCGCGAGGACGAAGGTGAGGAGCGCGCCGGTGATCCCGCTCGCGAAGTAGAGCTGGGCGAAGTCGCGCGCCCCGATCCGCTGCTCGACGCGCGCGCCGAAGAAGAAGAGGCCGAGCATGTTGAAGAAGAGATGCCCGAGCCCACCGTGCAGGAACATGTAGGTGACGATCGACCACGGGCGGGTGAGGATCGCCTGCGGGACGAAGACGAGGGGCTCGACGAGCGCGGGGGCGAGGACCTGCACGCCGAAGACCACGACGTTCGCGATGAGGAGACGCTGGACCCAAGGTGTCATCCGTGGGGAATCTAACCGAGGGACCCACGGGTCCCGTTACCTTCTACCCGTGCCCTCCTCCCCACTCCGTGAGTTGGCCGCGCTCGGCCTGCGTCTGGGGGCCACCGCCTTCGGTGGCCCCGCCGCGCACATCGCCATGATGGAGGACGAGGTGGTCCGGCGACGCCGCTGGATCACCCACGAACGCTTCCTCGACCTCGTGAGCGCGTCGGGGATGATCCCCGGGCCGAACTCCACCGAGCTCGCGATGCACCTCGGGTATCTGCGCGCGGGATGGCGTGGGCTCGTCGTCGCGGGGCTGAGTTTCATCCTGCCGGCGATGCTGATCACCTGGGTGCTCGCGTGGGGGTATGTGCGTGCGGGGGCGTTGCCGGCGGTGGGGGGGATCCTCGCGGGGCTCAAACCGGTGGTCTTCGCCGTGGTGCTCCACGCGCTCTGGGGGCTTGGCGCGACAGCGGTCCGCTCGGCGATGACGTTCGCCGTCGCGGCGGCGGCGTTGCTCGCGACCTGGCTCGGCGTGCATGAACTGGTGATCCTCGCAGGCGCGGCGACGGTGACGTGGACCGATCGGCGCGTGATCGCCGGTGGCGATCCCCTCGCGCATCTCTCGGGGGCGATGGTGCCACTCGCCCTCGGGGGCAATGCCGATGCGCTCCCGACCCTCGGCGGGATCCTCGCCGTCTTCGCGAAGGCGGGGGCCTTCCTCTTCGGGAGCGGCTATGTGTTACTCGCCTTCCTCCGCACCGATCTGGTGGAGCGGCTCGGCTGGCTCACCGAGTCGCAACTCCTCGATGCGATCGCGGCGGGGCAGATGACCCCGGGACCGGTCTTCACGACGGCGACCTTCATCGGGTATCTGCTCGCGGGGCACGCCGGCGCGGTGGTCGCGACGGTGGGGATCTTCTTGCCCGCATTCATCTTCGTGGCGGTGACCGCCCCGGTGCTCGAGCGATATGTGGCGCACCCCGATGTGCGGGCGGCGCTGCGCGGGTTGAATGCGGCGTCGCTCGCGCTGATGATCGCGGTGAGTCTGCCGCTGGGGCGGCAAGCGCTCGAGCGCCCCATGGTCGGGGTGCCGATCTCGGCGCTCACACTCCTCGCCATCGTGCGGTGGCGCGTGAACACGGGATGGCTCGTACTCGGTGGCGGCGCGATCGGCTGGCTAGCTTCCCTTCCATGACCATTCCCATCGCCTTCCTCGGTACCGGCCTCCTCGGTTCCGGCTTCGTCGAGGCCGCGCTCGGGCGTGGCGAGTCTGTCCGTGTCTGGAACCGCACCCGCGCCAAGGCCGAACCACTCATCGCGCTCGGTGCGACCGTCTGCGAGACCGCCGCCGAGGCCGTGCGTGGGGTGAGCCGCGTACATCTGGTGCTGCAGGATGATGCCTCGGTCGACGCGGTGATCGAGGCGCTCCGCCCCGGGCTCCACACCGAGGCGACGATCGTCGATCACACCACCACGCGCCCTGATCTCACGGCTGCGCGCGCGGCGCGACTCACCGCCGCCGGCGTGCGGTACCTCCACTGCCCCGTCTTCATTGGACCGCCGGGTGCGAGAAAGGCCGAAGGGGTCATGCTCGCCTGCGGCCCACGCGAGTGGTTCGATGCCGTGCACCCCGCCCTCGCGCAGCAGGCGTCGCGCATCGAGTACCTCGGTGCACGTCCTGATATCGCCGCGGCATTCAAGCTCGCGGGGAACGCGCTCCTCCTCGGCATCACCGGACTCGTCTCAGATACGGTCACAGTGCTCGATCGCGCTGGTGTGCCGGGCGCCGACATCACGAAGCTGCTCGACTATCTGAACCCGAGCCAGGTGGTGGCCGCGCGCGCCAAACGGATGACGAATAAGGACTTCGCGCCGAGCTTCGAGCTGGCGATGGCGCGGAAGGACCTGCGATTGATGCAGGAATCCGTCGGGGACGCACCGCTGATGGTGATCCCCGGGATGGCGGCGCGGATGGATGCGCTACTCGCCGAGGGGTTGGGGCACCAGGACTTCGGGGTGATCGGGCGCGACGCGGTGCGCCCCGCTGCCGACTACCGCAGCGAACCGACGAGATAGAGCCGGGCGCGGCGGGTGTTCTCCGCCTCGACACGGACGGTGTCGATGTAGACACGGGCACGGACCACGTAGGTGGCCGTGTCGACCGCCGTCCCCTCACAGCTCGCCGGTCGGGTGCCAGAGACCCAGATGGCCGTCTGGGCATCCTGCAGGTCGCGCAGTTGCCAATCGCTCGCGCTGCGCGGGGCCTCACCGAGGGCGGTGGTGGCACTTGAGGGCAAGCAGCGCCCCTGTACTTCGACCCGTGAGTAGGGGGCGTCGCTCTGGATGGAGAGGGTCCGGACGTCCCGCACGGCCACTGCCGCGGAGACCGCGCCAACGAGGAGAAAGAGGGATCGCATACACCGATTCTGCGGTGGACCGGGGGAAGCCGCAAGAGCGGGGGGGGCCGTTAACGCCAAAGGCCCCCCGATCCATCGGATCGAGGGGCCTTCGACGAGAGAGCGGGCGATGGGACTCGAACCCACGACGTCCAGCTTGGGAAGCTGGCATTCTACCAACTGAATTACGCCCGCAGGACCTCTGATAAGTCTATGCCGGGCCGCGCTAGAGAGGCAAGGGGACGCCCCCTTGCCCCTACCCCCAGAGTCGGGGATCGGGCGGGAGGATCGTACTCCCATCGAACGCCAGCCCCGGGACCCGATCCTTGGCGAGCAGCAAGGGTCCGTCGAGATCGACGAAGGCCGCATCAGCCGCGAGCAGCAACGCCGGCGCCATCGCCAACGAGGTGCCCAGCATACACCCTACCATGATGGTGAGCCCCAATCCCCTGGCCTCCCCCGCGAGGGCGAGCGCCTCGGTCAGCCCACCGGTCTTGTCGAGCTTGATGTTGATCGCCTGATACCGCCCCGCGAGATACTCGAGGCTCCCCCGATCATGCACGCTCTCGTCGGCGCAGAGGGGGATCGGGCTCCGCACCTCGTCGAGGATGGCATCCTCCCCCGCCGGCAGCGGCTGCTCGATCAACGCGACATCGGCGGCCTCGCAGGCGGCGAGGTTCTGCGCGAGGAGGTGCGCGCGCCACGATTCATTCGCATCGACGATCAACGTGGCCTTCGGCGCGGCCTCACGCACGGCACGGATCCGCGCCGCATCCCCCTCGCCGCCGAGTTTGATCTTGAGCACCGGGCGATGCTGCGCCACGATCGCGGCGGCGGCCATCTCGTCGGGCGTCCCCAGACTCAACGTATAGGCCGTGCTCACCGGCGCGGGTGGCGCCACACCGGCCCGCTCATAGACCGGGACACCGGTGAGCTTGGCCTCGAGATCCCAGCAGGCACAGTCGAGCGCGTTGCGCGCGGCACCGGCCGGGAACGCCTGCGGGAGCGACTGCCGCAGGGCGTCGATCGGCGAGGTCGCCCCGCGCACCTCGATCGCACCGGCACCCTCGATGCGGCGCCGCTGGGCCTCGATCTCTGCGACGACGCTCTCGACCGATTCCCCATACCGCGCGTACGGCACACACTCGCCGCGCCCGATCACATCCCCCGAGCGGAGCGTGACCACCACCACCACCGCCTCGGTCCGACTCCCGCGCGCGATGGTGAATCGCCCCGCGATCGGCCACCGCTCGACGGCGACCTCCAGGGTGATCCCGCCCACCGTCCGGGCCATGCTCACGGGAAATCGGCGCGCACGCGCTCCACGATCGCGCGTACGCCGAACCGCACGGGATCGGTCGTGGGAAGTCCATGCGCCGCCTCGACCTCCGCGCAACACGCACGCGCCGCGTCCTCGGCGAGCGCCTGCGTGTTGATCGCGATCCCGACCGGACGGATCGCGGGATTCGTGAGGCGCCCGCACTCGACGGTGAGGTCGATCACCGCCTGGATCGATGGCAGGGGATGCGTCACCCCGCGCATCGTGGTGCGCGTGGGCTCGTGGCAGACGACGAAGGCATCGGGCTGCGCCCCGTGCAGGAGCCCGAGCGTCACGCCGGCGAAGGAGGGATGAAAGAGCGACCCCTGCCCCTCGATCACATCCCAGTGCGTCGGGGCCGCCTCAGGGGAGAGCCACTCCACCGCGCCCGAGATGAAATCCGCGACGACGGCATCGATCGCGACCCCACGCCCACTGATGAAGACCCCCGTCTGTCCCGTCGCCTTGAAGTCGGCATCGAGTCCCTGCGCGCGCATCTCGCGCTCGAGCGCGAGCGCGGTGTACTTCTTCCC
>Ga0068872_10004710_pt1 | contig 10287 bp, 10 predicted proteins | sample NOAtaG_7_FD_66441 | JGI IMG/M metagenome (GOLD analysis project Ga0068872, IMG submission 66441) | Freshwater lake microbial communities from Lake Erie, under a cyanobacterial bloom - NOAA_Erie_Diel1S_2200h metaG | ecosystem: Environmental > Aquatic > Freshwater > Lake | place: USA: Ohio, Lake...
GGAGATGGGGATGGTGACGCCGGCCTTGCGGACCCGGTCCATGAACCTCAGGAAACCATCCACGTCATAGAAGAACTGGGTGATCGCCCGGGTCGCCCCGGCGTCGATCTTGGCCTTCAGCACGTCGATGTCGTGGTCGATCGAGCCGCTCTCCGGATGGGTCTGGGGATAGAGGCTGACGCTGACCTCGAAGGGGCCGATGGCGTGGATGCCGGCGGTCAGCTCGGTGGCGTTGAGGTAGCCATCCGGGCGCGGGACATAGACCCCGCCGATCTGGCCTGGAGGGTCGCCGCGCAGGGCGACGATGTGGCGGACCCCGGCCTCCCAGTAGTCGTGGATCACCTCGTCCACCTCGGCCCGGCTGGCGTCGACGCAGGTCAGGTGGGCGGCGGGCGACAGGTCGGTCTCGGCCAGGAGACGGCTGACCGTCCGATGGGTCCGGTCCCGGGTCGAGCCCCCGGCGCCATAGGTGACCGAGACGAAAGCCGGGTGGAGCGGGGCGAGGCGACCGATCGCCTCCCATAGGGCGACCTCGGCCTCCTCGGTCTTGGGCGGCGAGAACTCGAAAGAGACGCGGGGCGGGGCGGCGAGGCCCGCGCCGGCGCGGGCGATGGGCCCGAGGGCGGTGTCGGTCATGCGGGGCTCCGTTCGGCGGTCCAGATGCAGACGGTCAGGCCGTTGATCCGGGCGGGGGAGAGGGTTTCCAGGCCGGTCTGACGCAGGCCCGCCGCCGTCATCCACCGCTTCATCTCGGCAGGGGAGAAACCCAGACGGCGATGCTGATGCTGCTCGCGAAGGACCTCGAGGGTGTGGGGGGCGAAGTCGACGATGACCATCCGTCCACCCGGGGCGGTGAGACGTCCCGCTTCCCGAACGGCGGCGGCGGGGTCGCCCAGGAAGTGCAGGACCTGATGAACGACCACCAGGTCGGCGCAGCCGTCGGGCAGGCGGGTGGCGAAGATGTCCCCGTGGCGCAGGTCGCAGGCGACCAGGCCGGCCGCCTCCACCCGGGCCCGGGCGACATTGAGCATCTGCTGCGACAGGTCCAGGCCGAGGCAGGAGGCCGCCCGGGGCCCAAGCAGGGTCAGCATCCGGCCCGACCCCGTCCCCAGGTCGACCAGCCGTCGGAAGGGGCCCGGCCCGGCGGCGGCCTGGATGGCGGCTTCGACCCGGTCCTCGGCCACGTGCAGCGACCGGATCTCGTCCCAGGTCGCGGCGTTGCGCGCGAAGTACTGGTCTGCGGCGGCCCGGCGCTCCGCTCGCACAGCCTCGAGCCGTTGGGCATCCCTCAGCAGGACCGGATCGGCGGCGTCCAGGGTGGCGAGGATGCGATCGGCGAGAGTGCGGGACTCCCCCTCAGCCGCCGGTCGGTAGAAGACCCAGGCGCCGTCCGGGAACCGCTCCACCAGGCCCGCCTCGGCCAGCAGACGCAGGTGGCGCGAGACGCGGGGCTGGCTCTGGTCAAGCACCTTGCAGATCTCCAGGACCGCAAGTTCCTCCCGCGCCAGCAGGGTGAGGATGCGCAGCCGCGAGGGCTCCCCTGCGGCGCGCAGGACGTCGACGATACGGTCCGCGCTCAACATGAGCACATAAAGATATCTTTATGTCTTTATGTCAAGCCAGCGGGAGGCCGCGTCAGGCGACGTCGTCCAGCACGCCGCCCAGGATGTCAAACAGCTGACCGATCTGAGCCTCGCTGATGATGAGCGGCGGCGACAGGGCGATAATGTCGCCCGTCGCCCGGACCAGGAGTCCGGCCTTCAGGGCCTTGACCAGGACCTCGTAGCCCCGGGCGCCCGGCGCGTCCGGCCGGGGCGCCAGTTCGATGGCGCCCATCAGGCCGATGTTGCGGATGTCGATGACGTTCGGCTTGCCGCGCAGGGCGTGGAGGCTGTCCTCCCAGAGGCCCGCCAGGGTCTTGACCCGGGTGAACAGGCCGTCGCGCCGGTAGACTTCAAGGCTGGCGAGGGCGGCGGCGCAGGCCACGGGATGCCCCGAGTAGGTATAGCCATGGAAGAACTCGATGGCGGCGGGCGGGCCCTGGACGATGGCGTCGTGCACCTTCCGGTGGGCGAAGACCGCGCCCATGGGCAGGGCGCCGTTGGTGATGCCTTTGGCGGTGGTCATGATGTCCGGGGTGACGCCCAGGGCCTGGGCCGCAAAGGGCTCGCCCAGTCGGCCGAAGCCGGTGATGACCTCGTCGAAGATCAGCAGGATGCCATGCCGGTCGCAGACGGTGCGCAGTCGCTCAAGATACCCCTTGGGGGGCGGCAGGACGCCCGCTGAGCCCGCCACGGGCTCGACGATGACCGCGGCGATGGTCTCGGCCCCGTGCAGGGCGACCAGCCGTTCGATCTCGTCCGCCTTCTCCGCCCCGTGGTCCGGCAGGCCCCGGGAAAAAGCATTCCGCTCAATGTCGAAGGTGTGGGCGATGTGGTCTGCGCCGGGCAGGGTCACGTAAGTCCGCCGGTTGTTGACCAGACCGCCGACGGAAATCCCGCCGAAGCCGACGCCGTGATAGCCCTTCTCGCGCCCGATCAGGCGCACCCTCTGCCCCTCTCCCCGGGCGCGGTGGTAGGCCAGGGCCATCTTCAGGGCGGTGTCCACGGACTCCGACCCGGAATTGGTGAAGAAGATCCGGTCAAGGCCGGGCGGCGCGACCTCGGCGAGGGCCGCCGCCAGGCGGAAGGGCAGGGGATGCCCCATCTGGAAGGTCGGGGCGAAGTCGAGGGTGGCCAGCTGCCGGGAAACGGCCTGGGTGATCTCCTCCCGCGCATGGCCCAGGTTGCAGCACCAGAGGCCCGCCGTGCCGTCCAGCACGCTGTCGCCATCGAGGGTGCGATAGTGCATGCCGCTGGCCTCGACCAGCAGGCGCGGGGCGTCCTTGTACTGCCGGTTGGCCGTGAAGGGCATCCAGAAGGCGGACAGGTCCGGCCGGTTGTCCCCGTAGTCTGCGCTCATGGTCTCCGCCTCCGTCTGATCCGGAACCGCCGGAGCATCTTAACGCCTCCGACGGTGAATGCGAGGCTTGCCACCCCCTGTGGCGCCGCTTATCAGCCGGTCTGCCGGCCAGACGGGCAATGAGTTCCGCGCCGGAAACAGGGGAGACCACCATGCAGAGCCAGCGTCTGGGCCGCAGCCCGATCGTCGTATCCAAGATCTGTATGGGAACCATGACTTTCGGCTCCCAGGCTGACGAGAAGACCTCGCACAGGATTCTCGATCGCTGCCTGGAGGCGGGGATCAACTTCTACGACACCGCCGAGAATTATCCGGTGCCGCCGCAGGAGTCCTGGGCCGGGCTGACCGAGGAGATCTTCGGCCGATGGATGAAGACCAAGCGCCGGGACGAGATCATCCTGGCCACCAAGGTCTGCGGCCCCAGCCATGGCTGGATCAAGGGCTCCCAGCGGGCCGGCATGACCGCCCTCGACCGGCACAACATCACCAAGGCCATCGAGGACAGCCTGCGGCGCCTGGGCACCGACTACGTGGACCTCTACCAGACCCATTGGCCTGACCACGGCGCCCGCTACGAGGACGCCCTGGAAACCCTGGACGAGCTGGTCCGGGCCGGAAAGGTTCGGGTCCTGGGCTGCTCGAACGAGACGTCGTGGGGGCTGATGAAGGCCCTGTCGACCTCGGAGCGCGAGGGCTTCGCCCGCTACGAGACGATCCAGAACAACCACAGCCTGAACAACCGCCGCTTCGAGGACGACCTGGCCCAGGTCTGCCGGCAGGAGGGGGTCAGTTCGATCCCGTACTCGCCGCTGGCGGGCGGCGTCCTGTCCGGCAAGTACAACGGCGGCGCGCTGCCGTCGGGCGCGCGGTTCAGCCGCTACCTCGAGCTGGGCGGCCGGCAGGCGACCATGGCGCGCCGCTTCGTCAACGAGAAGAGCCTGGCTTCCACCGAGCGCTTCGCAACGATCGCCGCCGAGGCCGGCATGTCCCTGGTCACCCTCGCGACAGCCTGGTCGAAGCAGCATGACTTCGTGGCCTCAACCATTGTGGGCGTGACCCGGGAGGACCAGCTGGACGACATCTTCGCCGCCGCCGACCTGGTGCTCTCCCCGGAGATCCTGAAGGCCATCGACGAGGTCACCCGCGACATCATGTATCCTATGGGCTGAGGACCCGGACCGGACCCCCGCCGTGCCCGAGCCTGTACCCGATCCGGCGCCGATGGCGGGTGCTTCCGCCGGTGGGCGCCCCGTGGACCAGAATCCCGGCCTGGGAATCCTCCTGCGGATCCTGGCCATGGCCCTCATGGCCGTGCTGGCGGCCATCGTGAAGGTTTGCGCCGAGCGCGGCGTCCCGGTGCTTGAGATCATCTTTTTCCGGAACGCCTTCGCCTTCATCCCGGTGCTGATCTACATCTGGCGGACCACGGGCCTGGGCGTCCTGCGCACCCGCCGTCCGGGGGCGCACCTGACGCGATCGGCGGTGGGCCTGACGGGAATGATCTGCGGCTTCACCGCCGTCAGCCTGCTGCCCCTGACCCAGTCGACCGCCATTTCCTTCTCGGCGCCCTTGTTCATGGTCGCCCTGTCGGCCCTCATTCTGAAGGAGCCGGTCGGACCCCACCGGTGGATGGCGGTGGCGGTGGGTTTCCTCGGGGTCCTGATCATGGTCCATCCCGATCCGCGCCAGTTCGTCGGCGTCGGGGTCCTGTTCGCGATCGCCGCCGCTGTGGGCTCTGCAGGCGCCATGATCGCCATTCGCGAGATCAGCCGGACGGAGCCGGGTCCGACCATCGTCTTTTACTTCACCCTCGCGGGCGCTGTGGCGGGACTGGCCAGCCTGCCCTTCGGGTGGGTCCTGCCGGGTCCGGAGGTCCTCCTCCTGCTCATCGCCTCCGGCCTGATTGGCGGGACCGGCCAGTTGCTCCTGACCGAAGCGATCCGCCGGGCGCCCGTCGCGGTCGTCGCGCCATTCGATTACACCCAGCTCGTCTGGGCGGGCGTGATCGGCTTCCTGATCTGGGGTGAGACGCCGGCGATTCTGACCCTCATCGGGGCCATGGTCGTGGCCGCCAGCAGCACCTATATTCTGTGGCGGGAGATCGGGCGCTCCCGAAGCTAGGTCGCCCTCAGCCTTGGAGCCGGTTATGCAGTATCGTTGGACGTGCGCCGCGATCGGTGCAGCTTTGGTGATGGGAGCGGCCGGGTCAGGCCATGCGGCGATCACGGTGCTGGGTGGTGGTTTCGCCCAGGCCTGTTCTGAGGCCGCCATGACCGGCGAAGTCGACAAGAAGTTCGAGGAGCTCTGCACCCTCGCCCTTGAGACCGAAGGCCTGAACCTCCGGGACCGCGCTGGCACCCTGGTCAACCGCGGGGTCTTCAAGCTCCGCCGCCAGGAGTACACCTCCTCGCTCCGGGACTTCGACGCCGCCCTGAAGCGGGACCCGACCATGGGGGAGGCCCTGGTCAACCGGGGCGCCGCCCGGATCGGTCTCAAGGCGCCGGAAGCCGCCCTTGCCGATATCAACCGGGCCCTGGAGCTGGGCGTCGCCGAGCCCGCCAAGGCGCACTATAACCGCGCCCTGGCCCACGAGCGTCTCGGTGATCTGAAGGCCGCCTGGCTGGACTACACCAAGGCCGCGGAACTCGATCCGGAATGGTCGGCGCCCCGCACGGAACTGACCCGCTTCTCGGTGACCCGCAAGTAGGCGACCTAACGGTCGCGGGGTCTCTTCCCCCTCAGGGTGTCGAGGCGTTCATCGACGGCGTTCCACCGTTCGCCCGAGCGAACGGTGGAGGCGCTGCTGAGCAGAGCTCCCTCATCGCTCAGGTGTCCGCCCTTTGTCCGCGCCCTCGGCCTCGGGCGCCTGCGGCGGCGCTCCATTCACCGCAGGGACTTCCGGGAGGGGTTCAGGTCGTCGACCCAGCACCCTGAGACCGGCAAGGGCTGACCCCAGGAAGCTGAACAGCTCAACCAGCGGCGACTGGCGTTCGGGGCGGATGGTCATGGCCGCGCGCCGCCCTCGGCGGCCAGGACGCCCGAGCTGACCTCGCGCCAGAGGTCCTCCGCCGAGTTGGCGAAGCGGAGCAGTTGCAGGTCGGCGGCGTCGATCATGCCGCGCTCGACAAGAGCCTCGAACCGGACGAGGTCGCGCCAGTAGGTCTCGTCGAACAGGACGATGGGGACTCTCGGTCCTTTGCCCGTCTGGACCAGGGTCAGGATCTCGAAGAGCTCGTCCAGGGTTCCGAAGCCGCCCGGGAAGGCCACAAGCGCATTGGCCCGCATGGCCAGGTGCATCTTCCGCATGGCGAAATAATGGAATCTGAAGGCCAGGCCCGGGGTGATCCACGGGTTGGGGAACTGCTCGTGGGGCAGGGAAATGTTGAACCCGATGGTCGGGGCGCCGGAGTCCGCGGCCCCCCGGTTGGCCGCCTCCATCAGTCCAGGTCCACCTCCCGTGGCGATCACGTTGTCCCTGGGGCCGGCGCCTGTGGGGCCATCCAGGGCGCCGCCCCGTTCAGAGGCGATGCGGCCGAAGGCCCGGGCTTCGGCGTACCATCGTCCCTTCTCGCCCGGATCGTCCTCCCGCACCCGCGCGGAGCCGAACACGACGATGGTGGAGCGGATGCCCCAGGACTTCAGCGTCTGGTCCGCCTTCTCGTACTCGAGCAGGAAGCGCACGCCGCGCATGCTCTCGCCGAGTAGAAAGTCGGGGTCGAGGGCGGCGAGGCGGTAGGCCGGCTGCGCAATCAGAGCCCGGGGATCGGCTTCGTGGGCGCCGGAGGGCGGCATGGTCAGGTGTCGGCTGGGCTTGGCATCCACAAGCTATAGGCAGTCGCCCCCGGCGAGGCAATCGGCGCGGCTCAGGCCCGGGGCGTCTGTCCCAGGGCCCAACGGATATTCCGGATCAGGAGGTCATCTATGAGGGGCTTCTCAATGATCGGCACCCGCATGCGGCCCGCACGCCGTCGGAGCCCTGGACCGGGGTGACTGGTGATGAGCAGGGCCGGCAGGTCCTGGGACCGGGCCCGCAGCGCCCCCACGGAGTCGAGGCCACCCATGCCCGGAAGGTTCTCATCCACCACCAGACAGACATTCCGGGCGGGCAGGTCCGCCTCAAGCAGGGCCTCGCCCGAAGCGAAGGTCTGCACCCTGTATCCATCCAGTTCGAGGGCGAACTTCAGGGCGCTCCGGAGGGCGACGTCATCGTCGACGAGCACAAGGGTCGGAGGCTGAGCGGAGGTGGCGGGCATGAACCGACGGGCGTTTCTGATCAGCCGCCAGGGTGGTCCCGGCGGGCACGCCCCGCCTTGATCCAGCGCAAGCTTTCAGAAGCCGGCCAGAATTGACATCCGGACCAGTTCCGAAAGGCTTCTGGCGCCCGTCTTGGTCATTACATTGGCCCTGTAGACTTCCACCGTCCTCGGGCTGATCCCGAGTTCCCGGGCGATGACCTTGTTGGCCTTACCGTCCACGACCCCCTTCAAGACCTCGGTTTCCCGGGGCGATAGAGAGGACAGCATGGCGGAGAAGACGCCGCTGCCCGGCGAGGGCGAGCTGTTCGGAGCCTTTTTCAGCGCGTCCTGGATCGCCGCCAGCAGCGCCTCATCGTCGAAGGGTTTCTCGAGGAAGTCGGCCACTCCCCGTTTCAGAGCTTCGACCGCCATGGGAATGTCGCCATGGCCCGTGATGACGATGACTGGCGTGGACACCCCCCTCGCCGAGAGCTCGGTCACGAGCTGCAACCCCGTCATGCCCGGCATCCGGACGTCCGTGACGATACAGTCGCCAGGCTCCCCGTTGCCGCCGCCAAGGAAGGCGACGGCGGAGTCCCAGGTCCGGCAGGAGAGCCCGGCTGTCTCGAGCAGGAAGGCGAGGGAGGCGCGGACAGCCTCATCGTCATCAATCACATGCACCAGGGCGGAAGAAGGGCTCATGCGTCGATCTCGTCTGAGAGCGGCAGGTCCCCACTGCGTAGCGTGAAACGGAAGACAGCGCCACCTTCGGGCCGATTCCGTGCTGTGAGCTCCCCGCCGTGCGCCTCGATGATGGTCCTGCAGATCGACAGGCCCACCCCCATGCCCTCGGCTTTGGTGGTGACAAAGGGCTGGAACAGACGCTCCAGGACCTCGGGGGCGATGCCGGGCCCAGTGTCCGAGATCAGGACCTCCACAGCTCCGCCGTCGATCGGGTTCGCCTCCACCGTCAGGTTTCGGACCGGGGCGTCGCCCATCGCCTCCACAGCGTTTCGCATGAGGTTCAGCACCACCTGCTGGATCTGGACCTTGTCCGCCAGCACCTGGCCGAGCTTCGGGGAGAGATTGAAGTCCAGGCGGACTCCGGAGTCCCGGGCGCCCATCATCGCCAGGGCGCCCGCCTCCTCGATCAGCTTCGGGAGGGCCTCGATCCTCATGGCCGCCTCGCCCTTCCCGACGAAGGCGCGCAGGCGCCGGATGATCTCACCCGCCCTCAGCGCCTGCTCTCCGGCGGCCGTCAGGGCGGAACGGACCCGGTCAAGGTCGGGTGTCTCGGAATCCAGCAGGCGCGCGGACCCCTTCATGTAGCTTGCGATGGCGGAGAGCGGCTGGTTGAGCTCATGCGCCAGGGCGGAGGCCATTTCGCCCATGGAGGTCAGCCGCGAGACGTGGATCAGCTCCGACTGCAAATCCTGCAGCCGTCGTTCCGTCGCCTGCGGTTCGGTGATGTCGCGGATGAAGCCGGTGAAGAATCTGCGCCGGCCGCTTCGCATCTCCCCGACCGCCAGTTCGATGGGGAAGGTCGACCCATCCTGGCGCACGCCCACCACCACCCGGCCTATGCCGATGATCTTCCGCTCGCCGGTGTCGAGGTAGCGACCGAGGTAGCGGGCGTGCTCGGACCGGTAGGGGTCCGGCATGAGCAGGGTCACGTTGCAGCCGATCGCCTGCGCCGCGGTCCAGCCGAACAGGCGCTCGGCCGCAGCGCTGAACGAGCGGATGGTCCCGGCCTCGTCGATGACGATCATCGCCTCAGGGACGGTGTCGAGGATCGACTGGAGGTGATCCTGCCTCTGCCTCGAAATGGCCAGCATGGTCCGCGCCGTCACGGCCATGCGCCTGAGGCGCCAGGCCGCCGCCGCGAGGGCGCCGGAGGCCGCAATGTAGAGCACCAGGCCGACGATCTCCTCTCCGTCCATCAAGGCGTGGCCGCCCGTCATGACAAAGGAGCCTGCAAGCCCGAGGAGAGAGGCGAGGATGACCGGCCCGGCGCCGCCGGGTATGGCGGCCGCCAGCAGGGCCGGGGCGAGGAGAAAGAGGTCCAGGCGCGGGCTGGGCTGGGGCGTGAAGATCACCCGCAACGTCAGCACAAGCATGACCGCGGCCACGGCGATCCCGTACGCCAGCCACCGCCGACGGGCGGGCTCGTCCTCAATCTCTGTCTGGATATTCGAGTCCATGGCCCGGACTCCTAACGCCCGGGACCGCCTGTGGGAATGCGCCGCCGCTAGTGGCTGAAGAAGACGAACCGCTCGCAGGCGTGCAGCAGGTGGCGGGTCACCCCGCCCAGGACCCATTCATACGCCCGACTGTGCCCGTAGGCGCCTGAGACAATCAGGTCGGCGTCCATCCTGTCCGCCTGGGCGAGGAGGTCGACCTGCACGTCGTCCGCCCCGGAGACAGCCACGTGTGTCCGCGGCCGGGCCATGCTGTGCCTGGCGATCATGCCGGCCACGTCCTCGGCCTGGGCGTGCAGGGCCTCCTGGTCCTCCTTGGCGCCGAGGGCGACCACAAGGATCTCGTCGGCCATGTGCATGAAGGAGAGGGCGTCAGACACGGCCCTCCGGGCCTCACGGGTATCCTTCCACGCCACCAGGATCCGGCGGGTCTCCAGGCGGCCGCCATGCGGAGGGACCACCAGCATGGGCCGGCCGGAACTGATCAGGAGTTCGGGGATGCTGACCCTCGTATAGATGTCCCCTTCGCCCGCCGGGCCTCCGGTCACCACCAGGTCTACGGCCCGGGCCACGCGGGCCATGGCGGGCGTGGGCAGGTCGCCCACCGAGCGCCACTCGGTCCGGGCGCCCTTGGCGTGTGCGGCGAAGGCGGCGTGCGCCGCTTCCAGGTTGCGCGTCTGCTGCTCGTAGAGAAGCGGCGTCCATTGGGCCGTCCCGAACCCGTAGGGATCTATGGCGGCGATGGGAGGAATGGCTTCGGCGCCCAGGCCGATCAGAAGGGCGTCAAGCTTGATGGCCAGAGCCGCCGCAGCTTCGGTGCGGAGCTTCGAGGCCTCGCCCGGCTGGGCGTGAACAAGCAGGGATCGGAAACTCATGATGTCGCCTCCATTTGG
>Ga0068872_10004712_pt1 | contig 10286 bp, 23 predicted proteins | sample NOAtaG_7_FD_66441 | JGI IMG/M metagenome (GOLD analysis project Ga0068872, IMG submission 66441) | Freshwater lake microbial communities from Lake Erie, under a cyanobacterial bloom - NOAA_Erie_Diel1S_2200h metaG | ecosystem: Environmental > Aquatic > Freshwater > Lake | place: USA: Ohio, Lake...
ACGCTGGGTCAATCTCAACGAAGTGGATGCCCATCAACATGATCGTGAGATAGCGGCAGTGACTCGCAGATACTATAGAGATCGCTTTACCATGCAGGTGCTTAGAGGCAAACCATTGACAGCGTTCCAGACCGTGCTGTATGGCATCGTGTCGGGCGAACAGTCTATCATGTCAGACCAGATGGGTGCGCTGATGAAGATTCCATATTTTTACATAGAGGATGTGGCGCTGGACGCCATGGTAACCCAGACCCAAAGCGTTGATCTCCCGGGTGGTTATGCAGTGACCGCCCACGAACAGACTATCACGCCTCTGACCTATGTGTTCGCCAGTCGCAAGAACCAGGAAAGCCATCAATGGTGGTGGACTGATCCCGAAGGTCATGCAGTGCAGTGGTCCGTGAACACTGCAAATCCCTTGGCCAGCGTGGTGCGCAGTCTCTATGAGCGAGGTCAGCCCGTCGGTGTGCGAGCGTCTTGGCATCCCACTCGCCATCGCGGCACCCGGCAGAGCACAGTGTATTTCAGGATCAGCAACGTGGAGTTGATATGAGTTTGAAACATGCCGTGGATGAACTCACACTGGCACTGCATGGTAGAACAGCCCGGCAGACTCTGACACGAGATACATACCAACAATGGGACAGAGGATTCATCTTCGATGCCATGCGCGATCAGCGATATGGCCAGGCGTTCTGCAACGAGTTTGGAATCACGGACAATTTCTTGTATTATGAACGAGACATACAACGTGCCCGAGAGCGCATACACCGGCACTATCTGCTGTGAAATATCAAGTGAGATTCCGGCAACAACAGCAGAACTGTTGTCCACCTAAAAAATATTGGTTGGTAAGGACCGAAGTCGTAGAAGCAGATTCTCCTGAGCAGGCCCAACAACAGGTTGAACATGCATGGAGATACAACCATGCCATAGAAATCAAGACAGTAGAGGAAATCAATGACAAGCAACACAAAGGAATCTAAGTGAAACTGTATTTCGCCTATGGTGCCAATCTCAGCCACGAAAGCATGGCCCATCGCTGTCCTCGTGCCCGCCCATTCCAATCATTCTATCTGCGTGGTTGGCAACTGGATTTTGCCACGCATGCCACAATACGACCCAACCCAGGACGATCGGTGCCCGGTGCGCTGTGGCGCATCACTGACGACTGCGAAGCCAGTTTGGATGCCTTTGAAGGTTACCCTCTCTATTATTCCAAAAGGATCCTGGCGCAGGACGGCTACGAATTCATGGTCTATATCATGAACCGACCCCAATATGGATCAACCTATTGGAGTTATGTAGACCTCATAGCCCAAGGCTATCAGGATTGGAATCTGGATACCGAGCCACTTTGGCAACAGGTTGACCAGATATTGCTTCCTGCGTATAATGAAAAAGAACAGTGGACGAAGTCACCAGACAAAGATTCCGTGCCGTTTTAGCGGCCAATGGTTACCAAGTGCGCGACGGGGACAGTTTCCGCCATGCCACCGAAGTGATCAAACCATTTGGTGCCATAGACGACATCATACGATGGTGCAAGTCCGAATGCCGCGAAGATTGGCGTTGGCAGATGGTGGATATGAGTTCTGATCATCGTCCGGGTAGATATATTTTTTACTTTGACAGCGATCAGGATTATTTTGCTTTTACTTTGAAATGGAGTTGACTATGAACATACGAGGTTTTTTACGTTGGCAGTTTGAAGGCACACTGAGCAGTCCCAGTTTTTATGGCTTTGCGTTGACCATCCTGGCTTTGGTTGCACTAGCGGCCGGATGCCCCAAACCCTGGCCCATGATCATGACGATCCTAGGTGGTGCTATCGTGGTCATTGACGCGGCCCGTGCTTGGTTTCGTTTCAGTTACACTCTATACGATCTAGAGCAGAAACAGATCGAGCGCGAATTGAAAGGTCGACAATAATGAAAATCCTTGCTATCTTGATCGCTGGCTTGTCTGGCGCCATGTTTGCCCTGACCTGGAACACCCCAGCGGCCGTGGCCTGGGCCATAGCCTTCTGTGGATGGGTGCCACACTGTTTCAGTTCCGAGGAGAGCATCAATGGCAACTCGTAAACAGAAACAAGATTTGATCAATACTTTGAAATTCACCCCTCGCACCTATCGTGTGGAGTTGGGTGCCTATGGCGGTGAAGTGTATGCTGGTCGCGTTGATCGCAAAATCTACCAATACTTCCAGAGCCGCAATATTGATTTAGACGAATTCGCATCTGACTGGGACAACGAACTAGAAGTGCCCGATGAAATGCAACCTTTTCCTCCTGGATCGCCCTACGAATGCGATGGCTTAGTGCATGCATCAGGCGCAACCATGGACGATACCAACTATATCACTGTGTATGACGAAAACGGTGAAGAAGTTTGGCGACACAGCCTAGATCTCAATGCCCTGGACGATTCTGAGATTCCAGTCAATGAGTGGGAATCATTTACCATGGACGATCTCAAAAACGGTGAAGTGGCCTACTGGGGAGCACAGGGTGAAAAGGGTCTGTTGTTCGGTGGCGAATTTGAAATCAAGGAACCGTTTGATCCCAAGAAACTCATGTTGAATTTCTCCAATGCTGATGGATGGTATATCTGCAACGGAGTTGACTACGACGGTGAGTCCATCGACAACAACGATCTCAGCACCACAGGCAAGTGGGGCGAGAACAAATGGATCTTTGGTGGAGACGAAGAAGCCTATGATCCCTCTGATGCTGTTCCAGAAGGCGAAGAAAACGGTGGTGCGGGTTGGCCAGCCAGTTACTACCCCGATGATGATGAAAAGATTTCTTTCAAGTTTAAAAAACACAAACCGGTGCATCAAGGCTGGTATGAATGCAACTGGGGCTATGGTAACACCTTTGGCAAACTGTATTGGAACGGCACGGCATTTGTAGATTTTGAATACAACAAAGAGCAATCCATCGATCAGGATGGTGTGGTTTCATGGACAGGATTGAACTGGGACACGTCTGACTGGAACAACTGTCCACAATCAGATGAGCCAGACGAACCATGGGATCCGGCCTTTGAAACTGGCCAAACAGTGGCATCCAAAAAATCCTGGCCTTTTTAAACTTCAATTTAATTTCTCATCATGACATCATATTTTAAAACTGCAACCAAAGGCACCAATCCATTTGCACCTCCTCCCAAAGACATCCAGACACCTTTGGTATCTACGGGCAATATCTACGAACCTCTGGTACAACGTGCCATGGGCATCGCCAACGAAGATGTAATTGAAAAAGCCATTGAATCGCTGAAGGCTAGACTTGGTGGTCAGCGATACAAACAGGAACACTTCGGTCGCCTAGAACTGATTGATCCAAATCTGATTGACATCAACATTGATATCCAACGTCTGCTGGAAAAAGCGCACATCGGTGGCAACATCATTGAACTGTTTGATCCCAGGATCATGCAACCTTTGAACGTGATCTACATCAAGGCCACTGGTCGCTACAGTGCCTGGGAGGGCCAACAGAGTGGAACAGCCTTTGCACTGATGTTTTACTTTGGATTGATCGATCCAGACACACTGATTCAGTGCAAGGTTGTGGATGATGATCTTGAGGTTCCAGGATCCACACTTCGAGGTGAAGCAGTGGGCAACTATGGTTTCCGTTGCATCAACTACAAAGGTCGCAAAGAGCCCGATCTGTTCTATATTTTCCGTAGCATGGTCAATGGTGTCAGATTGTATGACAGTGAACTTACTGAAGACCTGCAGGCCAATGAGATACAGAACATGCTACAATCGCACAACATGTTTGCCGCTCCCGGAGTAGAAGCACAAGGTCAACGAGCCAAACCCGGTATGGTAACCCATGTCAGTAGCATGCTCAAGCTGGCCGGACATGGCACTGAACCTGACCACTTTGAAGTGACCAAGGGTGATCTTGACTGGGTGCTCAAGTGGCATGATCAGTTCTATGCCAGCGAAAAAGGTGTAGATGGCGGCTATCTCATCACGTTTGGTAGATTCGCTGTGCTGTGTCGCAACCAAGGCATAGAAATCACTCGCGAGCATGAACTAGAATTCTACAAGCACATGAAACGCTATGGGTCGCCTAAAGCGTTCCATCAAGACTGCTGGCAACGCTACAAAAAATGGGCCGGATCGGGATGGAAGGATGCCTGTCTGTTGCCCATCTGGATCAAAGACTACATGAAAAAAGGAGGCACACTGCCTCTGCCCACAGTGCCAAACTATGACGAATACAAGTCTCTCTGACGCACATAATTTTTACCTTTGGCGCCATCGTTATGTGGACGATGATACCGAAGCAGTGATCACACGCACCTGTTTTGGTATCACTGGCAATCTCGATTCCAGGCAAAATGGCTATGAAGGTCATGTGGGACACGCAGTGCGCTGGGCGGCCACTTGGTCTGGGCCCGAACGCCCTATCCGAGAACTGGAACATCGTCTCAAGGCAGCCTTCCGTGATTATCTCGTCAGCGGACACAATGACTATGTATATGAGTGGGTGGACGAAACCATACCATTCGAAACCATCCGCAACTGGGTGGAGTGGGAAGTAGAAAACACATTTTCTGATATCCGCCGTGACACATAGCATCTACCAGCAGGACTGTGTAGTGGGCATGCAGGAACACGTGGCCGATGGCACAGTAGATCTCATATTCACTGATCCGCCCTATGGCATAGCCGGTGATCAACTAGACACGCACTACAATCGAGACGACAGCAAGGTCATCGCCGGTTATGTGGATGTGCCCAGAGATCAATATGCCCAATGGTGTCATGCCTGGATCCAGGAATGTGAGCGAGTGTTGCGGCCCGGTGGATCCTTGTATATCGTGTCTGGCTATTCAAATCTACATCATATTCTCAACGCCTTGCACGATACACAACTCGAAGAAATCAATCATATCATCGCCCAATACACCTTTGGAGTATACACCAAAAAGAAATGGGTCTCGAGCCATTACCATGTGCTGTTCTGGTCCAAGCGAGAACGAGGCCAACAGAAGAGGATCTTCAACACACATTGTCGTTTTGCTGATACCACAGAATCATACAACGACCGACTCAGTGTGCAGACCTTGCCTAGAGAATACAAGACGGGCGAGATCCGCAACAACAATCAGTTGGCCGAATCGTTCATTGAAAAGTTCATCGATTACAGTTCCAATCTAGGAGACTTGGTGCTGGATCCCTTTGGAGGATCGTTCTCCACGGGCCGTGCCGCTCTCCGGTTGGGACGTAGATTCGTTGGATTCGAACTCAACCCACACGCATACCAACATTTTGGGCAGACCCTAGGTTAGTGCCCACTGACCCCGCGGTTGACCAGAAATAGCCATTTTGCTATAATTAGGACATACTTTAAAAAGGAGCCCTATGAAACTGGACCCATGGACGCAGTTCAATCTCAGCAGAGAAGATCAACAGTTCTTCACAGCATTCGCCAGCCCCACCACAGAATCCAGCCTAGTCAAAGATGTGCCCATTGGCGCCCTGGAACAGGTGCGCCCTATCCTGGCCCGCATCCGAGCCCTCAGCGGACGCAAGACCTACATCATGTTCCGTGGGCGCAAAAATCGATACCACGGGCAAAGCACCACTTGGAAACAAGATGCCAACCGTTTTGCGGTGTATTTTAGGTAAGTGGGCACTAACCTACGGGTTTTTGCCCAGGTTGACCGAAATTTACCATTTTGCTATAATATAGGTATAGTAAATGATAAGGAGTTAGCCCTATGTTAAAAAGAACACTGAAATTCACCAATGCCGCGGACATCGATGACATCATCCGTGCATACGATTTCAAACCCATGGCAGGTCGTGAAGACTGCTATGTGGAAGGCAAGGTCATCACCAAAGGTTACAATCCTGAAATGGGTTATTCATGTTTCTGCATCAAAGCCACCCGTGACGTGTTCGGTGGTGAAGACCAGCCCGAAGGAACCCGAGGTAGCCGAGTAGGCAAACTGGTCTACGTGCCTTTTGAAGTTGATTTCCTCGAGCACGATGCTCGTATCATGAACCTTTCCAAGTAAGGAGCCCAAAATGGAATACACTCAAGATCAAGTGAACGCAATCGTGGCCGAAGCCAAAAGCGAAGCATTCAAGGCCGCAGACAATTTTTTCCAGACTCGTTTGGGCGGCCGAGACCAGATGGCCTGTGGTTTTGCCTGGGTTGACATCTTTGGTATCAAAGGTAATACCCGATTGGGTCGCATGCTCAAGACAGCAGGTCTGCGCAAGAGTTACTCAGGCGGTCTGCAGATCTGGAACCCAGCCAATTATGGTTGCCAGAACGTTGACACTCTTGAAGCCGGTGCCGAAGCGGCCGCCAAGATTTTTGAGAAGTATGGTTTCCGTGCCTATGCTGGTAGCCGCTTAGACTAAGGAGACAGCATGAAATTTGAAGACATCAAAGCCGAAATCTCCCGTAGCGACATCGTGGTGTTGAAACAAAGATACGAACTGTATCGTGATCTCAAAAGCATGGGAGTGGTTGACATCATGGTGCGAGATTTGCTAGAATTAGAACTTGCTCGCCGGGGTGTGTTTGAAGACCTTGGCCCTTATCGAACCATCAATAGTTAAGGAGACAATGTGAACTGTTCACCTACACTGACCGCAGAAGAATTCAAAGTGTTGCACAACAGCCTCTGTGCTTTGAGCACTATCGACCATCCTCGAGTGTCTGAATTAGTCGAACGCATCCGCGAGGTAGCCCTCAAAGGTGCCTACGAGCAAGATTCGGCGGCATTCGACCGCAAATGGAAACAATATGATCATTGGCGTGGGCACTACGGGCTGACCAGCACCTGGAGCATCTACGAAGTGGACAACATGACCCTATGCCATCCCTACAAGGACGCAGAGTATGTGGTCTATGATCAGCACTGGGGCGACGGTGGTGAAGTGGTTCGCAAGATCGAAGGCCGAGATTGGAATGCCTTGTATCGCGCCGCTGACTCTGCCATACAAGCCTCGGGCGATGGCCATCATTGCTTCATCGAATCATTTGAGCCCATCGCTGATAAACCCGGGCATCTGCGGTTGAGCACCGGCAGTTGATATGAGCAAGACCGTGGCGCTGATGTGGGATTGTCTGGGCTTGGAGGCCGCTGTGAATGTCACTGACATCAATCAGCAAAGAATGTGGGCCGCACTAAAAGGGCAGGATCTGACCAAAGTGCGAACCGAGCCCAACCTCATGCACTGGCGTTTACGAGCCCAGGCCAACACGCAAAGGCACTACGAGATCTATCTCTTGGAAATAGAGGATGACATCACTGTGGAAGATATCACTCAGGCATTCGAAGATGCTCCACAACAGATGGCCGATACTGTGCGGAGGATTGGTCATAAATTTTATTCAGATCGAGCGAGAGAGGATACAATAAAGATTAGGTAAGGAGAAGATATGCAAGTGAAACAAGGAAGTCTGTGGAGCAGTAGCGACGGCAAAGAATTCGTGGTGCTCCATGTGGTAGATGTAGATGGACACACCTGGGTGCATTATCGTGACCAGGAGTGCCCTGAATGTCATGAACATTCATGTTATATAGAAAGTTTCTTAGAACGTTTCACACCAATAATCAATGACCGGAGGACGAGATAATGGGTCTAGACATGTATGCTTACGCGGCCGCCCGCGCTGGACAACAAAAAGAATTCTGGGACACGGCTGAGTTGGCCCAAGGTAGCAACGAATATGAGAGCAAGACCGTGGCCCGACCCAGAGAGATCGCCTACTGGCGCAAGCATCCCAACCTACACGGCTGGTTTCGGGCCGAATGGGAAAGCCTGGGCAACGAAGGTTCGTTCAATGGTGATGAACTGGAGATCACCTGGGACATGCTGGAACGCCTGGAATACGATGTGCGGAATGGCGAACTGCCCCAGACACAAGGTTTCTTCTTCGGCAACAACTCCGATGCTGACTACTACAACGATGACTTAGAGTTTATCAAAAACGCCCGTGCGGAATTGTTCATGGGTCTCAAAGTATTCTACAATTCATCATGGTAAAAGAAACCGATTTCAGACTTTGGTTGCGCCACATGTGGTTGGCCAATTGCGAAGAGCATGATGCTTATGGTGAACCACCTTATTCCATGACGGAATACTGGCGCCAGTATCGATGGTTCTTGCGCACTCAGTATCGCCGACACAAGAATCGCCCGCAGTATATTTCTCCAGAAATCCGGAGCATCATGCGCCCACCGCAGGACGCAGGGTGCTAGAACTAGGTAAGTGCGCACTAACATAGCGATTTTAGGGTGGTTGACCAGAAATGGCATTTTCGGTTATAATATAGGTATAGTAAATGATTGGAGCCACTTATGTATAGAACTTATTTCCGCCCAATGACAGCCCGTAGCCGCAAACCTCGCCAACAGCCCGCTGATGCAGTGGTATCAGCTGAAACAGTATGGGGTGCCGCGGCTCATGCGGACAGGGTCAACGGTGGTGAGTATCGCAAGGAGCCCGAATATCGTGTGCGCGAAGATGGCACCATCACTGACGAAGTGGTGCGCCAGCCCAACAAGGTCCACATGTGGGCGGCCATCCGCGACAACTCCCTGATCACTGACGCAGATCGTGATACCGGTCGTGCCGCTTTGGATTATGTCCGCAAGAATCTGATTATCAAAGGTCTCAAAGGATCTATGTCAGATTTCGATCGTTCTTTGACCTCAGTGGTTGACATCACTGAATTCCAGACCGGTGCAGATCGCTATGAAATCGCTCTTGTGACCAGCCAGATCCGTGCATTCCGTGAAGGCACACGCATCGAAGCCGTGATGGACGATGTGAACCGGGCTCCGTTGGCTGACGTGGGTGCCAAGGTATCGGGACATGCCCGAGTGATCCGCGTGGTCTACAGCACCAATTACAATGTCTACTTCGTCACTGCCAAGACTGATACCAATCACATGGTGTTCTTCAGTTACAGAGAGCGCCTGGCAGTGGACAGTGAGATCGATTTCCGTGGCACCGTGAAAGCACACAGACCGGATGCCACCCAACTCAATCGTGTGCGTTTGGCATAAGGAGACCGTATGCAATTCTTGATAGGTATCGTGGTAGGCATCGTGATCGCCACTGCTGGTTTCAGCGGTGTGGCTCGCATGCTGGACCGTGGAGTAGAAGCAGTGAAAACCCAAACCGAGGAACTTACCAAATGAGTCTTGACCCTTTGACTGACGCCAACTTTGATCTAGAACAACAGATCCTGCGATGCTGGAACATCGTGGATGACATCAGAGAGATCGTGGAAGATCTCCAAAGCGGACACATGGACCAGGCCGAAATGGTAGAGGCACTGACAGCCTACCGACAGGTCTATGCCAACCGTTTTGAGCGCACCTTCCGCACCTATGAAACCGTGTGTCGTGGCCTGCATGGGCTCAGGGCACAGGTCCGAGACTTTGAACTTGCCCAAACTGCTGGCCCAAAATCCGGCAAAATGGGCAAATCAAAGAAGCAGAAACCGGTTGACACAAAATCGGAATCTTGCTAAAATATGGGTATGCTAAGAAATTGGCATATCAAGTTTAATTTAAATTCAACTTTAGGCAACTTAGAAAGGCAATTTTATTATGGCAACTGAAAAACTCTTTACTGTAGCAGGCACAGCAACAAACCCAGATGGCACAACCAAGGCTCGTTTCGCCAACGACATGGTAGCCCGCGTCAAGATCTTGACCAAGGCCAAGTGCTCCAACATCAACCTCGTGGAACTTCCACGTGCCATGACCAAACTCGAGGCATTGCAGTATCTGCAAGAGCAAGGTCAGACTGGTGATGCTGGCTATGCAGTAGCCAACAAGTTGGCTGAGAAGACCAAGATCGCCAAGCGTGGCGAGATCAAGGTCGCGGCCAAGCCCAAGGCTGTGAAAGCCAAGCAGACCACTGCTGTGGCCGACGAAGCCTAATCGCTGTCAGCGATCTACAAAAGCGGCTCCAGCAGGGCCGCTTTTTTTATGACTTCAAAAAGGATTAAATAACTACACCATGGATCGTCAAGAAGATCTGGCATTTGAAATACTCAACGAAGAAGCCGTAAGAGAGTTGGTGGTAAACCTCTGTTGGGTCCTTACCGAACATGGCATAACCGAGATCCACGTGGGTGGGCTCATGCGGTTGGTAGGAATAGATTGCGAAACTGCCTCCGACTACGATGGTGATGTAATGGTCATCACGGACATACAACAAAAAATAAAAGAAGAAGGCGAAACCAGCGAGTTGATTGAAACACGCCCAGCCGACAGCACTTT
>Ga0068872_10004713_pt1 | contig 10285 bp, 8 predicted proteins | sample NOAtaG_7_FD_66441 | JGI IMG/M metagenome (GOLD analysis project Ga0068872, IMG submission 66441) | Freshwater lake microbial communities from Lake Erie, under a cyanobacterial bloom - NOAA_Erie_Diel1S_2200h metaG | ecosystem: Environmental > Aquatic > Freshwater > Lake | place: USA: Ohio, Lake...
GTGGAACCCTTGGCGGTGAGACGCACCTTGATGCCCTCCCAACCACTGGCGAGGAAGGCCAACGTCGGGTTGCCCGTCGATTCCAGTTCGGCGATGACGGGATCGAGTCGCTCGTTCAGTCCACTCTCGCTCTCACCCCACGTGCGAATCACGCGGCTGGCGATCACCGACGTGTCCCCTCCGCGGCGGCGCAGATCGGGCAACACGGCGCGCTCCATCATGTCGTGCATCTCGTGAGGCACACCGGGGACCGCGTAGATCACCTTGTCCCCCACCGGACAGATCAGACCCGGCGCGGTTCCCCGCGTCTGGTGGATCACGGTGGCTCCGTTCGGCACCATGGCCTGTCGCAGGTTGTTCTCGGCCATACGGCGCCCGCGGGACTCGAAGATGGACCGAATCACGTCGGCGATGTCGTCGTGCAACTCCAACGGCTGACCCATCACTTCGCTGATCGCTTCGCGGGTGAGATCGTCGTGCGTCGGCCCGAGTCCTCCGCACATGACCACCGCGTCGGCATCGGCCAACACCGAGCGCAGGACGTTCACGATGCGTTCGCGATTGTCGCCAACTTTGATCTGAATGAGGGAATCGATTCCGTTGGCGGCGAGTTGTTCGCCGATCCAGGACGAGTTGGTGTCGACGATCTGACCGAGCAGGAGTTCGGTTCCGACGGCGATCACCGAACAGCGCACGTCATCCCACCGTCGCCGGAGTGGAGCCGCGAAGTCGATGCGCGCGCCACATGTATTGCAGTCCACTCACGACCGTGAACACCACCGAGATCCACAGCAACCACAGCCACAGCCAGGTGGCATCCGCCGACGTCAGCGGAGCGATCGCGAAGGCCACGCTCAACTGCTGGAACAACGTTTTCCACTTCGCCAGACGACTGGCCGGAACGCTGATGCCCTTGGCCCCCACCAACACTCGGTACATGCTGATGGCCACTTCGCGCGCGCCGATGATCGCCACCGGAACGATCCAGTAAATGTCGCGGCTGACCAGAGCGAACATGGCCCCGAGAACGAGCACCTTGTCGGCCAAGGGGTCGAGGAACGCACCGGATCGCGTGGCTCCGTGCCGACGAGCGAGATAGCCGTCGATGCCGTCACTGGAACACAGGACGAACCACAAAGCGAAGGCCGCCCACGATCCTTCCGACGAGTCCGGGATGACGACGAACATCAACGGCGAAACCAGAATGCGACCCACCGTGACGGCGTTGGCCCACGTGGCGATGGCATTGGGGTCGACCGGCACGGAATCATCGTGCCACACCGAACCTGCGAAAACCGACTTCGTGCCGGGCTCGATTCGGGGCTCGAGTCGAACGCTCAGTCGGCGACGAGATCGGGGCCCATCGCGGACCTCACGGTGACGGTGTGGAACTCACCCACCGCGAGCGTCGTCGGCACCTCGACGATTCCGTCGATCTCCGGCGCCTCGCGGTGACTGCGCCCGACACCGACCTCGTCCACCAGAACCCGAATCTCCCGACCGACCAAATCGTCGCGCCGACGAGCGGTGATGGAGTCCTGAAGTTCGGAGAGTTCCGCCAAACGATCGCGCATCAGACCCTCTTCGACCGCACCATCGAGGTCGTAGGCGTAGGTGCCCTCTTCGGGCGAGTACGCGAAGAATCCGCACCAGTCCAACTGGGCTTCGGCCACGAAGTCCAACAGTTGGTCGTGATCCTCCTCGGTCTCACCGGGATAGCCGACGATGAAGTTGCTACGGAACGCCGCCTCGGGGTCGCGACGCCGAATGTCGGCGATGCGATCGAGGAAACGGCGTCCGTCTCCCCAACGGCGCATGCGGCGAAGCAGGGGCTTGCTCACGTGTTGCAACGACAGATCGAAATACGGAACCCCGCTGTCGAGGATCGCGTCGATGAGATCGTCGGTGAGGTCGCTCGGGTACAGGTACAGCAGGCGCGTGCGGTCGACGCGCTCGCTCACGGCGCGCACCAGAGGCACGATGGAACCCGCACCGAGTTCGTCGGGGCGATCCTTGCCGTAGCTCGCGAGGTCTTGGGCGATCAGCACGATCTCGCGGGCCTGAAGTTCGTCCACCTCACGAAGGATCGACTCCACGTCGCGACTGCGCTGCGGCCCTCGGAACGACGGAATCGCACAGAATCCGCACGAACGGTCGCAACCCTCGGCGATCTTGACGTATGCCCACGGAGACGAACTCTTCGGACGCGGCAGATTCAGCAGGTCGAGCGTGGGAACGGGCGCGGAGCCCACCGGAATCAACTTGCGTGACGGAGCCTCCTGCACCGGCACCCCGAAACCGGCCACCAGATCCACCTCGGGAAGTTCGGCGGCCAGCTCGGCGCCGTAACGCTCGGCCATGCATCCGGTGACCACCAGGCGCGACGACTCACGACGCTGTTCGTCGAGGCTGAGGATCGTGTCGATGGACTCACGACGGGCTTCGTCGATGAACGCACAGGTGTTCACCACGACCAGGTCCGCTTCGTCGGCGGACTCCACGGCCACCATGCCGTCAGCCAACAAGGTTCCGATCAGCTTGTCGGAGTCCACCTGATTCTTCGGACAGCCGAGCGTTTCGACGTAGAAGCTCTTCTGCTGGCCCGACACATCGATCAGGCTACCGGTCGGTTCAGGCCGAGTGGGCGAGCCGCAGTCCGGGCCAGGGCCACTCCATCCGAACCAACCGACCGGTTCCCGACAGCGTGATCCATGCCGTGTTGGATCCGTCGGCGGCGAAACAGATGTTGGTGGTCAACAAGTCGCCCGTGGCGATGTGACGCAGGATCTCACCGTTCGGAGCGATCACCGTGATGCCTCCGTTCACCAACGTCGCCACGCACACGTTGCCGGCGCCATCGACGGCCAACGAGTCGAGCAACTGCAATCCCGCGAGACCACACAGCACCGCACTGGTGTCTCCCGGCATCGTCGGCGACAGGACACCCGGCGACACGATGTCGCGCTGGAACACGCGACCGGTGTGAGTCTCGGCCCAGTACACCTTCTTGCCATCGGGCGACAGTCCGATTCCGTTGGGACCCTCGGCCGGGAAATCCACTTCCACGATGGACGAGCCGTCGGCCTTGGCGTAGTAGATGCCCGTCAGATCGGCGGTGCGGGCGGCCAAGTCGCGGATTCCGTGGTCGGTGAAATAGAAGCCACCGTGCGCATCGAACACCAGGTCGTTCGGTGCGCGCAACGGTCGCCCATCGCACGACGTGTACAGGTCCGTCACCACACCGGTGGTCAGATCCACGCGTTGAATGCGACCACCGCTGTATCGCGCCGGATCGAAAGGACCCGGGAACGACATTCCCCCGAAGTCGATCTCGGTGAAGCAGCCACCGTTGTTGCACAGGTACAGCGCACCATCGGGACCGATGGCCGCTCCGTTCGGACCGCCCACGATCTCGGCGATGGTCTCCTTCGAGCCGTCGGGACGCACACGAGTGATTCGCGGGCCGAACATCTCGACCAGAATCACGCTCCCATCGGCCATCGCGATCGGGCCTTCGGGAAACTTCAACCCCGAGGCAACTTCGATGATTTCCCCCACGTTCGTCATGACACGATCATGCCATGTTTCACGCCATGCGTATTCATGACGTGTCGGCGCGAGCGCGCTTTCAGCCGAGCGCCTCGTACTCCTCGACCGTCATCAGAACCTCGCGGGCCTTGCTGCCCACACTCGGGCCCACCACGCCGCGCTCCTCGAGAAGATCCATGATTCGCCCGGCGCGGGCGAATCCGACCTTCAACTTGCGCTGCAACATCGAGGTCGACCCCAGCTGGCTGCGAACCACCAGCTCCATGGCCGCCTTCAACAAGGTCTCGTCGTCGTCATCGTCGCTGTAGCTCTCGGTGATCGCCATTCCCGCCGGACTGCCGGCGGCGGGCTCGTCGCCCTCGACACCCTTCACGTAGGTCACCTCGGGGGCCTGCTTGCGCCAATGGGCCACCACCTTGCGCACCTCGTCCTCTTCGACCCAGCAACCCTGAATTCGCTGAGCGACCGAGGAGTTGCCCGGTAGCAACAACATGTCGCCCTTGCCCACCAATTTCTCGGCACCGACTTGGTCGAGGATCACTCGGCTGTCGGTCTGGCTGGACACGGAATACGCGGCGCGCGCGGGAACGTTGGCCTTGATGACTCCGGTGATGACGTTCACCGACGGGCGCTGGGTGGCCACGATGAGGTGGATGCCCACCGCGCGCGCCTTCTGCGCGATTCGGGTGATGCTCTCCTCCACGTCGCGAGCCGCGACCATCATGAGGTCGTTCAACTCGTCGACCACCACCACGATGAAATACATGCGCTCGGCCACCGTGTCGGTGCCCTTCTCGGCCTGAATCTCACCACGATCGAAAGCGGCGTTGTAGCCGGTGATGTCGCGATAACCCATCTCGAACAACAGGTCGTAACGACGCTCCATCTCGCGCACGGCCCACGACAGCGCGTTGGCGGCCTTCTTCGGATTGGTGACCGGCTGCGTGAGTAGGTGCGGCAGTCGCGCGTACTGACCCATCTCCACCTGCTTGGGGTCGATCAGGATCATGCGCACTTGATCGGGAGTGGAGCGCATCAGCAACGACGTGATGATGCAGTTGATTCCGCTGGACTTGCCCGCTCCGGTGGCTCCGGCGATGAGCAAGTGCGGTGTGGTGGCGAGATTCAGGAACACCGATCGACCGGCGATGTCCTTTCCGACCGCCACGTCGAGCGGATGGGTCGCCAGTTTGGACTCGGCCGAACCCATGATGTCGCCGAGCGACACCAGTTGACGAGAACGATTGGGAACCTCGATACCGATCAGCGACTCCCCGGGAATCGGCGCGAGGATTCGCACGTCGGTGGCCGCCATCGCGTAGGCGATGTCCTTTTGCAAACTGGTGACGCGGGCCACCTTCACGCCGGGATGCAGTTCCAGTTCGTAGCGCGTGACGGTGGGGCCGACGGTGCGACCCTTCAGCGTGACCTCCACACCATGGGATCTCAACGACTCTTCGAGCAGGCGCCCGCGTTCGCTGATCTCGGCGTCGTCGATGGCTTGTTTGCCGGATCGACTGAGCAACGACGCGGCCGGCAGGACCCACTCGCTCGGCGGCGGAGCCGGTGTGTCGAGTTGTCCCTGCGAATGCGACTCCGTGGCTTCGGAACGCGTCGCACGCTTGCGACGGGCCGGCTTCTCGGCGGGCTCGTCCACTTCTTCCCCGGCATCGTCGACGTCGTCGGCATCGGCGGTGTCATTGTCAGTGGCATCAATGTCGGCGGTGTCAATGTCGGCGGTGTCATCGTCGGCAAGGAACGGATCGAACACGCCGCCTTGCGCGTCGGCATCATCGACGTCGTCGAGCGCATCGTGCGACCGATCGTCGTCGTCGGGGTTCATGACCGCACGCAGATTGGAACCGATTCCACCGAACAAACGCGAGAGCATGCCCCCGACGGCAGTGAGCATGGCTTTGAGACCCATGTTGGTGATCAGCAACAACGAGCCGAGCGCCAAGGCCACGAAAACCAACGAGGCTCCGATCGGACCGATCAACGACGACAAGGTCTGCCCGACGGCCGCCCCGACCCATCCGCCGGCGCCACCCAACTCGTCGACGCCGGTGTACGCGTCGGGTCCACGCAGAATGTGCAACTGCCCGAGGGCCGCCAGGACCATGGCTCCCCACCCCAGGGCCAACTTCATGCGACTCGGCGCCTGATCGCCTCGCAGCAGCGCCACGCCGACGGCGATGGACACGAGCGGCAACCCGTATCGGGCCAACCCCATGATGGTTCCGAGCGCGGTGTCCGTGCCTCGACCGACCGGACCCGCGAGACGGACGTACACCGCCAGGCCGATGAGCACGCCCAGCACGAAGAAGGCGATGGCCGAGAGCTCGTGCTCACGGCCCGACAAGGCCTCGCGCACCTCGCCACGGGCCGGGGATGGCTTGCGCGACCCCGACGGCGGGGTTTCCACCGCCGACGCCGAGCGCGAACCCGACCGAGAACCCGACGTGGAAGAAGCCTTGGACGTCTTCGAGCCCGATGTTCGTTTGGTGCTGGCCATCAGGGGAAACGCTAACAAGCGGGGGTATGAGTGTTCGGGCATACCCTCGCGCCGAGAGCACGACCATCGGTCACGATTCGGCGTCGCTCAGCAGGATTTATTCGGCGTCGGTGCCGATGATCGTGCCGTCACCATCCACCATCACCGCCAACTCGCCACCCTTGGCGGAACGCATCAACAAGCGATACTCCGTCCGCAACGCCGCACCAGAGGTGCCCGCCCCGGTGATCACGAACATCTGGGGTTCGCTGTCGGGCAGTTCGGCCAACACGTCGTCCAACACGCGATCGACATCGAGGTCGATCACCCCGCGCACGAAGGTGACCCCCTCGGCCGTCACGGGAGCCGTCGGACCGTTGAGACTCTCTCCGTCGTAGATGTATTGAACGACCGAGGTTCCCCCCACCGCGACGAACACGTTGACCACCAGCGAAGTGGCGTTGACCTCGAAGTAGGTGGTGTTCTCGCCCGTCTCGTTCTCCACGGCGTCGAGAGCCGCATCGATCAGGTCCACTCGCAACGATGGCACTTCACCGCCGTCGGCCTCTCCCCCGCAAGCCGACGCCGACCAGAACAATCCACCGGCCAGCAACGCCAGCAGCACTCTCGCGCGTCGCACGGGATCACACCTCCATGACGACGGGGACGATCATCGGACGGCGCTTGGTGCGTTCCGACACGAACTTTCCCGCCGCGCGGCGCACGTCCTTCTCCAAACCCTCGGGATCACGGACCCCTTCGGCCAAGGCCTTCTCGACGGCCGCGGCCACCGCGTCGCACGCCTCGTCCAGCAGGTCCTCGGCTTCGGGTGCGTACACCCAACCGCGCGTGATGATCTCGGGACCCGTGAGCACCTTGCCCGTCGACGTGTCGACGGTGACGATGACCACCACCACGCCCTCTTCGGCCAGCACGCGTCGATCGCGCAGAACACCTTGCCCCACGTCGCCCACGATGCCGTCGACGTACAACATGCCGGCCGGAACACGACCGGAGGCGACCAATCCGTCGTCGGACAACTCGAGCACGTCTCCGTCCTCGCACAACAGGATGTGATCGCGACGCACACCCATCAACTCGCCGAGCTTGGCGTGCGCCACGAGATGGCGGTACTCGCCGTGCACCGGAACGAACCACTCGGGCTTCACGATGGACAGATACGTCTTCAATTCGTCGGCTTGGGCGTGTCCGGTGGCGTGCACGTCGGCGATTCCCGAGTGCACCACCTCGGCGCCGGCGCGCAGCAAACCATCGATCACCCGAGTCACGTTGAACTCGTTGCCCGGAATGGCGTGGCTGGACAGGATGACCGTGTCGTGCTCGCCCACCTTCAGCAACTTGCTGTCTCCGCGCGCCATCAACGACAACGCCGACATGGGTTCGCCCTGACTACCGGTGGAAATGACGCACACCTTGTGGGGCGGATAGTCCGCCGCTTGCTCGATGTCGATGAGCGTGTCGTCGGGAACCTTCAGCACCCCGAGATCGCGGGCCATGCGCACGTTCTTCTGCATGGAACGTCCGACCGTGGCCACCTTGCGACCGGTGCCGACGGCGGCGTCGATGATCTGCTGCACGCGATGAATGTGACTCGCGAACGACGCGGTGATGATGCGTCGATCGCGGTGCTCATGGAACAACGCCCGCAGGACCGCACCGATGCTGGTTTCGCTCGGGGCGTGACCGTGTTCCTCGGCGTTGGTCGAGTCGCAGAGCAACAAGCGCACGCCCTCGTTGGCGGCGATGGCGCCGATGCGCGCCAGGTCGGTGCGACGTCCGTCCACGGGCGTGAGATCCAGCTTGAAGTCGCCCGAGTGCAAGATGACTCCCTGCGGCGTGTGCACGGCCACGGCGAAGGCGTGCGGAACCGAGTGCGTCACGGGGATGAACTCCACGTCGAATGGCCCGATCATTCGACGCTCGCCGTCGCGCACCACCACCAGATCGGTTCGACCGAGAAGACCGGCTTCCTCGATGCGACTGCGCGCCAGACCCAACGTGACGGCGGAGCCGAACACGGGGAACGACAACTCGCGCAACAGGAACTGCAACGCACCGACGTGATCCTCGTGGCCGTGCGTGGCCACGCAACCCACCACGCGGTCGGCGTTCTCGCGCAACCAGGTGAAGTCCGGCAACACCAGATCGATGCCGTGCATGTCGACGTCGGGGAACATCAAGCCACAGTCGATGAGGAGCAGCTTGTCGTCCTGCTCGATCACCATGCAGTTGCGACCGATCTCGCCCAGTCCCCCGAGGAAGACCACCCGCACCGGATTCGGCATCAGTTGCCCTTCGATCGTGCCGCCTGAAGATTCGCCCACACCTTCTTGGCGCGTTCGGCCACGAAATCGGCCGGCGGCCCCATGGGCAAGCGACACTGGCCCACCGGCACCCCGAGCATGTTCATCATCACCTTGCTCGGGATGGGGTTCGGGGAATCGTCTCCGGTCTCGTACGAGAAACTCTCGAGCAGTCGCGCGTTCACCTCGCGAGCACCCTTCGCGTCACCGGCGTTCCACTTGGCGAACATCTCCTGATGGTCCCTGGCCGACCAGTGCGTCGCCACTCCGATGACGCCCACCGCTCCGACCGCCAGCAATGGCAACGTGAGCCCATCGTCGCCGCTGTACACCTCGAATCCGGCGGGAGCCTGATTGATGACGTTCGCCGTTTCGGCAGGGTTGCCCGCCGCGTCTTTCAGGGCCACCACGTTGGACACTTCGTTGGCCAACTTCAGCAACGTGGCGGTGTTGATCTTGCGACCCGAACGCACCGGGATGTCGTAGACAACGATCGGCAGTCCGGTGGAGTCCGCCACCGCGCGAACGTGCGCCTCGATCCCGGACTGCGGGGGACGGTTGTAATACGGACACACCACCAGGATTCCCGCGGCACCGAGCTTGGTGGCCTCTTTGGTCATGTGGATGGAGTGCAGGGTGTCGTTGGTGCCGGTTCCCGCGATCACGGGAATGGACACACTCTCGATCACCGCGGCGAAGAGACTCAGCCGCTCGTCGTCGGTGAGCACGGGCGCTTCGCCCGTGGTGCCGGCGATCACCAATCCGTCGTTGCCGTTGGCTTCGAGCCATTTGGCGAGATTGCGCGCGCCATCCAAATCGAGCGAACCATCGTCCGTGAATGGCGTCACCATCGCGGTGATCACTTGTCCGAAACGGGCCATCAGAAAGATCCTTCCATTGCGCGATCGATGCCTTGCGACAGGATCAGGTCTTCGTGCAGTTCCATCCACACGTCGTGGAACGACCCGCACATCACACCGGTGAACATGTTCGTCTGTCCCGCCACGACGGCCGCGCACGTCGACGACAATCGCGGGACGTACGGGGCGAGTCGACCCAGGATTCCGCTCATCGACGTGACGATGGGCGCCGTGTCACCATGAAGGTCGACGAGTCGGGCGACGACTTTCGCGTCGTATGCCGCGTCGGAGTGATCATTCGGGGCGCCGTCGCGCAACTGCCATTCGCCGCACAAGGCCTTGAAAGCGGTGTTCAACTCGAGGAAGCCGTGATAGTGGACGCGCAACGCGTCGAGATCCACCGACGCGATGTCGGATGCCAACACCTTGGGGTGTTCGGCCTTGCCCGCCGGGGTCAACTGCCACAGCGAGCGAGCCTCGCGGTACATGGCCCACTCGGCCGCGGCAAGATCGGCGAGGTGGTTTTCGACCTCGCTGTGGTCGAGAGCGGTCATCTCGGCCAAGGTCTCGCTCTTGGCGAAGCCCTTGATGCGCAAGGCATGGTGGGTCAAGAAACGGGCATCGTGGGTCACGTTGCGGGCGGAGGTCATACGACGTCGAGCGTAGTGCTCACGCCCCACCCCCGACCGACCTGTATGTTCGGGACGTGGACGATTCGTCAGCCGAGACCGCGCGCACGACGTTGGTCGTCGTCTTCGGCGGACAGTCCGCCGAGCACGACGTCAGTTGCGTCACGGCCGCCCACGTTATGCGGGCCGTCGATCGACGGAAGTACTCGATCGTCGCCATCGGCATCGATCGCGACGGGCAATGGCACCTCGCCGAGGGAGCCATGGCCGCCCTCGACCGCGGACCGAACGAACTTCCGACGCGACTCGAAGCCGCCGGTCGCGAAGTGTCGTCCGCTCCGGTGCTCAGCGCCGCGGCATCGGCCGGACCGGTCGTCGTGATGCCCTTGCTCCACGGCCCCTTGGGCGAGGACGGAACGATCCAAGGGT
>Ga0068872_10004716_pt1 | contig 10284 bp, 8 predicted proteins | sample NOAtaG_7_FD_66441 | JGI IMG/M metagenome (GOLD analysis project Ga0068872, IMG submission 66441) | Freshwater lake microbial communities from Lake Erie, under a cyanobacterial bloom - NOAA_Erie_Diel1S_2200h metaG | ecosystem: Environmental > Aquatic > Freshwater > Lake | place: USA: Ohio, Lake...
GCCTTCGCGCGCTCGGCGGCGAGGCGCTCCGCCTCCTCCATGCCCTCGGCCTTCGCCGCGTCCCCGTACGAGCCGCCGAGCGCCGCCGAGGCCGCCGACGCCACGAGGCGCAGCGTGGTGAGCCCGAAGGCGAGCGGCACCGCGAGCATCTCGAACCAGATCGGGATGCGGGTCTGCTCGAGCCGCATCGGGACGTGGAACATCCCGCCCTCCGGCTTGAACAGATACCGCCAGGCGAGGAAGGCCATGAACGCGGTGAAGACCGCGGCGACGAGCCGCGAGATCACGGTCAGCGCGCGCTTCCACTTCGTCGGGTGCGCCTTCTCCAGCGCCTCGAGCCGGATGTGCTTGCCCTCGTGCACGCACACCGACGCGCCGAAGAGGCCGACCCAGAGGGTCATCACCAGCGCGATCTCCTTGGCCCACGAGTAGCCCTCGGGGAACCAGTTCGCGGCGACGTACACGACGGCGGGCGTGAGCAGGCCCCAGCCCACGCCGAGGCGCATCGTCCAGCCCTCCCGCTTCTCGCGGAGCTGGGCGACGGTGAAGCCGACCATCCCGGCGCCCCAGAAGATGAGGTAGACGATCCACGAGGGGACGGCGACGATCAGGTAGCCCACGCCCGCCAGCGCGGCGGCGGTGAGGAGGCCGAGAATCCACGCCGAACCTGCCACCGGCAGCAGCGCCTTGCCGGTCTGCTTCTCCGCCGCGCGGTACGCGAACACCAGGACGCCGAGGCCCACGGCCACGCCGATGTAGGGCGCGATCGTCTCGACGAGGGCCCGGTCGAGGAAGAAGAGGGGGCCGTCGAGCAGGTCGGCGAGCTTGTTGTCCGGCGCGACGAGGCGGCGCTGCACCACGTCGACGAAGACCATGAACGCGATCGCGAGGAGGAAGAACGCGACCATTCCCTGCTCGAGGGTGAAGAGAAGGTCGTTCACGAGCGCGAGCGGACCCCGGGCAGGGCGCGCGGAGGTCGTGGGAGGGGAGGGCGCGTTCGCCTCGGCGGCGGGGGGGCTCGGCTGCTCGTCGGACATGGGGCCGCGATTGTCGACGCGGAGTGCCAGGGAATTCAAGCAGGACGCCGAGCGAACGGTCACGGCGGGCGGCGATGTTGCTTCCCCCCGTTCCTTTGGCGACAATCCGGCCGCGGCGCCTCGAGCGCCTCAAGGAAATCGAGGAACGATGGCTTCGGGCAAGGATGAGATCGTCTGTCACGTCTGCGGCGCCAAGAACAAGCCAGACACCGCGAGGTGCCTCTCGTGCGGCGCGAAGCTCGAGAGCCTCGCCGCGGAGTACACCGCCGAGGAAGAGGCCGCGCGGCAGAACCAGCAGAGCGGCTTCAGCCCGCTCTGGATCGGGGTGGCCTTCGGCATCTACATCGCCCTGCAGGGCATCTTCATCGTCGGCCTCGATCTCGCGCTCGACGCCTACGACCCGCAGGGCTTCTGGGGCCTCGTGATCTCCATCCCGATCTGGTTCGTCGGTGGAATCGTGGTCGGACGCCTCTCGCCCGGTCGGACCTTCGTCGAGCCGGCGGTCGGCGCCATCCTCGCCTGCATCCCGACGGTCGCCTACATCATTCACATCACTGCCGAGGGGTTCATGCCGAGCGTGCTCGAGCTGGTGGTGCTCGGCGGCATGGGCGTCATGGTCTCGCTCGTCGGGGCCTACCTCGGCGAACGGCTGCAGGGGCGCATCGCCCGGCCCTGAGCCGGGTAGGTGCTGCGCGCGGCGCGCGCCGCGTGGAAGAACGGTGGGCTCCCGGGCGTAGATGGGCCACGCTCCCCGGGAGGTGTCAGCCATGGTGTACGTCTATCTGTTCTCCCTCGTGCTGGGCGGCATCCTGCTCGGGGCCTCGGTCCTGCTCGGCGCCCACGGAGACGGCGAGATGGATGTGCACTCGGAGCTCGGTCATCCGACCTTCGATCACGACGCAGCGGGGGCCGAGTCGGCCCTGGCCCGCTTCCTCTCCGCCCGCTTCTGGACCTTCTTCCTGGCCTTCTTCGGCCTCACCGGGCTGTCCTTCCACGCGCTCGGCGTGCTGCCGTGGTGGTGGCTGACCTTCGCGCTCGCGCTCGGGGTCGGGCTCGCGGCCGGCGGCGGGGCCTCGCTCGTCATGCGGGAGCTGTCGCGGCGGGAGTCCAACAGTTCGACCCGCGTCGCCGATCTGGTCGGCAAGACCGCCCGCGTCACGGTCGGCTTCGGCCCGGGCGGCACCGGCAAGGTGCGGCTCGAGACGAAAGGCACGACCCAGGAGCTGCTCGCCCAGCCCATCGACGAGGCGACGTTCGAGCCCAAGGACGAGGCCCTGATCGTCGCCATCGAGGGGACCACGGCGCGGGTGGCCCGGGTCGAAGACCGCTGAAGCCCGCCCTCGATCCCCTGCACTTCGCCCCGCCGCGGGGCACCCTTGTTCCCCATCCCCCAACGCCTCGCCCGAGGCGCCCACGAGGACTGCCATGCCGCTCTTGCTCCAGGCCTACGGAATCACCGAGCCCGACCCGACTTTGCTCGGGATGACACCCTCCATGCTCTGGTGGGTCGTCGCGGCCGCCGTCGCGCTCGCGGTGGCGGTGCTCGGTCTCATCCAGTTCATCCGCCTCTTCCTCTTCATCGCGCGGCCGAGCGAGACGCTCGTGTTCTCTGGTGGCATCCACCTCGCCGAGGACGGCTCGAAGGTCGGCTACCGCCTCGTGAAGAACGGCCAGCGCGCCATCCGCGTGCCGATCCTCGAGACGGTCAGTGCGCTCGACATGACCGTCCTGCCCATCGACGTCGTGGTCCAGAACGCGTACTCCCGCGGCAACATCCCGCTCGAGATCCACGCGATCGCGAACGTGAAGATCCACTCCGATCCGCGCTGGCTCCGCAACGCGGTCGAGCGCTTCAACACCAAGAGCAAGGCCGACATCCAGCTCGTCGCCCAGCAGACCCTCGAGGGCGCGCTCCGCGAGGTCCTCGCGCAGCTCACCCCCGAGGAGGTCAACGAGGATCGCCTCAAGTTCGCCGAGAAGCTCATCCACGCCGTCGAGGACGACCTGCAGAAGCTCGGCATGCAGCTCGACACGCTGAAGATCCAGTCGGTGAGCGACGGGACGGGCTACCTCGACTCGATCGGGCGGCCGAAGATCGCCGGCGCGCTCCGCGACGCCGAGAACGCGGAGAACCAGGCCGCCCAGGAGATCCAGCAGGCCCAGGCGCAGGCGCTGCAGCGCAGCGAGCTCGCGCGCGCCTCGGCCCAGACGGAGATCCTCAAGAAGCAGAACGAGCTGCGTCAGGTGAAGGCGCAGCTCGAGGGCGAGGCGCAGGCCGTCGAGCGCGAGGCCGAAGCGGCGGCCAAGACGGCCCGCGCCATGGCCGAGCGGGAGCTGCAGGGCATCCGCGCGCAGCTCGAGCAGCGCCGCCTGATGGCCGACGTGATCATCCCCGCCGAGGTGCAGCGGCAGGCCCAGCAGATCCTCGCGAAGGGCGCGGCCGCGCCGACCGTGGAGAACGGCATCGCGGCGGCCGAGGTCCTCGACGTGATGAGCGAGGCCTGGACGTCGATGGGCCCGCAGGCCAAGGAGCTCTACGTCATCCAGCACCTCGAGCAGATCGTCGGCACGGTCGTGTCGAGCCTCGAGAACGTGAACGTGAAGGAGGTCAACGTGCTCGATCAGGGCGACGGCAGCGCGCTCGCGTCCTACGCGGCGACCTACCCGAAGATGGTCGCCTCGGTGATGACCGCGCTGAAGGACACGACCGGCGTCGACGTCCCCGCCATCCTCGCCAACCAGAAGGGAGCCTGAGCCATGGGTGATTTCGTCCTGCCGTTCTTCGTCCTGCTGGCGATCGCGGGGCTCTTCGCCCTCGTCCTGCTCGGTCTCGTTCGCAACGTCCTCTACGTATGCCCGCCCAACGAGGTGCTCGTGCTCTCCGGCGCGTCGCGCTCGCAGACCTCGGACGGCCGCGTCGTGCACTACCGCATCGTCAAGGGCGGGCGCGCCTGGCGGGTCCCGCTCTTCGAGACCGTCGACTCGATGGACCTGACGAACATGATCATCGAGCTGCGGGTGAAGGGCGCCTACTCCAAGGGCGGCATCCCCCTCACGGTGCATGGCGTCGCGAACATCAAGGTCCCCGGCGACGAGCCGCTCATCCACAACGCGCTCGAGCGCTTCCTCGGCAAGTCGCGCGCGGAGATCATGGACGTCGCCCGCGAGACGCTCGAGGGCAACCTGCGCGGCGTCCTCTCCAGCCTGACCCCCGAGCAGGTCAATCAGGACAAGGAGGCCTTCGCGGGCCGGCTCACCGAGGAGGCGGAGCACGACCTCTCGAACCTCGGTCTCGTCCTCGACACGTTGAAGATCCAGAACGTCACCGACGAGGTGGGCTACCTCGACTCGATCGGCCGCATGCGCTCGGCCGAGGTGCGCCGGAACGCGCAGATCGCCGAGGCGAAGGCGAAGGCCGAGACGGCCGAACAGAAGTGGATGAACACCCGCACGGCGGAGCTCAGCAAGCTCGTCGCGCAGATCCAGGTCTCGGCCGCCGACAACCAGCGCCGCATCGCCGACGCGCAGACCAAGCGCGCCGCGCTGATCAGCGAGCAGCAGGCCGAGGTCCAGGCCCTCATCGCCCAGACCCAGGCCGAGATCAGCATGCAGGACGCCCGCATCGAGCAGGTGAAGCTCCAGCTGCAGGCCGACGTGATCCAGCCGGCCGAGGCGGCGCGGGCCCAGGCCGAGCAGAACGCGAAGGCCGACGCGGCGAAGCTGATCGAGCAGGGCAAGGCCACTGCGACGGTGCTGAAGAACCTCTCCCGCACCTACCGCGCGAGCGGCTCGAGCGGTCGCGACGTGCTCCTCATGCAGAAGCTCGTCCCGATGCTCGGGCAGATCATGGGCTCGATCGGCGAGCTCAAGGTGAACCGGCTCACCGTGATCGGGGCGGGGGGATCCAACACGCCCGGCGGCGGCTCGCTCGCGACCTCGATCGTCTCGGCGAGCGAGCAGGTGAAGGCGGCGACCGGCATCGACGTCCCGCAGGTGCTCCGCGAGCGGCTCGCGCCGCCCCGCGCCGGGACGGTCCCCCCCAAGGGCACCGTCACCGGAGGCTGACGACCTCGGGCACGGCGAGGGGCCGCAGGAGGCGAAGGCTCGAGGCCACGACGAAGACCGAGCTGCTCGCCATGGCGAGGGCCGCGAGGCCGCCTCCATCGAGCCAGGGCGCCGCGACCCGGTCCAGCGCGCCGAGCGCCGCGAGCGGGATGGCGACGATGTTGTAGGCGAACGCGAGCGCGAGGTTCTGGCGCACCACTCGCTTCGTTCGCCGCGCGAGGTCGATCGCCGGGACGAGGCGGGTGAGCCCGTGCTCGAGGGTGAGGCCGGCGCTCTCGAGCGCGAGCCGCGCCCCGCGGCCGATGGCGATCCCCACGGACGCCGTAGCGAGCGCGGGCGCGTCGTTGATTCCGTCTCCTACCACCGCCACCGGGCCCTGCGCCTCGAGCGCTCGGATCCGTTCGCGTTTCGCTTCGGGCCCGAGGCCGCCGAGGACCAGCGCGGGCTCGAAGCCAGCCTCCCGGCCGCGGGCCGCGGCAGCCAGGGCATGATCGCCAGAGAGCATCCAGACCTCTGCGCCCCGCGCGCGGAGCGCCTGCACCACGGAGCGCGCCTCCTCACGCAGGGGATCCTCGCAGGCGATCCATCCGAGTCGGTGCCCGTCCCGACGCACGGCGACGATGCTCGCGCCCGCGGCCCGCGCGGCCCGCACCGCCTCGTCATCTTCGGCCGGTCCGAGCGCCCCGACCTCGATGGAGCTCCCCTCGACGTCGCCCCGGACCCCGCCTTCGACGAGCTCCGGGGCCGCTGCGTGCGGCAGTACGATGCCGCGCCGCATCGCCTCTTCGAAGATCGCACGTCCGAGCGGATGCTCGCTCTCGGTCTCGAGAGCGGCGGCGAGCCGAAGCAGCTCGCGGTCGTCGACTCCGTCTGCATCGACCACGATCCGCCCCGGTCGCGCCCGGCCCTCGGTGAGGGTCCCGGTCTTGTCGAAGGCGAACGTTCGCACGTCGGCCAGTCGCTCGAACGCCGAGGGCCGCGCGATGAGGATGCCGGCGCGCAGTCCCGTCCCGAGCGCCGCCGCGATGGCCGTCGGCGTCGCGAGTCCGAGCGCGCAGGGGCAGGCGACGACGAGCACGACCACCGCACGACGGATCGCCTCGAGGGGCTCCTCGCCCGACGCAAGGAGCGTGATCAGGGTCCCGAGGGCGATCAGCATCACGGCCGGCACCACCCGAGCGCTCCAGCGCTCGGCCGCCTCCACCATCGGCGAGCGCTCCGCCGCGGCCCGCCGTACCAGGCTGCGGATCTGCGCCACGCGGGTGGCCTCGCCGCTCGCCGTCACGCGCATCCGAAGCGCGCGCGCGGCGTTCACCGCGCCGGCGAAGACCGGCTCGCCGGGGCCGCGCTCGATCGGCCGCGCCTCGCCGGTCAGGTGACCTTCGTCGAGCCACGCCGTCGTCTCTTCGACCGTGCCGTCGGCCGGGACGAGCCCATGCGGCGGCACGACCACGATGTCGCCTGGGCGCAATTCGTCGGCCCTCAGCTCGCCTTCGAGGCCGTGCCGCACGACCCGGAGCGCGTCGGTGGGGTGCACGTCGAGGCGATCGAGGGCGGCACGGACCCGCGCCCGGGCGTGGGCCTCGAGGCCGCGACCGAGCAGCACGAACGCGACGATGAGCGCCGCGCTCCCGGCCTCGCTGTGCAGGGCGGCGTGGGTGTGGTGGCTCCCGACGCCGGCGAGGAGCGCCCACGCGTGCAGCGCCAGGGAGGCCAGCGCGCCCGCCGCGACGAGCGTGCTCATCCCCGGCGCGCGCCCGCGGAACTCGCGCGCCGCCTGACGGAGAAGACCGCTGCCGAGACCGAGCGTCACGACGAGCCCTGCGCCGAGCTCCGCGAGCGCGCGCGGCCCGGACGGCGGCAGCGTCGCGGGAAGGGCGTTGGCCACCGCGGCGAGGGTGAGCGCCGCGGCCGTGCGGCTCCAGGTTGTCCGCGGCCGCTCGGGCGGAGTGGCCGGCTGCCGCGCGCGGACGCGGTAGCCGGCCTGCTCGGCCGCGACGGCGAGGGTCGCGGTCGGCACGTTCCGTCCGCGCACGAGGGCCCGCTCGCGCACGAGATCGACCGCGACGGACTCCACGCCCTCGACGCGGCCGAGCGCCTTCTCGACGCGGCGCGCGCAGGCCGCGCAGGTCATGCCCTCGACCGTCAGCTCGAGTTCCGTCGGCTCCGCACTCGGCGCAGGAGAGGACATCGCCCTTGGTCCTTGCGGCCTCACGGCGCTGAACGCAACAGCAGGAGCCCGCACGAAATTGGCGCGCGGCCACGCTGCCGCGGGACGCTTCTCCCATGCCGCTCGCAGCCGCTCCTTCCTTCGCCGCCCTCGGGTGGGCCGCCCTGCGCCACCTCGGCTCGGTGACGACCTCCCACGGAGAGACCCGCACCACGATCCAGCGGGACAAGGACCACGAGACCACCTTGTCCACGTGGCCGTCCGGCGTGCGCTCGGAGGTGCACGGCCACGACGCGAGCGAGACCTGGACCTACGTGGTGAGCGGAGAGGTCGAAGAGGAGCGGTGGACCAAGAGCGACCTCGGCGAGTGGAGCTACGAGTCGCGCCTGCTGCGGGCCGGCGAACGCTCGCACCTGCCTGCGGGCGCCCTGCACCGGGTCAAGGCCGTCTCGGACGCGAGCGTCATGTCGGTCTACAGCCCTGCGCCGAGCGGCGCGAACGAGCGCGTGCCGTGGTCGCTCATGCCGAGCCTGCGGGCAGCGCGGTGGCGGGCGGGCGTCGTCGACCTCGACGAGGAATGACTCAGCCCGGCGCCGCAGCCTTCTGGGCGGTGCGGCGGCGGTACAGCCACGCCGCGGCCAGGCCCCCCAAGATCATCACCGAGACACCGAGCGCGATGGGAACGAGTAGCGCGAGGGCGGCGAGCGCGAAGGCCGCGACGTCTTCGAGCAAGCTCAGGACGGGGTTCGCGAGGCCCAGCGTGAAGCTGCTCGAGAGACCGCGGGTGGCCGCCTTCGCGGCGTGCGGCACCGCGGCGGTGGGGGCGCCGACGAGCAGGCCGATGCCCAGTGCCCAGAGCGGGTCTTCGATCTGGTAGAGCACCGAGGCGCTCACGAGCGCGCCCGCGACCGGCCGCAGCACGGTGCCCGCGGCGTCGAGCACGTGGTCGATGGCGGGGAACTTGTCCCCGACGATCTCCACGACGCTCGCTACACCGAAGGTGACGAGGGCCGGGGTCGAGGAGAGGAAGCGGAAGCCCTCGCCGAGCTCGACGAGGCCGGTGAAGCGCGCTGCGAGGCCGGCGGCGAGGAGGGGCAGCCACGCGCGGAGGCCGGCGCAGGCGGCGAGCGAGAATCCCAGGGCCAAAGTGAGCACCCAGGTGACGAGCTCGTCCGTGCCATCCATGCGGGGAACCTACCGTGCGCCGCCTCCCGGCGCCCGCGGCCGAGGAGGGCCCGCGTGGGGCGGTGAAGCGCGGGGCGGCTGGGCCTGCAGCGTCGGGCGCGTTGCCTCACGGCTCGCCCTGGGAGCCCGTGGCAGCGTCCTCGTCCGATGACCGACGCGCGCACGCCGACGACGTACTGGGACTACATCCGCGTGGAGGAGCTCGTGTCGCTCCAGGCGGGCATCGCGCCGAGCGACGCCGCCCTCGAGAACGACGAAGTGCTCTTCATCGTGGTGCACCAGATCGACGAGCTGTGGATGAAGCTCGCGCTGCGCGAGCTGGTCTCGGTCCGCAACCTCTTCGCCCGGGAGCGCGTGCCCGAGGAGGCGCTCGCCTCGGCGGTGCGCGGCCTGCGCCGCATGGCGCTCCTGTTCCAGCACATCGCCGAGCACTTCTCGGTGATGGAGACGATGACGACCCGCGACTACCTCGCGTTCCGCGACAAGCTCTCCCCGGCGAGCGGCTTTCAGTCGGCGCAGCTGCGCGAGATCGAGATGCTGATGGGGCTCTCCGACGCCCAGCGCATCCCACTCGGCCACGAGGGGAGTTACCTGTCCGCCCTCCGCGATCCGAACGGCGGCGAGTCCCCCGCGTACCGCCGCGTCGTCGCCCGGCAGCAGGACCTGCCGACGCTCAAGACTGCCATCCAGGCCTGGCTCGGTCGCACCCCGATCGGCGGCCGGGACCCCGCGCCCGAGGCGGTCGATCGCTTCGTCGAGCGCTACCTCGCGGCGCACGCGATGGAGGTCGACCACGCCCGCGAGCTGGCCACCTTCGACGCGCTCACGCCGGCCGATCGCGAGCGCCTCGCGGGCCGCTACGAGCGCGAGAAGGCCTCGGCGAGGGCGTTCCTCGAGGCGGCGGACGTGCCCGAGGCGGAGCGTCCCATGCGGCGGCGCATCCGCGCCGCGCTGGTCTTCATCGAGAGCTACCGCGAGTTGCCGCTCCTCGCCTGGCCCCGCGAGGTCGTCGACGCGCTCGTCGCGCTCGAGCAAGCCTTCGTCATCTTCCGGCAGCGGCACGCACGCATGGTCGAGCGCGTGATCGGCCGCCGCACCGGCACCGGCGGCTCGGCTGGGGTCGACTACCTCGATCAGACCGCGCTGAAGTACCGCATCTTCGACGACGTGTGGGCGGTGCGCACGCTGCTCATCCGCAAGGAGGCGCTGCCGCCGCTCGAGGACCTCGACGCGTTCGGGCTCGCGCCCGGCGCCTGAACGGTCGCGCCTTTTCGGAGTCGCCTTCCGAGGTCGCGCTCCGTGTACTAAGCCTCCCGCGTGCGCTCGCGGCTCTGGCTCCTCTCGTTCTGCGCGCTGGTCTTCCTCACCGGGTCGGGCGGGTCCTGCTCCGAGGGCAGCCGCGAGCCGACCACGCCCGCGCCGCCGGCCGTCGTGGCCCCGACGCTCGGTGCTCCGGACCTGCGCCTCGTCGTCGTCACCGACCTCATGGGGATGCTGGAGCCCTGCGGCTGCACGAGCCGTCCGCTCGGCGGCATCGACGGGCTCTCTGCCGCCCTGAGCGCGGCGCGCTCCGAGGTCCCGCGCACCCTCTTCGTCGCTGCGGGCGACGTCTTCTACGGCGCGACGCACCCCTCCGATCTGCCGGGCGCGCTCACCCAGGACACCTGGCGCGCCGACCTCGTCGCCGACCTCCTGTCCGACTTCGACCTCGCCGCTGCGGTCCCCGGCAACCACGACCTCGGGCACGGCGTGGGCCGCTTCGCGGAGCTTCGGGCCCGGACGCGGGTGCCGCTGCTCGGCGCGGGCGTGTCGTTCGACGCGCCGCCG
>Ga0068872_10004717_pt1 | contig 10283 bp, 8 predicted proteins | sample NOAtaG_7_FD_66441 | JGI IMG/M metagenome (GOLD analysis project Ga0068872, IMG submission 66441) | Freshwater lake microbial communities from Lake Erie, under a cyanobacterial bloom - NOAA_Erie_Diel1S_2200h metaG | ecosystem: Environmental > Aquatic > Freshwater > Lake | place: USA: Ohio, Lake...
TCATCCACGCCGGCCTTCAGCGCGGCATAGGCCACCGCCGGCGACAGCTCGCCCTTCGGCGCCGGGGCGACCATCGCGATGCGCTCCACGCCGGCGATCCGTGCAGGGACGATATTCATCAGCACCGAGGACGGGTAGCTCGCCCGACCGCCCGGCACATAGACACCGACCGAGTCGAGCGCCGTCCAGCGCCAGCCAAGCTCGATGCCCGCCTCGTCGGTGAAGCGGTGGTCCGCCGGGCGCTGGGCGCCGTGATAGGCGGCGATCCGGTCATGCGCGAAATCGATGGCCGCGCGCAGGTCCGCCGGGCATTCGGCGGCCAGCGCGTGCAGGTTCACATTGTCGGATTCCAGCGTCGAGGGGTCGATCTGCAGCCCGTCAAACTTGGCCGTATAGTCGGCCACCGCTGCGCCGCCGCGCTTTTTCACGTCGGCCAGGATGTCCTTGACCACGTCGAACACGTCATCCCCCTGCCCGCGATCTTCCGCGAGGAAGCGCGTCAGGGCCTCATCGAACTGAGGCTTGGTGGCATCAAGGTGGCGGGCCATGGGGCGGGTATTTCCGGGGTTTTTTACAGCCCCGCTACATGGACCGGGGCTGGCGGGCTGGCAAGGTGGCGGATTGCGCTAAGAACGGCGCTTTGAGGCCTCGGGCTAGCCGCGCCCTACTTTTTGCGACGCTCATGGCTCGGCACATGCCGGGTGGGCCAGACATAGTCGCTGTCCAGCAGCGTCGCATCCAGCGCTTCAACCGTCAGGACGATCTCGCCGTCGCCCGCAAACAGCAGCGTGACCTTGCCGCCCGGAGGCTCGGCATCCGGCGTGAACTCCACGCTCAGCAGCGACAGGATCAGCTCGGGGTCGGTCTTGGTGATGCCGCGCGTCTTGACACCCAGCACCCCGTCAAAGGCGAGCAGCGAGCGCACGCGCTCCCCCGGCTGGCCCTTGCGCTTCGGTGCGGTTTCCCAGCGGTAGCGATTCAGCTCAATGGCGAAGCGGCGGCGCCGCTTCTCGTATCTGAGGTTGCCGGCCTTCACGACAGCATCCTGCACCGCCGCCGCGACGATCTTGAGGTCTTCGGCCTCCTCGGCGAGCAGGCGCAGCGGTTTCGGTTCAGTCATCAGCCCTGGCCCTGGTTACTCGTCGTCGCCAGATCGGCGCTCGATCTTGGCGCCGCAAGCCCCCAGTTTGGCTTCGAGACGCTCGAAGCCGCGATCGAGGTGATAAATCCGGTTCACCACTGTTTCACCTTGCGCCGCAAGTCCGGCAATGACCAGCGATACCGATGCGCGCAGGTCGGTCGCCATGACGGGCGCTGCGGTGAGGTGCTTCACGCCTTTCACCACAGCCTCCTGCCCGCGCACCGTAATGTCGGCGCCGAGGCGGGAGAGTTCCGGGGCGTGCATGAAGCGGTTTTCGAAGATCGTCTCGCGGATGATGCTGGTACCTTCGGCGGTGCACATCAGCGCCATGAACTGGGCTTGCAGGTCGGTCGGGAAACCCGGGTGGGGCTGGGTCGAGAGGCTCACCGCTTTCAGCGCCGAGCCATTGCGCCGGATGCGAAGCGTCGAGGCCGCCTCGTCGGCGTCCACGGTGACGCCCGCTTCGCGCAGTTTGGAAATCATCGCGCCGAGCGCCGCGACGGGGCAGCCGTCCAGCGTCACGTCGCCGCCGGCCGCCGCCGCCGCCATCGCATAAGTGCCCGCCTCGATCCGGTCAGGCATTACGGGATAGGTCGTGCCCTTGAGTGCCTCCACGCCCTTGATTCGGATGATCGGCGTGCCGGCGCCGGTCACGTTCGCGCCCATCGAATTGAGGCAGTTGGCGAGGTCCTCTATTTCGGGCTCACGCGCCGCGTTCTCGAGGATCGTCTCGCCCTTCGCCAACGTCGCTGTCAGCATCGCGTGTTCGGTTGCCCCGACCGAGACGGTCGAGAAGTTGATATGCGCGCCCGTCAGGCCATGGATGGCGGCAGCCTTCACATAGCCGCCTTCGACGCGCAGGTCCGCGCCCATCGCTTCCAGGGCCTTAAGGTGCAGGTCCACGGGGCGCGCGCCGATGGCGCAGCCGCCGGGTAGCGACACAGTGGCGTGGCCGGAGCGTGCGATCAGCGGCCCGAGCACGTTGAAGCTCGCCCGCATCTTCCGCACCTGTTCATAGGGTGCGATAGTTGATTTCAGCTCAGCCGCGTTGAGATGGCAGGTCGACGAGCCCTTCGGCCAGTAGACCTCCACGCCCAGCGTCTCCAGCAGCTGCGCGAGGAAGCGCGTGTCCGCCAGGTTCGGCATGTTGGTGAGTTCCACCGGCTGATCTGTCAGCAAGCAGGTAACCATCAGCTTCAGCGCCGAGTTCTTGGCGCCGGAGACGTGGATGTGGCCGTTGAGCGGCGTGCCGCCCGTGATGTGAAGTCTGTCCATGGGCGCGAGATATACTGTGCTTCGCGGCTTTGTCAGGACCGGAATGTGTGCGCGATCAGGAATTTAGGCGCCTGGCCCTGCTGGTTGTCCGACAGGGTCAACCGGGCTTGCCGGGCCCGGAACCGGGCGGAGAGTCCTTGCGGGACGCGGCTTTGCGCCGTTTCAGGTTGGCCCGCAGCGCTTCGGCCCGGCGGGCGTCGCGTTCGGCCTGTTCGGGGGTCGGGGGCTTCTGGCTCATATTCTGCGGCTAAACGGTCTTTTCACGGGGGAAGGCTTAGGCTAAAGCCCCCGAACGAAACCGGCAATGCCGCCTTAGCTCAGGGGTAGAGCGCGTCATTGGTAATGACGAGGTCGACAGTTCAAATCTGTCAGGTGGCACCATTCTCTGCCGGTTGCGCAAGTCCCAGGAAATCGATCCGGGGGATCGATTTCAAGCGGCGCATGCCTGAGCGCAAGCGAAGGCCGAGGCGCAAAACCTATACCCGCACCAGCCCTTCTATCGCCCGCAAGTTGCCCGCATCCGGGAAGACCGTGCGCGTCATCAGGCCCCGCTCAATCCCCCAGTGATCTTGAAGCACAGCCATGAAGACGGATCTCAGATCCGTCGCCGGGGCCACATCCCGCCCTTGGAACAGCGCCTTCGGGGCAAGGCCTGGCCAGTCACCCGCGAACTTGCCACCGGACACCGCGCCGCCCAGCAGGAATGCCGTGCTGCCCGTGCCGTGATCTGTGCCGCCGGTTCCGTTTTCGGCAACCGTGCGGCCAAACTCAGTCACCACCGCGACAACGGTTTGGGACCAGTGCGGTCCGAGCCCGTCCTTAAGGGCACGCAGGCCAGCGTCCAACCCAGCGAGGCGCAGCGCGAGCTGGCCGTTGGCTGCGCCCTGGTTGGCATGCGTGTCCCAGCCATCGAACGACAGCACGGCAGCCGCGGGCCCGCCCTCTGCCGAGAGAAGCCTGCCTGCCGCTTCGGCGAGGCCCTTGTAGGCACCCGGCCCTGCGCGGCGGCCCTTTCCGTCCATGCTGTCCATGCCTGAGGCGCTGGCGATGGCGTTGGTCTCGATGGCAGAGGCAAGCGCCGGACCAAGGATCGTATCTCCGGCATAAAGGTCCATCAGGCGGTTCAGCGTGTCTTCGCTGGCCGAGGGCGCAAAGGACGGCGCCCAGCTCGTAACGGACGCCGACCCCCGCAAAACAAGCGGCAAGGCGCTTGAGATGGCAACGGCTTGACGCGCCTCGCTGGGAGGCAATGCAGTGAGCGCGCGGCCAAGCCAGCCATCGCTCGCGCCGAACACTTCGGCTGCGCCGGTTTCCAGGACGTCCTGGCCATCAAAGTGCGAGCGCTCGCGGTAGGGAGACGCGCAGGCAGGAAGAATGGCCAAAGCGCCGCCGGTCCATTGCTCATGCAGGAAAGTCAGGTTCGGGTGAAGGCCAAACCCCTCCGTGAGCGGAAGGACACCGCCTTCCTCCCCCGGCGCGGCGAGGGCAAGCTTTCCGCGCAAAGCGCGGTAGTGCGGGTCACCATAGGGCGCGGCGGCGGCCAGACCGTCCATCGCGCCGCGCAGGATCACTAGCACGAACTTGCGGTCACCGGCCTGTTTCGAAACTGTCAGTGCACCGGCAGAGCCGGCGAGGAAGGCCGCGCCGCCCGCGATCAGTGCCGCGCGCCGGGTCATCAGAGGCAGGGTCATCGCGGTCTCCTATCGGCGTTGGAATTCGGGACTCATCAGCGCAAGCGTGAGCCCTTGCGAAGCACTCTCGGCGCGGGCGATGCTCTGCGCCGTACGCACAGATAATGCCGGGCCGAGCGCCGCGCGCGTCATGTCTTCGGGGCGAATCTTGCTGCCGAGCCGGTCTGACAGGCCTTGCGCCCACTCAACCCGCTTAATCACCGCGTCAGGCCCCGCCCAGCTCGGGGCATCGTCCGGCCAGCCTTCAGGCGACGGCGCCTGGTATGGCACTTGACCGAGCAGTCCATAAGCCGCCACGATGCCCTTACGCTCGATCTTCTGCAGGCCCGCCAGACGCACGGCGGACAGGAAAAACTCATTCGGCGACTTGAACTTCTGCGCCCCGGGCTGCCAGGCAGCCTCCAGTGAAATCAGCGTCTCGTGCAGCGCCGGCAGGCGGCCGCCGCTCGTGCGGAAACTATTGGCAAGCGCGTCGATAGCCGCGGCAGGCGGATTATCCGAGATGAAATGCCGAGCAAGCTTCATGGCTATGCGTTGCGCCGTGGACGGATGATTGGCCAAGTCGCGCAGAATGGCTTCACCCTGCCCTTCATCAGTGCCGATATAGCGCTTGCCCAATACGGCTCGCGGCCCCGGCTCATGGAAGCGGCTGACGAAGACAAAGTCACCCGAGCCTGCACCCGGAACCAGGCGTTGCGTGCGAGGCCCGGCCATGGACCAACCGGTCAGGGCCATGGCGAACTCCGTGACATCCGCCTGTGTGTAGCCGCCCTGCGCGCCGAGCGTTTGCAGCTCAAGGATTTCGCGTGCGAGGTTTTCGTTGAGCCCCCTGTCGCGGCGCTTGCCGGCGACCGAATTCGGCCCCATCGATTGTGCCTGATCGAGATAGAGCAGCATGCCGGGATGTTTAGTGGACGCCGCGAGGAGGTCAGCGAAGGTACCGGTCATTCCGGCACGGATCACCTCGCGTTCAAACACGCCGGCGAAGGGAAGAGTGACGGCCTTATTGGCGGACACCGTGAAATGGTTCGACCAGAATAAGACCAGCCGCTCCGCGAAGCTCGTCTGCGTGGTCAGCGCGTGCTGCGTGCGCGCCTCGATCTCGCTGATGTTGATATCGCGCAGTTGCTTGAGCGGCTTGAGAATTGCTTCTTCCTGGTCCTCGGGACTGAGCTTGCCGGCTTTGCCCTCGGCTTTCACCTTGAGGTCCTGAAGATATTCCGAGAGCGCCTCTGCGGCGGCTCGCGTGGTCAAAAGCCCCGGCGCCGTGAGTTCGAACGCCGACTTGTTTGTTATCTGCCGGGCCAGCCAGTCTTTCGGCTCCTTTGCCGCAACATCGAGTTCACCCGGCCGGGCGCCAAGTCCGAAGCGGTTCACGGCAATGGCGGCGGCAAGCGTTACCGGCATGTCAGACCCTCAGCATTTCCAATGAAACGCTCGAGGCCGCGCTTTCCGTCGCCCGCCGCCAAAAAATCAGAGCGCTCGGCCGAGCGCAGCTGACCAGCCTTTGAGCAAGGCGCCGCGCGCGCCGGGGGTCATGGCCGGATTGAACCGGCGGCCGGGGACGTTTCGGGCGGCCCAGTCGGCGGGCTTCAGCCAGCCGAGCTGCATTGCGGCGGCGGCAGCGGCGCCGAGGGCGGTCATCTCGCGGTAATCAGGCCGGAAGACGGGCACGTTGCAGACGTCCGCCAGGAACTGCATCAGCCAGTCATTCGCGACCATCCCGCCATCGACGCGCAGCTCGGCAATCGGCGCACCGTCACGCTCAAAGGCCGCGAGCAGGTCGCTCGTCTGGTAGGCAACCGATTCGAGGCCGGCGCGGACGAGGTGGGCGGATGTTGCCGCGCGCGTCAGGCCGGCGATCAGGCCGCGCGCTGCGGCGTTCCAGTGCGGCGCGCCAAGACCGGTGAAAGCCGGCACCATGTAGACGCCGCCATTGTCCGGAAGGCTTGCGGCGGCGGCAGCGCTTTCGTCGGCGCGCTGGATGAGTTTGAGGTCGTCACGCAGCCATTTGATGACGGTGCCGGCATTGAAGATGGACCCTTCGAGCGCCATCGCGGAGGCGCCCGGCAAGGCATAGCCGAGCGTGCCGAGCAGGCGGTTTCGCGAACGGGGCCGGACAGCGCCGGTATTGGCGACGAGGAAGGCGCCGGTGCCAAAGGTCACCTTCGCCTGGCCGGGCGCGAGGCAGGCCTGGCCGACGAGGGCGGACTGCTGATCTCCGAGTACGGAGCAGATCGGGATGGCCCGTCCGAACAATGCCGGATCGGTCATGCCGAAGTCCGATGCGCTCGGGCGGACCTCGGGCAATAGTCCTGCGGGAATGTCCAGCAGCCCCGCCATCTCCCTGCTCCAGCCGCCATCAGCGCCGAGGCCAAGGCGATAGAGCAACGTGCGCGAGGCATTCGTCACATCGGTCGCGTGCACCTTGCCGCCTGTAAGGCGCCACAGGAGATAGGAATCCACGGTGCCGAAGGCGAGTAGCCCTTCCCCGGCGAGCTGGCGGGCGCCTTTGATGTTGTCGAGGATCCAGCCAAGCTTTGTGCCGGAGAAATAAGGATCAAGCAGCAGGCCGGTGGCTTCCTGCACGGCCGCTTCATGGCCTGCCGTTTTCAGCGCGTCGCAAACGGAGGCCGTGCGCCGGTCCTGCCAGACAATGGCGGGCGCGACCGGATCTGCGTCCTTGCGGTTCCAGACGAGCGTCGTCTCGCGCTGGTTGGTGATGCCGATGGCGGCAATCCGTTCGATCCCGCCGGCCTTGGCGATGACTGTTCGGCATACGGACAATGTGCGCGACCAGATCTCGTCACCCTTCTGCTCCACCCAGCCATCGGCGGGGTACTGAAGGGAAACTTCCTCCTGCGCGAGCGCGACTTCGCCAAACTGGTGGTCATAGACAATCGCGCGGGTCGAGGTGGTGCCTTCGTCGATGACGAGGATGAAATCAGTCATGGCAGCCCTCTGCATTTGCCGCACGGGTTTAGACTGTCAGTTGCGCCGTTTCCAGCACCTTCGCGAGCGCGGTCCGCGGATGGCACGCCAGCCCTTCGCGATTTGACCTCGCCGGGGCGCGCAGGGCATGCCTCCGCGGAGGAAGCCAATCACGCCTCGGCCAAACTTCAGCGAACCTGCCGCCGGTGCCCCCGGTCTGCGAACCACCAGAGCGTAGCTGCCTTGGCCGCAAAATTGGAGGTCTCCACCTTGCCTGCCTTCTCGTCCGACGCCGCACCGGACCAGACAAGCGAGGTGATGCGCCAGAGGAGGATTGTCAGCAATGGCCGCGTCAGCGGTCGGACTGCGCTCAACTGCCTGTAGCTATCGCCGATGACCGGAATTGGCTGCACAGGGCGCTGCCTGTGCAACCAGTTTTCAGCGCTCAAAGAGGCCTCAGGCGACAGTAACAGGCTGTTTGCGCACGAAGCCGAGACCCTTGGCGAGGGCGGCGCGGGCGTCATCGTACTCGCGCACGAGCTGGTCGACGAAGACCTGCGTCGGCATGCGCGACTTGATGGCGCCGATGCCCTGCCCGCAGCCCCAGATGTCCTTCCAGGCTTTCGCTTCGGTGTTGCCGCCGGAGCCGAAATTCATCTTGGACGGATCGCTTTCGGGTAGGTTGTCCGGGTCAAGGCCGGCGGCGATGATCGACGGCTTCAGGTAGTTGCCGTGCACGCCGGTGAAGAGGTTCGTATAGACGATATCTTCGGCGCCGTACTTGGCGATGGCATCCTTGTAGCCATCGGTGGCGTTGGCTTCGTCGCAGGAGATGAAGGCGGAGCCGATATAGCCCATGTCGGCGCCCATCGCGAGCGCAGCGGCGACAGCGCCGCCGGTGGCGATGGAGCCGGAGAGCGCGAGCGGGCCGTCGAAGAATTCGCGGATTTCCTGGATCAGCGCGAACGGCGACAGCGTGCCGGCATGACCGCCCGCGCCGGTGCAGACAGCGATCAGACCATCAGCGCCCTTCTCGAGCGCCTTCTTGGCGAAGAAGGTGTCGATCACGTCATGCAGCACGACGCCGCCATAGGAATGGATCGCGTCATTCACGTCCTTGCGCGCGCCGAGCGAGGTGATGATCACCGGCACCTTGAACTTCACGCAGGCCTCGATGTCGTGTTCGAGGCGGTTGTTGGTCTTGTGGACGATCTGGTTCACGGCATAGGGCGCCGCCGGGCGATCCGGGTTCTTGATGTTGTATTCGCCAAGCTCGGTCGAGATGCGGTCGAGCCACTCGTGCAGCACCGGGCCGGGACGAGCGTTGAGCGCCGGGAAGCTGCCGACGACACCGGCCTTGCACTGGGCGATGACGAGGTCCGGATTCGAGATGATGAAGAGCGGTGAAGCGATCACCGGGATGCGCAGGTTCTGCAGGACGGGCGGCAAGGCCATGTGGCGTGTCTCCAAGGGAAAAGTTCCGGAGGGGAACTTAGCCCCCGAACGCGATGGAGCAAGCCTTACGCTGGGAGAAGCGTCAATGCATGTCCCGACCGCGGCCGCTGGAAGACTTGCGCGCCGGGGCAGTCTTGCCGGCGAGCAGTTCGGCGAGACTTTCGGGAAGGCCGGCCGCGCTGGGGCGCACATCATCGGCGCCGACCTGATCCGCGCGCGCGTCTCCTTCAGCGAAGGTGCGGCCGCAGACCGAGATGATCACATCCCGGCCCCGGCATGCCTTGCGGCAGGCAGCAATGGTTTTCTCAAGCGCGGTGAGCGCGCCGGCGCGGGGCATCGCGTCGGACAAGGCAACCACGATGACCGAGGGCTGGAACCGGGCGCAGTTCGAGGCGAGCGCGATGTCGCTGTCGGGGAATGCGAATTCAAGCGACCAACCGGCATCGGACAGGGCATCCGCCATCAGGCAGGCGCCGAGCATGTGCGGCTCGCCGGGGGCCGCTGCGATCAGCACCTTCGCATCGCTCGCGACCGGATAGCCGCGCACGATGCCGGAGCGGCGAAGCGCGCGGCTGGCGAGGCGAAGCACGCCGAGGCCGATGGTCACATCGATGTCCATGCAATCATCGCGCAGCCAGGCATCGCCGAGAGCGCGGGCGGCGGGTTCGAGCAGGCCTTGGATCAGGAGGTCTGACGGCCAGCCGCGCGCGACAAAATCCTGCACCACCTGGGTGAGCGCGTCCTGGTCTCCGTCGAGCGCGAGGCGCGTCATGAGTGGCACTTCGTCCTGAAGTCGCTCGATCGCGTGCAAGCTGTTTTCCCTCGATTTCAGGTCGCCCGGGGCGCGGCGGAGAAGTTTCATGTCCCAGCCGGAGAACATGCGTCCGGGCGTGAGGGTCTGCTTCAGGACTTCGATGGAGCAATGGCGTGGGTCGCGCCGGATCGAACTCCAGATTTCTTCCATCGCATCGGGCGGGCCTTCGAGGGACTGGAGGTACTGGCCATTCTCGTAGACGAGCATGCCGGTGATGCCGAGCGCGCGGTTGCGAAGTTGGGAAGAGCGAATCAATTGTCCGAGTTCGCTTTCGGTGGGCGGCTGCAATGCGGTGCTTCGATAAAGCAGGCTGCCCATCATGTTCGGGCCGGGCACCAGATTGGCAGAGTGCAGCATTCGTCATCCTCGAGGTGCCGTGAGGACGGGATGCACACATCGTCCGCTGCAACGGACCATACCGTTGATGTGGACGCGGTTGTGCGGAGTCTACCCCGCTCGCGGACCGGCAAACAGAACGCTGAAGTCCTGAGAGCCAGATTGAAGAGACGGTCAGTCGAAAGCGACTTTACGTCAACCGCAAAACCATGCTGCGGCGCAGAATAACTTCGGGCTGACCATTTCGCGCGGCAAAGCGAACGAAAGCGCGGCGGCAGATCTCCGCTTACTTGGCGAGGTCCGGATCGAGGGTCAGGTCATCGTCGAGCTGCACGCCGAAAGAGTTCAGCATCATCGAGACCTGCGTGTACTGACCGACCGTCATCACAAGATCCATGCGCTGTTTCTCGGTCAGCGAAGAGAGATCTGCCCAGGTCTTGTCGGTGACAAAGGCGTCGGAGGTCAGCTCGTCGGTGGCGCGCAGCAAGGCGGCGTCGATGGCGCTCCAGCCCGGCGCGCCGGGACCGGCCTTGATCCGGGTGATCTCCTCGTCGGTCAGGCCGCACTGTTGGCCGATGCGCACGTGCTGGGCCCATTCGTAGCCGGACTTCCAGTTGAAGCCGGCGCGCAGGATGACGAG
>Ga0068872_10004719_pt1 | contig 10281 bp, 10 predicted proteins | sample NOAtaG_7_FD_66441 | JGI IMG/M metagenome (GOLD analysis project Ga0068872, IMG submission 66441) | Freshwater lake microbial communities from Lake Erie, under a cyanobacterial bloom - NOAA_Erie_Diel1S_2200h metaG | ecosystem: Environmental > Aquatic > Freshwater > Lake | place: USA: Ohio, Lake...
GGGCGAGGGCGGCGACGTCGGGGGTGGCGAGCTCGACGGTGCCGATGGGGCCGCGCTCGCCGTGCCGAAGGACGACGCGGTCGCCTTGGGCGTCGACGAGCAGCCAGGGGATCTCGTGCTCGGCGAAGGCGGCGGCCTCGCGCAAGGCAAGCGCGGCGTCCACCTGCTCGGGCCAGAGGTAGCGGTCCGCCACGAGGGTGACGGCGCGCGCGTACATCTCGCGCTGGCCCGCCCAGGCGGGGGCCGCGAGGCCGAAGGTCAACGCAAGGAGCGCCGGGGTCACCCCCCCAATGTCACACCGGGCGGGGCCGCGCGCCACGGATTCGTCGCGGACTGCCACCGGCGCGGCTTCGGGATAGCCCCGATGCATGGATCGCTCCCAGCTCACCGCATTGTTGGAGTCCGTGGCGCAGGGTTCCCTGGCCCCGGCCGCCGCCGCCGAAGCCCTCGCCGCCTGGCCCACCGGGGACATCGGCTTCGCGCGCGTGGACTTGCACCGCGCCGCCCGCGCCGGGCACCCCGAGGTCGTGTTCGGCGAGGGAAAGACCGCCGACTGGATCGCGGGCATCCTCGGCCGCCTCCACGCGGCGGGGCAAAGTGCGGTCGCAACCCGGGTCGACGCCGCGAAGGCCGCGGCGGTTGCGGCGGCGCTGCCTGCGGTGGTGTACCACGCGAGCGCGCGCATCCTGCACCTGCCGGCCGCGGGGGCGGCCCCGGTGGAGCCCAAGGGGCACATCGCGGTCATCTGCGCCGGCACGAGCGACCTCCCGGTGGCCGATGAGGCGGCGGTGATGGCCGGGCTGTTGGGCAACAAGGTCGTTCGCTACACGGATGTCGGGGTGGCCGGGCTGCACCGCCTGCTGGGCGAACTGTCCCGCATCCGCGAGGCGCGGGTGCTCGTCGTGGTGGCGGGGATGGAGGGCGCGCTGCCGTCGGTCATCGGCGGGCTGGTGGACAAGCCGGTGGTCGCGGTGCCCACCTCGGTCGGCTACGGCGCGCACCTCGGCGGTCTCACGCCGCTGATGGGCATGCTCACGGGCTGCGCGGCGGGCGTGGGCGTGGTGAACATCGACAACGGCTTCGGGGCGGCGGTGCTGGCGAGCCGCATCAACCAGCTCGGCCTCGCGCCGTGAAGGTCCTGTACATCGACGCCTTCGCCGGGGTCGCAGGGGACATGCTGGCGGCGGCGCTGCTCGACGTGGGCGGGGACCTGGAGGCGCTGCGGGAGGGGCTGCGGGCGCTGCCCATCGGCGGGTACCGGGTGGAGGCCGAGCGGGTGTGGCGGGGGCCGTTTCGCGCGCTCAAGGTGCGCGTGCGGCCCGACGGCGACGCGGCCGGCGCGCCCCCCAGCGACGGGCACGGGCACAGCCACGATCACGGCCACAGCCACGATCACGGCCACAGCCACGATCACGGCCACGACCACGCGCACCACGCGGACGAGCCCGTGGGCCTGCCGCCGCCCACCCACGGCCCCGCGGACGAGCCGGCCTTCCCCGGCCAGCCCAGCCGTCGCTGGCGAGACATCCGTGCGCTGCTCTCCGCCGCGCCGCTGCCCCCCCGCGCCCGCGCCCGCGCCCTCGCCGCCTTCGGCCGCCTCGCCGCCGCCGAGGCCGAGACCCACGGCCTCGCCGAAGACGACGTGCACTTTCACGAGGTCGGCGGCGTGGACGCCATCGTGGACATCGTCTCCGTCGCCCTCCTGCTGGAGCAGCTCGGCGTGGACGAGCTCGTCGCCTCCCCGCTGCCGGTCGGCGCTGGCACCGTCCGCAGCGCCCACGGCCGCATCCCGCTGCCCGCACCCGCGACCCTGCTCCTGCTGCGCGGCTGGCCGGTCGAGCCGGGCCCGCCCGGCGAGCTGTGCACACCCACCGGCGCGGCCCTGGTCACCGCCCTCGCGACCCCCGGCCCGTTCCCGGCGATGCACCTCGACGCCGTGGGCGTGGGCGCCGGCACGCGGGACCCCGCGACGCATCCCAACGTCGTGCGCGTCGTGCTCGGGCGCGTGGACGTGCCGCCGTCGCCGCCGCGCGTCGACGTGCTGAGCGCACAGATGGACGACCTCTCCGGCGAGCAGGTCCCCGCGCTGCTGCAGGCGCTGCTCGACGCCGGCGCCGTGGACGCCTTCGCCGTGCCCATCCTCATGAAAAAGGGCCGCCCCGGCTTCCTCGTCGAGGCCCACGCAGACCCGGCGCGCACCCCCGCCGTCGAGCGTGCGTTTTTCCTGCACGGCAGCACCTTCGGGCTTCGGCGCCACCGCCTCGGCCGCCGCATGCTCGCCCGCCGCTTCCGCACGGTCGAGACGGCCGCCGGCCCGGTGCCGGTCAAAATCGGCCTTCTGGACGGCGTCCCCGTGCAGTTCCATCCAGAGGACGACGCCGTGCGCGCCCAGGCCGCCGCCGCCGGCCTGCCGGCCCATCGGGTAGCATCGGAGGCCAAGGCGCGCGCGATGCACGCCGAGCAGGACGACGATGCGCCTCCGCCTCGGGGATGATCTCCCGCCCGCCGCCCGCGACGCGCTGGGCGCCGCCGGCCTCCGCTCCGACCCGGACGCCCCGCTGCTCCTGAGCGGGCCGGACGCATGGCGCGACGCGCCCCCAGAGCTGGCCTTCGCCGTCGTGGGCTTGGCCCCTGGCAGCCCGGAGGCCGACGCCGCCCTCGCCGCGGGGGCCATCGCGCTCTGGGAATCCCTGCCCGCCGACCCGGCGGCGGCGCTCGGTCCGCTCGCCGCGCTGGCCGTCCGGGCCCAGCAGCGCGAGCGCACCTTGGAGCGACGCTTCCGCCGCGCCAACGCCGAGCTGGCCTCCACCCGCGACTTCCTCACCCGCCTCATCGACGCCACGCCCAACCCCGTGATGGCCGCCGACCTGCGGGGCCGGGTGCTCGTGTTCAACCGCGCCGCCGAGCTCGCCCTCGGCTTCGCCGCCGACTGGGCGACCGCCCACATGCACGTCACCGAGGTCTACGCAGACCCGCAAGACGCCCGCCGGGTGCTGGCCGAGCTTCGCCGCACCGCCGGCGGCGCGGTCGGCGCCTGGGAGACCCGCCTGCGCGCGAGCAGCGGCGAGATCGTCCCGGTGCGCCTCTCCGCCGCAGAGGTGCACGCGGCCGACGGGACGCCGCTTGCGACGGTGGGGGTCTTCGTGGACCGCCGCGCCGAGCTCCAGCTCACGAGCCGCCTCGAAGAGACGACCGAGCAGCTCATCGCCACCGAGAAGCGCGCCAGCGCGATGGAGGTCGCGGGCGGCGCGGCCCATGAGCTGAACCAGCCGCTGACGGCCGTCATGGGGACGCTCGAACTGCTCCAGCTCCGGGGAGATCTGCCCGACGACGTGTCTCGCAAGCTCGACAAGAGCTGGGAGCAGCTGCGGCGGATGGCGGACATCGTGCGCCAGCTCGCCCGCACGTCGCGCCCACGCAGCGCCGGCTCCATTGGCAGCGCCCGCATCCTCGATCTCCACGGTTCCCAAGACTGAGTCGGAGCGTCCCATGTTCCCCACCCTGCTCGTGATGCTCGCCCTCGACAGCCGTGATCCGTCAGTGCTCGACGCCGTGGTCGCCGGGGCCGGGCCGCTGGGGGCGACGCGCGTCATCGTCGCCCACGTGTTCGCGCGGGACGTGGCGCCGGACTTCCTCGGCGGGGCCGCCACAGACCCGGCCCGCCCCGCCGCCCTGGACGCCGCGATCCACGCGCTGCGGGACCGCCTCCCCGGGCTCGAGGTCACCGGGCTGCACGCCGCCGGCAACCCCGCCGAGGAGCTGGCCCGCATCGCCCGCGCCGAGGACGTGGACCTCCTCATCCTCGGTCGCCAGCCCGCCGAAGACGGCGAGTCCGCCTGGGGCCCGCACGGCCGCAGCCTGCTGCGCTCCATCGCGTGCAGCGCGCTCATCGTCCCCCGCGGGGCCACGCTCGCCTTCGACGAGGCCGTGGTGGGCCTCGACTTCAGCCACAACGCCACGGCCGCCCTGCGCGCGGCGGCCAAGCTCTGCGGCCAGGTGGACGCCCTCTACCAGTACGACCCGCGGGTGGTCGACGCGAGCCGCCAGACCACCGCCGACTTCGAGGCCGAGCTGGGCACCAACGCCCAGCGCCACTTCACCGAGAACGTGCTGCCCGAGGTCGGTGCGGCGCGCGCGCCCACCCTCACCATCGTCGCCGGTACGGAGCCCTCGCGCACGCTCGCCGCCCACGCTGCCGGGCGCCTGCTCGTCGTCGGCAGCCGCGGCCTGTCTCGCCTCGCCGCGCTGCTGCTCGGCAGCACGGCCGAGGGGCTCGCCGGGCGCTCGGAGGGCCCGGTGTTGATCATTCGCGCGAAGGGCGAGGCCCTCGGGGTGCTCGAAGGGCTCTTTCACCGTTAGGCTGCGGGCATGCTCCCCCGCGCCTCGTCGTCCGCCGTCGGCCTGCTGCTCGTCGCCCTGTTCGCCGCTGCGCCGCCGGCCCACCCCGGTGCCGCGCACGCGGCCGAGGCAGCGCTGCGCGCCGAGGACGTCATCGCCCAGGCACGCGCCGCCCAGCGGGTGGACCGCAGCGTGCAGACGGTCGAGATGACGCTGGAGGGCAAGGGCCCGCCGCGGGTGCGCGCCTTCGAGCTGCGCGTGCGCCGGGACGCCGATGGCCTCGTCCGCTCGTGGACGCGCTTCTCCGCCCCGGCCGACGTGGCGGGCACCCAGCTCGTCATCGTGGACCACCCCTCCCGCGCCGACGAGCAGCTGCTCTACCTGCCAGCCCTCCAGCGCACGAACCGCATCGCCGGCAAGGCGCGCAGCGGCGCGTTCATGGGCAGCGACTTCGCCTTCGAGGACTTGGAGATCTCCGGGGCCGAGGCCGCCAAGCACACGCTGCAGAGCGAGTCGGCCGCGGCCTGGGTCATCGAGACGGTCCCGGGCCCGGACAGCAGCTACGGGCGCCTCGTGGTCACCGTGGACAAGGGCGACAAGCTGCCCCGAAAGGTGCTGTTCCACGACAAGGCCGGCGCGCACATCAAGACCCTCACCGTGGCCGAGGTCAAGCTGCAGGACGGCGTTCCGGTGCCGGTCGTGTCGGTCATGGAAGACCACCGGAAGTCCACGCGCACCCGCCTCACCGTCAAAAGCGTTCGCTTGCAGGTCCCGGAGAGCGACGTGCCAGACGAGCTCTTCACCGCCGCCGGCATGGAGCGCCGCCGCTGAGCCCGTCCCTGCTGTTCCTCGCTGCGGGAGGCGCCGCCGCCGCGGAGCTGTCGGCCCGGGTCGCGCCCTCCGTGCTGGTGGACCTCGCGGCAGACCATCCCGCCGAGCAGACGGTCGAAACCTGGCTTCGCGCCGACTTCGCGCTGGAGGACCGCCGCCCGGACACCACCCTGCGCGCCGCGCTCTGGGCGGACCACGCCGCCCGCTGGGCCCCGGGCGTCCCCGCCGAGGCCGAGCTCTGGCTGCGGCCCGGGCCCACCGGTCTGCAGCACCGCGCCGGCCCATGGACCATCGAGGCCGGCCATCTCGTGCCCCGCCGCGGCCGCCTGGACCTCCTCCCCGCCGCCGACGTGCTCGTCGGGCGGGACCTGCGCGCCGGCCCCGCCACCCCGCTCGGCCGCTTGCGCCAGCCCACCCTCCTCGTCAACGTGCAGCGCGCCCTGGGCCCGGCCCGCCTCGCCCTGCACGTCCAGCCGGTCGGCGCGATGGACCGCCCGGCCTTCTTCGGCACCGACTGGGCCCTGCTCCCCCCCGCGGTGTTCGCAGACCTGCAGCGCAGCCTCCCCGCCCGCGCCACAGACCCGCTGGTCGGCCCCCTGCTCGCCGAGGCCGGGGGCGCGCTGCTCGCGGGGCTCGACGCCGCCAACGCCGACAGCCGCGCCGCCCTGGAGGCCGCTCTGCTCGCCGGCGGGCCGGACGCCGCCACCGGGGCCCGCGCCGAGGCCGTCGCCGAGGCCGGCCTGGACGGCGCCGGCTGGGACCTCCGCCTCCGCGGCGGCTGGGTGCGCGCCCGCCGCCCGGCGCTTCGCATCCACCCCGCGCTGGCCCCCCTCGCCACCGGCGCCCCCCTGCCGTCCCTGGCCGACCTGCCCGGCCTCAGCGCCGCCCTCGACGCGCCGTTCACGTTGGTGCTGCCCCGCAGCGCCGTCGCCGCCGCCGACGCCAGCGCCGCGCTCGGCCCCGTCGGCCTGCGCGTCGAGGCCGCCGCCTGGTCCGCCCGGGCGCTGCAGGTCCAGGGCTTCGGCGTCGCCCTCTCCCCCGCGCTGGACGCCGCCCTCGGCCTCGACTGGTCCCCCGGCCCACGCCTGCTGCTCGCCGCCGAGGCCCGCGTCGAGCACCTATCCAGCGCGCCCGCCGGCCTCCTGCTCGTCGCCCCCACCGGCGCCCAGGCCGCCGCCCTCGCGCGCGTGCTGCTCGCCCGCGAGCGGCTGCGCCTCACCGCCGCCGCCACGGTGGACCTCGCCTTCGCCGAGGCCCTGCTGCGCCCCGAGGTCGGCTTCGCGGCCTCGGACCACCTGGACCTCGCGCTCGCCGCGCTCCTCCTGCACGCCCCGGCGCCGCCGCCCCGCACCCTCGCCGAAGCCGCCGCCTACACCGGCGGCCCCATCGGTTACGCCGGCGCGTCGGACGCCCTGCTGGCCACCCTCACCTGGACCCCCTGACGATGCCCACGCCCCTCGCGCTCCTGGCCATCGGCCTCGCCGCCGCCACGCAGATCTCCGTGCGCGAAGTGCCCTGCCCGCTCGGCGGCCGCGTGAAGGTCTACGAGCGGGTCGCCACCAACACGCACGGCGGGCACGACTCGGACCTCTGCCCCTACTCGTCGCAGGGCCAGTTCCGCGAGTTCGCCGTCAGCACCTGCGCGGACAGCCTGCTCTCGCTCTACGGCACCGACATGGTGCGCCCGCTGGATCCGGCCTTGCGCCCCGCGGTCGAGGCCGCCCTCGGCGCCGCCCGCGCCGCCCTCTCCAACGCGGCAGACCCCCCGGTCTGGGAGCGCTACGCGCTCGCCGCCGCGGCCTACCGCGCGATGGGCCGGCCGCCGATGTTCCTGGCCCAGCTCTACCTGGAGGCCTCGTGGACGGCGCGGGACCATGGCGTCGGGTACTACGCCGGCCTGGAGGGCCCGGTCGCCACCCGCGCCCTCCTGGACGCCGGCAAGCGCGAGCTGGACAAGCCGCTCACCCCGGCCCAGCGCAAGACGGTCCTCTACAACCTCGCCCGCGTCGCCCACCGCGGCGGCTACAACACCGAGCGGGACCAAATGCTCGCCGCCTTCGAGAAGGCCGGGCCGATGGACGCCGCGGAGGCCGCCGCCGTCGCCCGCTTGCGCGAGGTCGCTCACCGCATCGAGCCCGTCTACCAAGAGCTCGCCATCGCCGCCCTGCACGAGGCCCTCGCCCGCCCCCTGCCCGACGCCGAGCGCGCCCGCGCCCTCTACCTCCAAGCCGACCTCCTCCGCCGCCGCGGCCGCGACGGCGAGGCCCTGCCCCTCTACGACCGCGTGCTCGCCGACGCCGGCGCCCCGCCCGAGCTGCAGGCCATGGCCCGCGCCCTGTCGGACGAGCTGCGCCGCCGTTAGCGGGAACCGCCTGCCGCCCCACGCGGTCCGCTCCCTGGTGCTTCCCCCGTGCGCATCCTCCTCCTGCTCACCAGCGCCGCCGCGGTGGACCCGACCTGGTCCAGCGTGCACCTGGCCGACGCCGCCTTGCGCGCCGGCCTGCCGCTGCGCGTGCTCGAGCCCGGCGACTTCGAGATCACCCGCGCCGGGCGCCTCGTCGCCCGCGCCTGGTGCTTCGAGGCGCCGGGCTTTGGCGTCGCCGCCCTCGCGGGGGCCATCGCCGGCCGCGCCGCCCCGCGCCGCTATGTCGAGCTCGCCCCGGGCGACACGCTGTTCATGCGCGTGAACCCCTTCACCGCCGGCGTCGAGCAGCTCTGCCTCATGGCCCAGGAGCACGGCGTCGCCGTCATCAACGACCCGGCGGGGGTCAGCCGCACCCGCGGCAAGTCCTGGCTCGCCACCCTGCCGGCTGCCATCCCGCGCCCCGCCACCCTCGTCACCACGAGCCGCGCCTCCGCGCACGCCTTCGCCGAGCAAGCCCCCGGCCCCCTCGTCGTCAAGCCGGCCCACGGCAGCGGCGGCCGCGGGGTCACGCTCGTCCCGCCCCGCCGCCCCGAGCGCCTCGACGAGGCCCTCGTGCTCGCTGGGCTCGGCCCCAACCACGTCGTCGTCCAGGAGTACCTCGAGGAGGCCCGCGACGGCGAGAAGCGCCTCGTGTGGGTCGACGGCGCCATCCTCGGCGGCTACCGCCGCATGCGCGCCCAAGGCGACTTCCGCCACAACCTCAAGCAGGGCGCCACGCCCACCCCCTGCACGGTGGACGCGGGGGACCACGCGCTGGGCGCCGCCCTCGCTCCCCACCTCCGGCGCAACGGGATACGCCTCGCCGGTCTCGACGTCATCGGCGGGCGAATCATCGAGGTCAACACCCTCAACCCGGGTGGCATCCACTGGTCCGACACCCTGGCCACCCCCGGGTCCCCGCGCGTCGCTGACGCCGCCCTCTCCACCCTCCTTGCTCCCCCGAGCCCCGACGCCCCATGAGCCGGAAGCGCCCCCTCCCCGACGACGACTTCGGCGACGCCCCCGAGAGCCTCACGCGCAAGCAGGTCCAGGAGGCCATCCGCAAGCGCCAGCCTCTCATCGACGCCGACATGCGCGGGCTCGACCTCTCCCACCTCGTCTTCGACGGGATGAACCTCTCCCGCACCAAGTTCGCGGACGCCGTGCTCACCGGCTGCTCCTTCAAGGCGGCGGACCTCACCTACGCCTCCTTCTGGAACGCCGACTTGAGCGAGTGCAACTTCGAGTCCGCCAACCTCGAAAACGCCGACTTCGACTACGCCAACCTCAACGGCGCCACCCTCAAGGGCGCCCGCATCAAGAAGGCCCTCTTCCCCCTCGCCTTCGTCCCGCTGGCCGTCATCCACGAGTCCGTGCGCAGCGGCGCCCGCGTCCGCATGGACGCCCCGCCCGACGAAGATCGCTGAGGCCACCCCGTGCTCTTCTTCGCGCTCGCGGCCCTCTTCGGCGCTCCCGGCCCCTCGGATGACGAGCTGGTCCGCCGCGCCACCGCCGGCGATCGCGACGCCTTCTCCACCCTGGTGCTGCGCCACCAGGACCGCATCTACGCCCTCTGCCTCCGCTGGGTGCGGGATCCCGCCCTCGCCGAAGAGGTCGCCCAGGACGCCTTCGTCTCGGCATGGCGCGCGCTGCCCGGCTTTCGCGGGGACGCCCGCTTCACCACCTGGATGACGCGCATCGCCGTCAACCACTGCAAAAACCGCCGCCTCTACCTCGCCCGTCGAAAGCACGACCAGCACGAGCCCCTCGAAGGCGAGCCGCGGGACGACGCCCCCGCCCGCGAGATCGCCGACCCGCGGGCGGGAACCGATCGCCCCCTGCACAGGTCTGAGGCCGAAGCCCTGCTCCACGCCGCGCTGGACCAGCTCGACGAGTCCCACCGGGCCATCGTCCTGCTGCGCGACGTGGAAGACCTCGACTACGAAGAGATCGCCGACGCCCTCGACATCCCCCGCGGCACCGTCAAGAGCCGCCTCCACCGCGCGCGGGCCCAGCTCGCCCGCCTCCTCGGGAAGCACCTCACCGACGCCGACCTCACGGACTGAGCCCGCATGGACAGCTTCTTCGCCCGCAACCGCCTCTCCGCCTACCTCGACGGCACCCTGCCCGAGGCCGAGGCCGCCGAGGTGCGGGCCGCCGTCGCGGCTGACCCCGCCCTCGCCGCCGAGCTGGCCGAGCTGTCGCGCACCGTCCAGTTCCTCCGCGCCCGCGGCCGCGCCCGCGCCCCCGCCAGCCTGCACGCCCGCGTCATGGGCCGCGTCGCCCGCGAGCCCGCCCCCAACGCCCTCCTCGTCCGCCTCCGCTTCGCCGCCAACCGCCTCCCCGTCGAGGCCGTCGCCCTCGCCGCCGCCGTCCTCATCGTCATCGGCGTCGTCCGCACCATGGGCGCCGCCCCCAGCCCCGACGCCGCACCGCCCCCGCGCCTCTCCGCCGCGCGCGAGGCCCCCGCCGCCGCGCCCGCCGCCCCCGGGGACGCCGCCCCCGGGGACGCCGCCTCCGCCGACGCCTCCGCCGACGCCGCGCCCAACCCCGCCCTCCCGCCCGCCGACGCCGACGCCGTCGCCCAAGCCGAGGCCCGCGCCGCCGCCCGCGGCGTCGACATCGCCCCCGGCCCTCCCGACGCCCTCGCCGAGTCCCCCCGCAGCCGCCTCGGCCGCGGCTCCACCGGCGCCGCCGCCCGCAGCCCC
>Ga0068872_10004721_pt1 | contig 10277 bp, 11 predicted proteins | sample NOAtaG_7_FD_66441 | JGI IMG/M metagenome (GOLD analysis project Ga0068872, IMG submission 66441) | Freshwater lake microbial communities from Lake Erie, under a cyanobacterial bloom - NOAA_Erie_Diel1S_2200h metaG | ecosystem: Environmental > Aquatic > Freshwater > Lake | place: USA: Ohio, Lake...
ACAATGGTTGCCTGGTCATTGATTGCCATAACCCAGAAGCGTAAAATCATCAAGATTTCCCTTTCCGTACTGGAGGCCATTAGGAATGTGGTTTCTGCCGGCATTATTTTTTCATTTCAGAGTTACTCAGGCGCCACTTTTGTATTCCTCTGCACTTTTTGTATTCTCAGTCTTGTTTCCGTGTTTTTTCTGCCATGGAAACGCATTGATAATCCTTATCCCGAAGAGGTTTCTGCCGAATAAGCAAGGAATTCGCAATTTGAAAGCGAACTTTGTACCATGATTCAGGTTCATTGCTTTGAATTCAGTCCGTTTGCAGAAAATACTTATGTACTTAGCGCCCCTTCCGGTGAATGCCTCATAATTGACCCGGGTTGTTACACCGCTACCGAAGAAATAACTTTAAAGCAGTTTATTGAAAACAGTGCCTTTACTCCCAAAGCTCTGCTGAATACACATGCGCATATCGACCACATCTTCGGCAATCGTTTTGTAAAAGACACCTGGAAACTACCGCTGTACCTTTCAGATTTAGATATTCCATTGTTTGAAAGAGCCGATCAAATGGCCGCACTGTGGGGATTGAGTTTTGCCGGAAGTCCGCACCCCGACGAAAACCTGGTACACGGACAAATTCTTCAGCTTGCTGATAACGAACTCGAAGTGCGCTTCGTTCCCGGACACGCACCAGGCCACATGGTTTTTGTCAGTCACAGCAATGAATTTGCAATTTGCGGCGACACGCTGTTTGCTGGCAGCATTGGCAGAACCGATTTGCCCGGAGGAAATCATGAGTTGCTTCTGCAAAGCATCAGGGAACAACTTTTTACCCTTCCCGATCATTACACATTGTACCCGGGACATGGACCATCAACCACCGTTGGTGCCGAACGAAAAAGCAATCCTTTTTTTCAGGGAACATAACCTAACTATATTGTCGGAACTAAGATACAACCTTGATTTTTTTATCGCCGGGCTTAAAAACCTGGGGCTAACACATGTTGTAATCAGTCCGGGTTCAAGGAATGCCCCAATCGTTGCAGGATTTTTAAGAGTTGGCGGGTTTAATCTGCTTTCTGCACCCGATGAAAGGGCGGCAGCATTTATGGCTCTGGGTTCGGCACAAGCCACAGGTAAGGCCTGCGCCGTAGTTTGCACAAGCGGAACTGCAGTTCTCAATCTGTATCCGGCAATTTGCGAAGCCTATTACCATCAAATACCGCTTCTGGCTATTACTGCCGACAGACCTGAGATGATGATTGATCGCTGGGATGGACAAACGATTAGGCAAAAAGACATTTTTGAAAAACACATTGTCGGTTCATATCATTTCAACACCGACCTTCACCTGAAAACCGCAGAGGAAGAAGCACGGCAGGTTGCCATCCAAGCCTGGGAAAATGCGCATAAAGGCACCCAAGGACCCGTTCACATCAACATTCCACTTTCGGAACCCATTTACTCCGGCATAGATTCGAAACCTTTTCATTTTGAAAACCTCCCTGAATCAACGGATATAGCACAAAATCAGTCATTCCAAATTCCTGAAGACATTCTTCAAAGCCATAAAGTGCTGATTTTGGCAGGCCAAAGCCTACCCAACTACGAACTCCAACAAGCTTTGAATTCACTGGGAACCAAACTGCCTGTGCTGGCTGATATTTTATCGAATGTTCATGGCGAAAACACCTTCTCAGGAACAGAAAAAAGAGCTCTGTATAACGGCATTTCTGCACCTGAAATTTTAATCACTACAGGAATGAGTGCTGTGAGTAAAGCTTTGAAAGAATGGCTAAGAAACAACAAGCCAAATAGGCATTACCACATTTCCGCCGGCACATTTGTGGCAGATCCCTTTTTCACACAACCCGTTCACATTCAGTGCAACCCGGCAATTTTTTTCAATGAGCTGAATGAACTAGCACTAAACCGAGAATTTGATAAATACAAAGCAGAATGGCAACAGTTTGAAACCGAAACAGAAGAAGAAACGCAACTGGTTTTTGACATTTTAAATGAAATGCACGAAAACGATGCAGTTCACCTAGGCAACAGCATGACTGTGCGACAAGCCAATAGTTGCATTAATGTGAAAGGCCATTTTTATGGCAATCGGGGAACAAGTGGAATTGATGGCAGTATCAGCACCGCCTGCGGCTATGCCTGGAGCCACGCGGAACAAAGGGTTGTATGCATCAGCGGAGACATTGGTTTTCTGTATGACAAAAATGCATTCTGGTGCAATCCCATGCCGGAAAACCTAAAAGTCATTGTAATCAATAATGGTAAAGGCCGCATTTTCGATAAAATTGAAGGCCCCGGGAAATTGGAGAGTTTAAGGCCTTACATTCAAACCCCTCATAACCTGAGTGCAGAGTACATTGCTAGGCACTTTGGTATTGCCTGGAGATCTTTCAACTTAAAGGAAAGTAATAAAGGTGTAATTGGCCAATTCCTTAAAGAACCGGGCAGTGGCATTTTGGAAATTTTCTCTGCTGATTAAACGGGCTTAACTTACAGTTTCATGCGCGACAGTTCGCGCTGAACATCTTTTTCCTTCAGATCGTCGCGTTTATCGTGGGTTTTCTTACCCGGCCCTACACCCATTTCGAGTTTAAAAATGCCTTTTTCATTTTCAAACAACCGAATGGGAAACAAGGCAATCCCTTTGTTTTTGGCAAGGATTGTAATTTTTTTAATTTCCTTTTTGTTCAGCAGTAATTTGCGTTGCCGCAGAGGTTCGTGCTGACCGAAACTTCCCTGCCTGAAAGGAGAAATGTGCATATTCAGCAACCACACTTCACCTTCTTCCACATAACAATAGGCATCGCCCATGTTCACATTGCCATCCCGTATACTCTTTACTTCGGTGCCCGTGAGTTGAATGCCTGCCACATATTTCTGCTCAGCGTGGTAATTAAACCCCGCTTTGCGGTTCAAAATTTCAATGGGCTTTTTTTTACTCACGGTTTTAAAGTTGAAACAAGTTGTTTCAGTTTATCCTTTTTCAGAATTTTTTGTCCTTGGGTGCCTTCCGCCACCAGTCTATCTCCCACTTTCACTTCAAATCGGCAGTCGATGGCATTTCCCTGCAATCGAATGATTTCAGCTTCAATGTTTACGGATTCGCCCAACAACGCAGGACTTTTGTGTGTGATATTTAAAAACACACCAATTCCTTCTTCGTCATCATCTTTCATGTTCAGCACAAACTGCCGGCATGCCCACTCAGCATCACGCCCCAAAGCAAAAGTTCCGTAAAATGGATGCACAACGCCGGTTTCAAACTCAGCAAGGTCGGCTTCCGACACCACTTTGGTCAGGTTCCATTTTTCGCCGATAGAATAAATGTCTTTGATACCTGTCTCCTTTTTATTCAGCTACAGCCTGTTCAACAGCGGCGACGGAAATCTCCAGATGCGATGCTTCGAAAATACATTCGCCTTTTCTGACGAGCAGCAATTGTGGTGACTCGTGGTGCACGGCAAACTTTTCAGCGATGAGATTACTTAAACTGCGGTATTGCAGCAAATCGAGGAAATACAGCTTTTGCTTTAAACTGCCGCGATTTAGTCGGTCGAGAGCCATAGAGCTGATTGAACAGCGGGTGCTGTGTTTAAAAATCACCACATCTTCGGTAAACGACTGCTGTACTGCCGCATCAATAATTTCTGCCGAAACTATATCTATGCGGTTCAGCATTACTTTTTTACCGCGACTCCGGGATTGGCCTTACCCACTGAAGGGCAGCGATCTTGCTTGCGAAACAATCCGCATGAAGAAAGAATGCTGCATAGCAGAACGGCGATGATTACTTTTGCCTTGTTCATGATTTCTGAAATTTATTGCAAATTAAAAACTTTGGAAGGAAACGACCTTGATTTAAAACGATTTGTTGATGAGATTTATTCGGATACTGCCGCAAAATCTTTTTCATACAATCCGTTCAACGATGCACTTTCTTCCTTTTTAATTGAGCAGAAACTATGCCGAAAAAAAGCCACTGACAAATTGCCCTCCTGGGTGCAGGCAAATTGTCTTTTTGCCACAGTACCTCTGGAGCAGGCCACTTCAGAAAGAGTTGCCAAGGCCAAAGCTTCATTGTTCAAGGGTGAAAAACTACTCAGCCTAACCGGAGGATTGGGTTCAGATGAATGTGCCTTTTCGTCATCTTTCAACAGCATAGTAGGACTGGACACCGATTATTGCCTGAATGTTTTGGCCCGCATCAACAATCGGCTGCTTGGTTTAAATAACATTCAGAGAGTGGATGATTCAGCGGAAAATTTTCTTGCCCGGAACAACACCACATTTGATGTGATTTACAGCGACCCCGACCGAAGACCCGGAGGGAACCGTATTTCGTCAGATGCCCGCCTTTATACTCCCAATGTTTTTGATTTGTACAATCAACACAAACAACCAGGCGAACGCTGGCTTACCAAATTAAGTCCAATGACAGACCTCACCTGGATTCGCAGGCAATTCAACGCGCCATGCCGCATTTATTTGTTTTTTTATAAAAATGAAATTAAAGAATTGCTGGTAGAAACCGCAGATGCCATTAAAGACGAAAACATCATCGTTTCGGTTGAAAACGAAGATGCCTACACCGTTTTTGATGACCAAAATTTAAATCCTTTAGCTAAGCATGATTTTGAGGTTTTTTGCGAGTTGAGTGCGGCGACAATCAAAGTCGGTTTTGGGAAAAAACTGGCTGACAATTGCCATTGGCAACCTGAAAATAGCGGCACCTATTACACGGGAACAACAACGGTAAATCCTGCACTGGGCAGGTGTTTTAGAATAATTGAACGATTGTCGGGCTCGCTGAATGAGATGGGCGAAACCATTCAGAAATTGGGCATTTCGCAGGCGAACATCAGCGCCCGAGATTTTGTGGCTGATTCGACAGAGATAAGGAAAAAACTCGGTTTGAAGGACGGCGGTGAGAACTACCTGTTTTTTACAGGAAAGAGTAAGATCAAAAAAGGATTTGTGTGCCGAAAAATAGGTTAAGGTTACCCTTTTTTCTCTGAATTGGCTTTTTGCACATACTTCTCCAACGCAGCCAACATACTGGGGCTGTCTGGTGCGGGAGCTGGAATGTCGAGTATGAGATTGTGATCGAGAATGGCTTTTTGGGTACTTTCGCCGAAACCTGCAATGCGGGTGTTGTTCTGAACAAAATCAGGGAAGTTGTCGTTCAGCGACTTTATATCCGCAGGGCTGAAGAACACAAGAATATCATAAAACACTTCTCTCAGGTCGCTGAGATCGCTGCTCACGGTTCTGTAGATAATGCATTCTTTGAAATTCAGGTTGTGTGCAGCAAAAAAATCAGGAATGCCGGGTCGACGAATATCGGAACAGGGAAAGAGAAATTTCTCACCACTGTGATTCTTCATCAAATTCAGAAAATCCTTCTCAGTTCCTTTTCCATGAAACATTTTGCGTTTGCGGGGAACGATGTATTTCTGAACATAATTGGACACATTCTCGTTAACGCTGAAATACTTGGTATCGGGTGGCATTTCCACTTTCATTTCAGCAGCCATTTTAAAGAAATTGTCCACCGCATTTTTGGCGTTGAAAATGATTGCCGTATAGTCCAGAAAATTCACTTTCTGCCTGCGAATTTCCTTTGCTGTAAGTGGTTCAATGTGAATGAATGACCTGAAATCAATTTTCAGCTTATACTTTTTGGCAAAATCTTCATACACATTTTTCCCGGGTTCAGGCTGTGGCTGTGTGATGAGGATGCTTTTTACTTTGTTTTCTCTGTCGTTCATTGAGCCCGGTATATTCTCAGGAGGAGATTGACTAATATCGCGTTAGGAAGTAATTCGAAGGTGCAAAAATACAAAATATGTGCGAATGTGAGGGGTTTTTCTCCAATAAGTGTAATAGCCTCTGCCAGCAATCGAATGCCAAGCCAGGCAAAGAACAACCCTGCAAGCATTTCTCTCATGATTTCGAAATCGAATCTGCCGGCATTAAAATAGATGATATTGACAGCAGGAAAGACAGCAAAAGAAAGAATAAAGTCCATGCTAATCTGACGATGCATCATTCGTTGCAAAAAATCACCGGTATTCAAAACATAGGACTGCAATCTTTGAAGCCCATAAACAGCTCCTTTGTAAAGGACAACGGCAACAATCAGCAACAAATAGAAGAAAGCATTATTCAGTTGCACATAACGGCTGTATAGAACAATAAGCAAAATCAACTGTCCGAGTACCAAATTGGAAATGACCGCATTCAACAGACTTCCTCCGGTTGAAGACAAACTCGACTCAGCGACCAGTTCATCGAAATAATGCCGATTGAACACACCCCTGATTCTGAGTGAAAATTGTTTTGGGAAAGCCGTTCGGTAATAAATGAACAGGGCTAAAACAATGAGACTGACAAAAAAGAACCAGATTTTCCCCTGCCCTCGCCTGTAATAGGCCGGATGCAAGAAAGGATCGAAGGGATCCTGCTTTTTGGGAATGATTTTCGAGGGAAGATTGATGCTGAATTTTTTGAACAGCACTTTCCTTGTCGAGTCGATTCTGAGGCTGTCAATGAACGGATGCCTGAAATACTTTACTTTTTTTGTTGAATCGGCACCTTTATTCGACTCCGTTTTGGTTTCTTCTTTACCACTGGTGTTTTGAGCCTGGGTTAAAGAAACCATGAACAACAGCAGTATGAATAAAATTCGCTTCAATATTTTAAAATGCGCTGCCAATACCCAGGTGAAACTTAGAATTATTTAAATTGAATGGCATTCCCTGATCGGAGCCCACTGCCCAGCAAAGTTGCAATATGCCTGCTCCGGTTCTAAAGGAAGCGGCTATGCCTGTGCTGAAAGGCACGCCCGTTGCCGGTCCGCCGATCCCGGTTTTATTGCTGTACCTGGCCACTGCCAAAAATGGAGCTATAAAACCTGAATTCCCGGCCATAAATCGCAATTCTGTCATCGCAAGGTGAAAACTGTTTGCAAAAATACTCTGCTCATTGAAACCCCGGAGTGAATTCAGGCCACCCCACCTCGATAATTCAGAAAAAAACATTTTTGAAATGGCAATTTCTTCCCCCATAAAGCGATTTGCCAACACCATAAAACGCCCAATTGGCGTGTAAATCCAGCACTGATATTGAATTCTGTACTGAGATGTGCGCAAACTTCCAACTCTTTTCAAACTGTCATAAATATTTTCCTGAACACCGGCTCTGTTTTTCCACTGGAATTGGGCAAATTCAGGATCAGGAATCAAGGACCGGCTGCCGGCACCGAAACGAACAAAGCCCTGTATGCCTTGCTTTGGCGGTGTATTATAAGAAACCGAACCAAAGTCTGCTTCCCCAAAATACAACCACATTTTGCTGTTGTGATTGCCGGGTAAAACCTTCCTGTCGCGCACCGGGGCCACATCAGCATAGATGCGGGTAACTCCGGTATAGTCAAATCCCAACTTCCAGCGCCATTTTTCGCCCGAGGGGAATTTGAGAACCAAACCTCTCCGAAAGCGGGAATACAGGGTGTCGAATTTTTCAAATCCGATAGAAATGCCTGAAATAAAAGGGCTCCCGGCCACATAAGGCAGTTCGGCATTCAGCTTTAATTCCTGAGAACGGACCTTGAAACTTTGCCAGCGAATGACCGCCGAACTTGCATTCCCGAACAACCCGTAAAAAGCAGCATCGAATTCACCGGTAAGAACCGGCCTTTGGCTTTCTCCTGTGGCCAAACCCAACATGGCATTGAGCCGGTCGGCACGATTTCTTCCGTAACCTGTATGTGTTTCAAAAACCCCGTCTTTAAATAACAATTCCTCCTTCCCTGTTTTTCCAATGCCCTCAATGGCAGACAGCGAAGATTGAAAATGTCTGAATTTTACCATTGAAAACGCCTGAGATTGAACAATGTCCGCCGATTGTTTCATAAAGCGGGGCGAAATAGTCATCCCCTTCACAATCATAGTATCCCAGGCACAAAACACTCCGGGATCCAACTCTTCCCGAATGTAAATACGGTTGGTTTGAAAACTATCCGGGCGAAATGAAATTTTAGCAAATGGTAACCCTTCATTCTCTAGCTGGGTGAGGGTTCGATCCAATCTTGCTGCCCTTTGCTGCGGGGTTTCAAAATAAACCGAATCGCCGGTTACTGTTGTTACAAACTTAAATTGTGTACCCGGATAAATGAGGATGTAATTGTCACTTTTTCTTTCGATGCGGGCAGTTAAATAGCCGCGGTTTTGCCAGGTTTTCAGCAGTTCACTTTCATCAAAAGAACTTTTCACCTTGAGAGAAATAACTGAATCCTCGTTTTGGGCCACACACAGTTGTGCTAGTCCTGAAAGGAGCAGCAACCATGTTTTTTGTGCCGTTTTTAAGAGGATGAAACGCAAACCGCTGCAAATTACGAACTTTGCGAAGATTGGCAGGGCTGTATATTCATATTCCTTATTGCAGGGCTGCCTGTACTTATTGTAATTTCCATTTCAGCACGGGCAAAACAGGTCGTGAGGAAATGACCGAAGCCATTGCAAAAGAGTACCTTTTTTTGCATGGGCATTTCGATTTGCCTTGGCAAACCATTTATTTCGGAGGTGGCACACCCTCAGTTCTAGATCCGGCACAAATTCACCGGCTCATGCATCTTTTTAGGAAAAACGGGGGCATATCCGATCATGCTGAGGTTACCCTGGAGGCCAACCCCGAAGACATTAACGAAGAAAATTTGCTTCAATGGCAGTTGGCCGGAATAAACCGCCTTAGCATAGGGGTTCAAACCTTGAACAACGAAACACTGGCTCTGATGAACAGAAAGCACAGTGCAGAACAATCGATTGATGCAGTAGTAGAATCGCTGAAGGCAGGTTTCAATTCTGTCAGCATTGATTTGATATTTGGTGGATTTCATTTTTCGGCTGAAGAGTGGAAAAATACCCTTGAATGGGCATTCGATTGCGGGGCCAATCACATTTCGGCATACGGCTTAACAGTTGAGCCCAGAACCACCCTTCAAAAACAAATTGCCGCGGGCAAAATTCCGACACCGCCCGAGGAACAAATGTCCGAGGCCTATGGTTATTTATTTGAAGAGGCAAATCGGAGAGGTTGGGATTTTTATGAAATCAGCAACCTAAGCAAACCGAATTGCAGAGCAAGGCACAACAGCAATTACTGGTTAGGAAAACCCTACCTGGGATTGGGTCCGTCGGCACACAGTTTTGATGGAAAAAACCACAGGTGGTGGAATGTAAGCGACAACAAAAAATACATTCAACAAGCCAATGATAAACAGTTTCAACCTACTGATGAATGGCTGAATACGGCTGATTTGTTCAATGAATTATTAATGACTTCGCTGAGAAAAACAGAAGGTATTAACAAAGCTGAAGCTGAAAAACTATTGCCCGGAATTTGGAAAAAAAAGGAGGGCGATTTACTGAAATGGCAAAACGAGAAAATGATTGAACTAAATGAGAATTCCATTCAACTCACATTAAAAGGTAGACTCTTTGCTGATGCAATTACCGCCGATTTGATGGTTTGAGGCAAAGTTTAGCTTCTACTGTTTTTATTTAGAACAATTACAATTAGTGACAAATCAATGGATCAAAACAAAAAATGACAATTTAAATTTTACTAAACTTAGGTTTATCAAAAAAATTATAGTTTAATTTGCTTAGACTTATCTTTGGGGGGGAGTACTCCACCCCGAACAATCAATATCAAAAATAATGATGAAGAAAACATACTCACTAATCATCAAAACCCTCCTTCTCCTTGCGTTGGGCTTTCAATTTCAGAATGGTGAAGCGGCCTGTGCTTCGACCAGAAAGATAGGCATTGCCTGGGGCAATCCTACCAAGTGTAACACCTACAATTTTGAAGCAACAAATGCATTGAATGGTTGCTTTAAATTCACCTGGAAGATTTTGAACAGCGCTGGCGGAGTAGTGGTTACCAAAACCGGCAGAACTTTTTCTCAGGCATTCAGCAGCAATGGTTCATACAGTGTAAAACTGACCATTGCCGACACCTGCAACAGATGTGACACGGTCATTTCAAAAACACTTACTGTCAATTGCAGCAACTGCAGTTTTGCAGGCCTTTCCTCAAGTTTGTCGATCAAGTGCCGAACCATTACCCTGGAAGCAAAAAACCTAAACAATGGTTGTTTAAAGTACCAGTATTGGGTGATGGGTGGAAGCGGCACTTCCAGCCCCATCACACTTAGTCCTGGCAGACTTGCTTCATACACTTTCACAACA
>Ga0068872_10004723_pt1 | contig 10276 bp, 8 predicted proteins | sample NOAtaG_7_FD_66441 | JGI IMG/M metagenome (GOLD analysis project Ga0068872, IMG submission 66441) | Freshwater lake microbial communities from Lake Erie, under a cyanobacterial bloom - NOAA_Erie_Diel1S_2200h metaG | ecosystem: Environmental > Aquatic > Freshwater > Lake | place: USA: Ohio, Lake...
TTCCACGAGCGCCTGCTCGGCTGGTACGCGGCGCTGGCGCAGGGCGACCTCGGGCAGTCCGTGCTGCTGCGCCGCAGCGTCACCGAGGCGATCCTCGAGCGCCTGCCCGTCACCCTGTCGCTCACCGCGCTCGCCCTCTTCCTCGCCATCGCCGTCGGCGTTGCGACCGGCATCCTCGCCGCGATGCGCGTCAACACATGGGTCGACCAGGCGACGATGACGGTCGCCCTCGCGGGCCTGTCGCTGCCGGACTTCTGGCTCGGCCTCGTGATGATCTACCTCTTCGCCGTCCAGCTCGGCTGGCTGCCGACCGGCGGCTACGTCCCGCTGACCGAGGACCCCGTCGGCTGGCTGCGCTCGATGGCGATGCCGGCGCTGGCCCTCGCGCTGACCCAGATCGGGCTGCTCGCGCGCATGACCCGGGCATCGATGCTCGACGTCCTGCGGCAGGACTTCATGCGCACCGCCCGGGCCAAGGGCCTGCCCAACCGCGTCGTGATCTTCAAGCATGCGCTCGCCAACGTGATGATCCCCGTGATCACCGTCGTCGGCCTCAGCGTCGGCATCCTGCTGGGCGGCGCCATCGTCATCGAGCAGGTCTTCTCGATCCCCGGCGTCGGCCGGCTGATCATCGGCGGGATCCTGCGCCGCGACTTCCCGGTGATCCAGGGCGGCCTGCTGCTGACGGCGACGGTGTTCGTGCTGGTCAACCTCGCCGTCGACATCCTCTACGCCGTCGTCGACCCGCGGGTGCGCTATGACCGCTGAGGCGCCCGCCATCGCCGCACCGACGCCGCTCTGGCGGCGCCTGCTCAACCACCGCTCCTTCATGGTCGGCGCGACGCTGTTCGGGTCCATCGTGCTGATGGCGCTGCTGGCCGACCTGATCGCGCCCCACGACCCGCTGCGCAACAACTTCCGCTACCGGCTGGGCGCGCCCAACGACGTGCACTGGCTCGGCACCGACCGCGCGGGCCGCGACGTGCTGAGCCGCATCGTCCATGGCAGCCAGGTGTCGCTGCGCATCGGCCTGATGGTCGTGCTGTTCACCGGCGTCTGCGGCGCGGTCATCGGCGGCCTCGCCGGCTACTTCAGGCACCTCGACAACGTCGTCATGCGCGTCATGGACGCGATGATGGCCTTCCCCGGCATCCTGCTCGCCATCGCGATCGCCGCGGTGCTCGGCCCCTCGGAGTTCAACGCCGTGCTCGCGCTGTCGATCACCTACACGCCGCGCACGGCGCGCGTCGCGCGCGCCGCGGTGCTGGTGGTGCGCGAGATGCCCTATGTCGAGGCGGCGCGCGCGGTCGGCGCCGGCCATGCGCGCATCCTGCTCACCCACGTGCTTCCCAACGGCCTCACGCCGCTGATCGTGCAGCTGTCCTACATCTTCGCGATCGCGATCCTCGCCGAGGCGGTGCTCAGCTTCATCGGCGTCGGCCCGCCGCCGCCGCTGCCGACCTTCGGCAACATCATCGCGGACGGACGCGACTTCGTGCAGGAAGCGCCGTGGATCTGCCTCTATCCCGGCCTCGCCATCGCGGTCGCCGTGCTCGGCCTCAACCTGATCGGCGACGGGCTGCGCGACGCCCTCGACCCGCGCATGAAGGTCGACCTGCGGTGAGCGCCCCCCTCCTCTCCGTGCGCGACCTGTCGGTCGCCTTCGGCCGCAACACGGTCGTCGAGGGCGTGAGCTTCGACCTCGCGCCGGGCGAGATCCTCGGCGTCGTCGGCGAGTCCGGCTCGGGCAAGAGCGTGACGGCGCTGTCGATCATGCGCCTGATCCCCTCGCCTGGCCGCGTCACGGGCCGCATCGACTTCGCGGGGCAGGACCTGATGGCGCTGCCCGAGCCGCGCATGCGCGAGATCCGCGGGCGCGACATCGCGATGATCTTCCAGGAGCCGATGACCTCGCTGAACCCGGTCTTCACCTGCGGCGACCAGGTCATGGAGGCGCTGGTCCACCATCGCGGGCTCGACCGCGCCGGCGCGCGCGCCGAGGCGCTCAAGCTGCTGAAGCTCGTCGAGATCCCCTCCGCCGAGCGCCGCCTCGACGACTACCCGCACCAGCTCTCCGGCGGCATGCGCCAGCGCGTGATGATCGCGATGGCGCTCGCGTGCCGGCCGAAGCTGCTGCTGGCGGACGAGCCGACGACGGCGCTGGACGCGACCATCCAGGCGCAGATCCTCGACCTGCTGCGTGGCCTGCAGCGCGAGCTCGGCATGGCGGTGGTCCTGATCACGCACGACCTCGGCGTCGTCTCGGAGGTCGCGCATCGCGTCCTCGTGATGTACGCGGGGCGCGTGGTGGAGACCTCCCCCGCCGCCGAGGTCTTCGCGCGGCCGCTGCACCCCTACACCGAGGGCCTGCTCGCCTCGATCCCGCGCCTCGAGGGACCGATCGAGCGCCTCGACGCGATCCCGGGCCAGGTGCCGACGCCCGACGCGATGCCCGCGGGCTGCCGCTTCGCGCCGCGCTGCCGCTACGCCGAACCCGCCTGCGCCGCGTCGCCGCCGCCGCTCGCGCCGCGCGGCGAAGGGCGCGCCGCCGCCTGCATCAGGGTGCCCGCATGACGCCGCTCCTCGAGGCACGCGGGCTGGTGAAGCACTTCCCCGCCGGGACCCCGGGAGTCTTCGACCGCGCGCCGCAGGTCGTGCGCGCCGTCGATGGCGTCGACCTCTCGCTGCAGCCCGGCGAGACGCTCGCGCTCGTCGGCGAATCCGGCTGCGGCAAGTCGACGACGGGGCGCCTCGTCCTGCGCCTGATCGAGCCCGATGCCGGCACGATCCTGTTCGAGGGGCGCGACCTGCGCCGCGAGACGCCCGCGCGCATGCGCGAGCTGCGCCGGCAGATGCAGATCATCTTCCAGGACCCGTTCGGCTCGCTCGACCCGCGCATGACGGTCGGCCGCATCGTCGCCGAGCCGCTCGTGGTCCACGGCGTCGGCGACCGCGCCGAGCGCACGCGCCGGGTCGGCCAGCTCCTGGAGCGCGTGGGCCTCGCGCCAGCGCATGCCGCGCGCCACCCGCACGAATTCTCCGGCGGGCAGCGCCAGCGCATCGGCATCGCGCGCGCGCTGGCGCTCGACCCGCGGCTGATCGTCTGCGACGAGCCGGTCTCCGCGCTCGACGTGTCGATCCAGGCGCAGGTGCTGAACCTGATGCTCGACCTGCAGCGCGAGCGCGGGCTCGGCTACGTCTTCATCTCGCACAACCTCGCCGTCGTCCGGTACATGGCCAACCGCATCGCGGTCATGTACCTCGGCCGGATCGTCGAGGAGGCCTCGCGCGACGAGCTCTTCGCCGAGCCGCGCCATCCCTACACGCGCGCGCTCCTCTCCGCCGTGCCCGAGCCGGGATCGGCGCGCGCGCGCCAGCGCATCGTGCTCACCGGCGACGTGCCGAGCGCGATCGACCCGCCATCGGGCTGCCGCTTCCGCACCCGCTGCCCGCACGCGACCGAGACCTGCGCGCGCGTCGAGCCCGTCCTCGCGCCCGCGGGCGGAAGCCGCAAGGTCGCCTGCCACCTCGTCACGCCACCGGAGACGACGCCAGCATGATCACCCTCGACGACATCCGCGCCGCCCGCGCGCGCATCGCCGGAGGCGTCCGCGTGACGCCGATGTTGCAGGCGACCCTCGCGCGCGAGCCGATCGCGCCCGGCGCCGAGCTCTGGTTCAAGCTGGAGTGCCTGCAGGTCACGGGCTCCTTCAAGGCGCGCGGCGCGATGTCGAAGCTGCGGGCTCTGCCCGAGGAATCCGTGCGCCGCGGCCTGGTCACCGCGTCGGGCGGCAACCATGGCATCGCCGTCGCCTATGCCGGGATGCTCGCGAAGGTGCCGACGACGATCTTCGTCCCCGTCGGCGTCTCGCCCGCCAAGGCGAGGAAGATCGAGTCCTACGGCGCGAAGCTGGTCGTCGGCGGCGCGTCCTGGTTCGAGGCGAACAAGGACGCGCTGGCGCTGGCCGCGACCGGGCCGACCTACATCCACGCGTTCGCCGACGAGCAGGTCATCGCCGGGCAGGGAACGACCGCGCTCGAGCTCGTCGAGCAGATGCCGGAGATCGACATGCTCGTCGTCGCCATCGGCGGCGGCGGGCTCATCGCCGGCATGTCCCTTGCCGCGAAGGCGCTGCGGCCGGGCATCCGCGTCGTCGGCGTCCAGCCGACGGGCGCCGCGAGCATGCACGACTCGCTGCGCGCCGGCCGGATGGTGGAGCTCGACCGCGTCACGACCCGCGTGCCGACGCTCGCAGCGCGGCGCACCGAGGAAGTCAACTTCGAGATCGTGCGCCGCAACGTCGACGACATCGTGCTGATCGAGGACGACGACATGGACGTGGCGAGCCGCTGGCTGTGGCGCGAGATGAACGTCGCCGCCGACCCGAGCGGCGCGGCGACGGTCGCCGCGCTCATGACCGGCCGGATCAGGCCGCCTGCCGGCGCCAGGGTCTGCGCGCTCGTCTGCGGCGCCGGCGCCGAGGGCACCCAGGGATGAAGGTCGACTTCGAGCTCATCGCCGAGGCCGCGCGCGTGCTGCGCCCGGCCATCGTCGAGACGCCGCTGCTCGGCTCGCCCGTCCTCGACGCCATCGCCGGCGCGCGCATCCTCTGCAAGGCGGACAACCTCCAGCGCACGGGTTCGTTCAAGTATCGCGGCGCGTTCTTCCGCCTCTCGCGGCTGTCCGCCGAGGAGCGCGCGCGCGGCGTCGTCGCCTTCTCCTCCGGGAACTTCGCGCAGGCCTTGGCGGCCGCGGGCGCCGCGGCGGGCGTGAAGGTGACGATCGTCATGCCGGTCGACGCGCCGCGCGCGAAGATCGACGCCACGCGCAACTACGGGGCCGAGGTCGTGCTGTCGGAGCACGGGGCGCGCAACCGCGAGGAAGCGGCGAACGAGCTGGCGATGAAGCTCGCCGAGGAGCGCGGCCTCGCCAAGCTCCATCCCTTCGACGACCCTCTGGTGGTCGCCGGGCAGGCGAGCTGCGGGATCGAGGTGGTGCGCCAGGCGGCCGAGCGCGGCGTCGTGCTCGACACGCTCGTCGTGCCGGTCGGCGGCAGCGGCCTGATCGCGGGCGTCGCGCTCGCGGTGCGCCGCCTCTCGCCCGCGACGCGCGTCGTGGGCGCGGAGCCCGACGGCTTCGACGACCTGCGCCGCTCGCTGGTCGCGGGCGACAGGCAGCGCGTGCGGCCGGGCGCGACCTCTATCTGCGACGCCCTGCAGGCCGCGACCCCCGGCGCGGTGCCCTTCGGCGCGGCGCAGGACGCCATCGCCGAGGGCGTCAGCGTCACCGACGCCGAGGCCGTCGCCGGCATGCGCGCGGCGTTCACCCACCTGAAGCTGGTCTGCGAGCCCTCCGGCGCGATCGCGCTCGGCGCCGTGCTGGCGGGGAAGCTCGGGCCGTCGCCGGGAACCGTCGGCGTGGTGCTGTCCGGCGGCAACATCGCGGTCGAGGACTACGTGCGGCTGCTCGCCGCCTGAGCGGCGGCGGCCGTCAGCCGCCGCGCGGCTTCTCGCGCTCCACGGCGTCGAGGCCGTCGCGCAGCTTGCGCTCGAGGACCGGCTTCAGGTCGGCCTCGGGCTTCGCGCCGAGCGCGCGCTGCCACTGGAAGCGCGCCTCGTTGCGCCGGCCGACCTTCCAGAACGCGTCGCCGAGATGGTCGAGGATCACCGCCTCCTGCGGCAGGATCTCCACCGCGCGCTCCAGCAGCGGCACCGCCTCGGCGTGGCGGCCGAGCTTGTAGAGGGCCCAGGCGAGGGAATCGATGATGTGGCCGCTCTGCGGGCGCAGCTCGACGGCGCGCTCCAGCATCCTGAGCGCGAGGTCGTAGTGCTCGGGGAAGCCCTTGTCGACCCAGGAATAGGCCAGGTAGTTCATCACGTCCGGCTGCTCGGGCTGCAGCTCGAGGGCCTTGCGGAAATCCGCCTCCGCCTTCGGCCACTGGTCGGAGCGCTCGAAGGCGATGCCGCGCGAGAAGAAGAGCGTCCAGTGCCGGCGCTCGGGACTGGCGACGCGGGCGATGGCGCGGTCGTAGACCGGCGCGGCCTCGGCGAAGCGCTCCTTGCCCCTCAGGATCCCGGCCTTGGTGGCGAGGGCGTCGATGCGCTCCGGCCGCTCCGCGGCCATCTTCTCGAGCAGCTCCATGGCCTCGTCGATGCGCTCGAGCTGGCGGAGGCTGTCCGCGATGCGCAGCCGCGCCGGCCAGGCGAGCGGCGAGGATTGCTCGATCCGGCCGAAGGCCGCGATCGCATCGGCATGGCGCTTCTGCTGGTCGAGGACGTCGCCCACGAGCAGGAGCGCGCCCGCGTCGGCCGGCGCCAGCACCGTGGCGAGCCGCGCATAGGGCATGGCGAGGGCGCCATCGCCCTCGCCGCGCAGGACGGTGGCCACGTCGAAGAGCGCGGCCGCGAAGCCGGCGCGCGCGTCCGTGGACGCGGGCCTGCGCCCGCCCGGCTCGACCTGGGCGCGCAGCATCGCGAAGGCGAGGGAATCGCGATCGCGCGCGGCCGCGGCGTCGAGCATCGCGCGCGCCTCGGCGTCGCGCCCGCGCTCCAGCAGGAAGGCCACGAAGGCCTCGGCCACGCGCGGGGTCAGCGCGCCGTCGGCGCCGGTGACCCGGCGGAACGCGGCCTCGGCGTCGTCATGGCGCCCGAGCAGCGCCGAGACGAGCGCGGAGTGGAAGTCCACGATCCCGCGCAGCTCGGCCATGTCGGCGATGGGCTTCATGGCGTCGAGCGCGGAGGCGTTGCCACGCGCGGCCTCCGCCCAGGCGCGCAGCAGCGGGAAGAGCAGCCGGTTCACGCCCTGCAGCGGGATCTCCGCCAGGCGCCTGCCTGCCTCGTCCCATTCGCCGCGGGCCACCGCGTCGACCGCCAGGGTCAGCGCAGCCGCGGCGTTGGCCGGGGAGCGCTCGGCGATGCGCCGCGCGGCCGCGAGGGCGCGCGGGAAGTCGCCCTCGGCGACCAGCGCCGCGTGCAGGCGCTGCTCCATGTCGAAGTTGCCGGCCTCGCCGCGCAGGGCGGCCTCGAAGAAGCGCGCCGCGCTCGCCTGGTCGCGCTGGCGCTCGGCGTGGCGCGCGGCGAGGTAGTTGCCGACCGGGCTGCGCGAGGGCTGCACCACGTCGGTGGAGGCCAGCGACGCCGCGTCCGGCGCGAAGGCTGCGAGGAAGGCGAGGAGCGGCGCGGTCGCGCGGCCCAGCCAGGGTCGTCTCGTCGGGCGATGCGGCATCGTCGTGCAACATAGCGCGGCGGGCGGCCGCGCGGCAGGGCTACATGTTCGGGTAGTTGGGGCCCCCGCCGCCCTCGGGGACCGTCCAGTCGATGTTCTGGGTCGGATCCTTGATGTCGCATGTCTTGCAGTGGACGCAGTTCTGCGCGTTGATCTGCAGGCGAGGGCCCGACGCGTCCTCCCTCCCCACGATCTCGTAGACGCCGGCCGGGCAGTAGCGCTGCTCCGGCGCGTCGTAGAGCGCGAGGTTGTGGGCGACCGGGACCGAGGGATCCCTGAGCTTCAGGTGGGCGGGCTGGTTCTCCTCGTGGTTGGTGTTCGAGAGGAACACCGACGAGAGGCGGTCGAAGGAGACCCTGCCATCCGGCTTCGGGTAGGCGATCGGGGCGGAGGCGGCGAGCGGACGGAGGGATTCGTTGTCCGCGTGGTGGCGCAGCGTCCACGGGGCCTTGCCGCGGAAGACGTAGGTGTCGAGCGCCGCGTGCGCGAGGCCGACATAGAGGCCCTTCTGGAAGGCCGGGCGGATGTTGCGCACGGAACGCAGCTCCTCCCAGACCCAGGACGCCTCCAGCGCCGCCGGGTAGGCGTCGAGCGTGCCCACGGGCCCGTCCTGCGCCAGCGCCGCGAAGGCGGCCTCGGCGCAGAGCATGCCGGACTTCATGGCGGTGTGGCTGCCCTTGATCTTCGGGACGTTCACGAACCCGGCCGAGCAGCCGATGATGGCGCCGCCCGGGAAGACGAGCCGGGGGATGGCCTGGAAGCCGCCCTCGTTGATGGCGCGCGCGCCGTAGGCCACGCGCCGCCCGCCCTCGAAGAAGCCGCGGATCGCGGGATGCGTCTTGAAGCGCTGGAACTCCTCGAAGGGCGACAGGTAGGGGTTGCGGTAGTCGAGGCCGGTCACGAAGCCGACGGCGACCTGGTTCGCGCCGAGATGGTAGAGGAACGACCCGCCATAGGTCTCCCAGTCGAGGGGCCAGCCGATCGTGTGGATGATCGTGCCCTCGCTGTGCCGGGCGGGGTCGATCTCCCAGAGCTCCTTGATGCCGAGGCCGAAGGTCTGCGGGCCGACGCCGTCGCGCAGGTCGAAGCGCTCGAACAGCTTCTTGGCGAGCGAGCCGCGCACGCCCTCCGCGAACAGGGTGGCCCGGCCATGCAGCTCGACGCCCGGCTGGTAGCCGGCGGTCTTCTCGCCGTCCTTGCCGATGCCCATGTCGCCGGTGGCGACGCCGCTGACGCGGCCATCCTCGGCATACAGCACCTCGGCCGCGGCGAAGCCCGGGAAGATCTCGACGCCCAGCGCCTCGGCCTGCTGCGCCAGCCAGCGGCACACGTTGCCCAGGCTGACGATGTAGTTGCCGTGGTTGTTCATCTGCGGCGGCGTCGGCAGGCGGATGGCCCGCTTCGCCGTGAGGAACAGGAACCTGTCCTCGCGCGCCGGCGTGTCCAGCGGCGCCCCCTTCTCGCGCCAGTCGGGGATCAGCTCGTCGAGGGCGCGCGGCTCCATCACGGCGCCGGAGAGGATATGGGCGCCGACCTCCGAGCCCTTCTCCAGCACGCAGACGGAGAGTTCGCGGCCATGCTCGATCGCGAGCTGCCTGAGGCGGATCGCGGCGGCCAGCCCGGCGGGCCCCGCACCGACGATCACGACGTCGTAGTCCATCCGATCGCGCGACATTCGATTGACCCGCTTCTCGATCCTGGGGAGACCGTCATATAGGGCAAGCCATGTCCGCCATGCTACGGTGCTTGCATGTCGAACGACCTCGCGACCCTGGCCTGGCTGGTCGAGATGGGCGCCGACGAGGCGATCGCCGACGCGCCGGTCGACCGCTTCGCCGCCGCGCCCGCCGCGCCGTCCCGCCTCGCCCCCGCCATCCCCGCGGCCATGCCGGCGGACCCTCCATCTCCCGGGTCGGCACGGCCCGCCCCCGAGGCGGCGGCGGCCGCTCCCGCCCAGGGCCTGTCCACCGCGGGCGGCGCCGAGGCCGCCGCGAGCGCCCGGGCCCTGGCCGCGGCGGCCGGCACGCTCGCCGAGCTGGAGGCCGCGCTGCGCGGCTTCGATGGCTGCAGCCTGAAGATGACCGCCACCAGCACGGTGTTCTGCGACGGCGTCCCGGGCTCGCGGGTCATGCTGGTCGGGGAGGCGCCGGGCGCCGACGAGGATCGCCAGGGCAAGCCCTTCGTCGGGGTCTCGGGCCAGCTGCTCGACCGGATGCTCGGCTGGATCGGCCTCGACCGCGCGACGAACGTCTACATCGCCAACGCCATCTACTGGCGGCCGCCCGGCAACCGGCCGCCGACCACGGCCGAGGTCGCCGCCTGCCTGCCCTTCATCCAGCGCCAGATCGAGCTCGCCTCGCCCGAGATCCTCGTCCTGCTCGGCGCCTCCGCGGCGCAGGCGCTGCTCGGCACCACCGGCGGCATCGGCCGCCTGCGCGGCAGGTGGCACGACTACCGCCTGCCCTCTGGCCGGAGCCTGCAAACAATCGCAACATTTCATCCCGCCTATCTCTTGCGCTCTCCCGGACAGAAGAGGGAGTCGTGGCGTGATTTATTGACGATCAAAAACAAATTGTCGGGCCCGGCAAATTAAACGAAGTGCACGAACAGAAATAAACTTGTCCACATCCACTTGGAAAACCTGACAATTTCTGCTTGATCGCCTTGCGGCCAGTCCTGTACCTGACTCGCCGCCATGCTGGGCAGACGCAGGAATACTTCAAGGCGCGCGCAAGCCGCCTCGCCGATCGGCCGGATCGCCATCCTCGTGGCGTCTCTGGCCGGCATGCTCGGCTTCCTGCCGGACGGTGCGCGCGCGCAGTTCCCGGTCGCCCTGGAGGCGCAGCGGGACGCCGCGGCGACCGACAGCGCCGCGATCATCCGGCTCGGGCCGCATGTGCGCCCCGCCAACCTCTCCCTGCCCCAGCCGCTCGAGCCCGCCGACGCGTCCGCCTATCGCGAGGCCTTCGCCGCGGCCGGCCGCGGCGACCTCCGGGCCGCCAGCCGGGCGCTCGAGCGCGTGGGCGACACGCGCCTCGCCGCCGATGTCCG
>Ga0068872_10004724_pt1 | contig 10274 bp, 8 predicted proteins | sample NOAtaG_7_FD_66441 | JGI IMG/M metagenome (GOLD analysis project Ga0068872, IMG submission 66441) | Freshwater lake microbial communities from Lake Erie, under a cyanobacterial bloom - NOAA_Erie_Diel1S_2200h metaG | ecosystem: Environmental > Aquatic > Freshwater > Lake | place: USA: Ohio, Lake...
ACTCAGCAAAATTAATGTGACTTAATTGCTCAAGCGCTTCAAACATTTTTTGATTATCCTTAAAGTCATCAACTGCCGCTAAATTTGCATTGGTTCCTAATTTCATCACCGTTTGATTTTGTGAATCAAATTTTGATTTCATATCTAACATGTCTTTCATAAAAACGTTAGAAAGAACCATAGCCAAAACGGATGTGATAATTGCTGTAACAGTAAATTGAATGATCCCAACAATGGCAATGCCAATTATTTTACCGATCATTAACTGAAAAGGCCTTACACTGGAAACAATTACTTCTACAATACGGCTGGTCTTTTCTTCCATCACACTTCTAAAAACCATCATGCCATAAAGTAAAATAAACATCATCATGATCAAGCCCATAGCAAATGAGAAAAGTTGAATGCTATCTGAATTCTTTACATTTCCATTTTCGTCTACTTTGGTAAGTTCAATTTCAACCGGCTGGCGAGCGCTTGCAATTATGGCCGGATCGATATTGTTTGCTTTTAATTTCTGTTCGTAATAAATGCGCTCTAATTCGTTTCGTAAATAAGTTCTAAAAGCTAGTCCCGGATTTTTTTTAAAGAATACACGTGCCTTTGGAATGATATTTCCATCACTCCCTTTTAAAATGTGCAGAATGGTGGTGTATTCTGAGTTTTGAAATTCTGATTGCGCTTCTTCAATTTTTTTATCGGAGAAATTAAGCGCCACAAAATCGTTGCCATGTAAGGTTTGAGAAAAAATACCGGTTTCATCTAATACTAAAACGTTCTGTTCGATCTTCTCAGGCATTGATGTCCAGAAAATAAGAGCCATCGCGCCAATAAAAATGAGGGGCGTTAAAAAGGTCATGATGATAAAGGTCTTGTTGGTTAACTTCGACTTTATCTCTCTACCAATTATTAATCTTACCTTACTCATTCTGTATAGTTGCTTTTTGTGCCTGTTATTAAATTCCCTTCACTTACTTTTTGAATAAAAATATCATTCATGCTTGGAATGATCTCGGCAAATGAAATGATCTCGCAATTTGGTAATACCGCTTGAAGCATTTGACTTGAAGTTACTTTATTTAAAAGCCTTACGGTTATTGTGTGAACATCTTCTTCTGTGATCTTTTCTAAGATCTCGGCGCCTGTCCATAAGGCATTTGTAAACCCAATGATGTTTCCTTTGAAGGAGATCTTATAGGTATTGGTGCGGTATGTTTTGCGGATCTCTTTTACCGAACCATCCAATATTTTTTCTGATTTATTGATCAAGGCAATATTATCACAAAGTTCTTCCACGCTACCCATATTATGCGTTGAGAAAATAACCGTTGAACCTTTTTTGCGAAGTTCAAGTATTTCGTTCTTTATTAATTGCGCATTAATAGGGTCAAAGCCACTAAAGGGTTCATCTAATATCAATAATTCAGGTTCGTGCAGTACAGTAACAATAAATTGTACTTTTTGCTGCATGCCTTTACTTAATTCTTCAATTTTCTTTTTCCACCAACCTTGCATTTCAAATTTCTCGAACCAATACAGCAAACGTTTTTTTGCTTCTTCTTTGCTTAAGCCTTTTAATTGAGCTAGGTATAAGGTTTGTTCGCCAACCGCCATTTTTTTGTATAAACCTCTTTCTTCGGGTAGGTAACCAATTTTCTCGATATGCTTTGGACTCAGTTTTTCACCATTAAAGATGATACTGCCCGAATCTGGTCCTGTAATTTGATTGATGATGCGAATTAGGGATGTTTTGCCTGCACCATTTGGTCCTAACAAACCAAAAATACTTTGACGTGGGATATCAATACTTACATTATTCAACGCTTTGTTGCTTGAATAGTTTTTTGATACTTCTTTTATATTTAATATGTGCGACAAAACGAAATGCTAATTTACAAAGATTAATGCTGTTCTTCTACATCGGTTACACCACCACTCACTACAAATTTCATGGCCTCTGCTGCGTTTGCATCCAGGGCTTTGATCTGGCTTTTGGGCACAATGATCAATCTTCCTGAAAGTGAGTATGAATAGGGTAGGTAAACTGCTACTTTTTCTTTGATATGTAGTTCTTTAAGGTCCTCACAGGTTAAAAAGCCTAACTCTTCAATATTGGCCTGTGGGTTTGTAATAACCAATACTGGTTTATTAAAGCGTTTTTTGTTACCCATAAAGGCATTTGTAAAATCTTTTATGGGCGCGTAAATATGGCGGATAAAGGGCGCATGTTCTAATTTATCTTCCAAAATGCTAAAGAATCGAGTGAATACAAAAGTGGATCCAACCATTCCCATTAAGGTAATGGCGCCAATTGTAATTGCTAATCCGATGATGGTATTGAGTACTGTGTTTTCTACGATACCAAAAAATGAGAATACGCCTGAAAAGAAATCGTAGAGTTTAAATAAAATTGCCAGCGTAATGATAATGGGGATGAACAAGATCAAGCCCTGTATGAAGTATGAGATAAATTTTTTCACAAGTTAAAGTTACCCATGAAATAACCTTTAAATTGATAAAGAATGTTATTTTATCAAGAGAGAATGTTTGATATCTCCCGCTGATCCCGCTGATTTTCGCAGTTCAGTGCAAGAGATCTGCGTTGATCTGCGCCATCTGCGGAAAACAATGGCGTAATTGCTACTTCTTCTTGATGTGTTCTATCTCTACATGAAGGCTCTTGAGCATATTCATAATGCTATCTAAGTTCAATTCGTCTTCTTTGTATTGATGCATATTGATAGAACAAGTGTATTCCCATAACTCAAGTATTTCGTTGAGTTTTATTTTATACATAGGGTAGGTTTTGTTATCTGAGTGACACTCAACTGTACCTTCTTTTTTATTCACGTTCATCAGGCGTTTGTACGAAAGGCCATCATCTTTTGTAACGATCACATACGTATTCCCGCTTTTAATATCATCTAAGCGCTCAACGTATTTTCCAATAACATAAGAGCCATCGCGTAAAGGCGGCATGCTATCGCCTTTGATTGGGAACGAGCGGTGTTTTCCGGCAGGCAAGAAAGGTAATTGCATTTTTGGTAAACGCTCTACGTAATCAGGGTCGGCATAACCTTTTAAATAACCCGCGCTGGCTTTTAAAGGGATAAGTTCCACCATATCATTACCGTCGTTATCTAATAGAATAGGGAAGAGGATACGGTTTTTTCCAACTTTCATTAAGCCATCTAGGTTTGTTTTTTTAAGATCACCTCTTACTAAAGCATCAATAGCAATGTGAAAGAATTCAGAAAGACCTATCAGTAGATCTATTGGAGGTTCATTTCTTCCTTCTTCGTATCCGCCAATACGGCTGCGTGTTACACTCAACTCATCCGCCAGTTGCTCCTGCGACAAGCCTTTGAGCTGCCTTAAGAACTTGATATTACTTGATATTTTGCTCATTACTATAATTTATAGCATAAAGATACTACAATTTATAGTTATTTCCAAATCGGCTTTTAAACAGGGATTTGTTGAAATGCAAAAGCCTTCAATGTTTGTTGAAGGCTTTCTTTAAATGTAAATAGCAACTATCTCTTAGCCTTTACTTTAATGGTCTGCATTCCAAAAAGCCCAAGTGTAAAAACAATAGCTGCAACATCTATTAAACGAAATTGTGTGTTAACTTGACACTGACCGTCGGCAGGTGTTTCCGTATGTGTTTTTCCAACGGGGATAAGCCCGTATAGAACCCACATTTGTTTCGCTTTTGAATAGGTGTATTCAGTTCCTTTAGCCTCTCTGTACTTGCCAACATTAGTTTGCGTAACAATGCACGATGACATTAAGCCTGTGATGATCGCAATGGCGAATAGTGTTTTGAATTTAAGAAGGATCTTTCTCATAGGATATATTTTGTTTTATAATAAGCTTGTAATTTCCTCACTCAATGGATCAACTCTACTACCAAAAAATTTGATGATATTTCCTTTTTCATCGATCAAGTATTTACTAAAATTCCATTTTGGTGCATCAGAACAAACACCATTCTCTTCTTTGTTTGATAACCATTTGTATAATGGATGCGCATCATCTCCCTTTACACTTATTTTATCCATCATTTGAAAAGTTACGCCATAATTCTTTTGGCAAAATCCTTTTATCTCCGTTGCGCTTCCAGGTTCTTGTCCACCAAAATTATTTGCCGGAAAACCAATTACCACTAATTTATCTTTGTACTTTTCGTGCAGAGCTTGTAAATTTTTATACTGAGGTGTAAAACCACACTCGCTGGCCACATTCACTAATAATAATTTTTTTCCTTTAAATTTCTCAAGAGTTATCTCTTGGCCATCAAGTGTTTTAAGTTTGAATTTGTATAACTCGCCTGGTTTTGACGCAACCCAAACTTTTTTATCGTCTTTTTTATTTTTCCAGCTTATCAAAGCCAAAACTACAACTACTAATAATGCTACTATCCCTGCTGTTTTCATTTTGTTTTTTATTAATGATGAATAAAAAAAGGCTCTTTTATAGAGCCTTTGTACTATTTTTTCTTTGGTCCAATTACCATTTGCATTTTTTTTCCTTCCAAAACCGGTAGCTGCTCTGCTTTCCCGAATTCTTCCAGATCATTAGCAAAACGTAATAACAGGATCTCTCCTTGCTCTTTAAACGCGATCTCACGACCTCTAAAGAACACAAAAGCTTTTACTTTGCAACCTTCTTGTAAAAATTTAATGGCATGATTTTTCTTGAAATTGTAATCATGCTCATCTGTATGTGGTCCAAAACGAATATCCTTGATAACGATCTTAGCCGCACGCGCTTTCATTTCTTTGGCCTTTTTCTTTAGTTCATAAAGAAACTTTCCATAATCAACGATCTTACATACTGGTGGATCTGAATTTGGTGCTATTTCAACAAGATCTAAATTAGCAGCCTTAGCCATTTGAAGGGCTTCTGCAATTGGGTAAACTCCGGCTTCAATTCCATCTCCAACAACACGAACAGTCTTTGCATAAATACGTTCGTTGATCTTATGGATCTCTTCCTTAACACCCGGGCGTTTGAACCCTTCTTTTAAACCTCTTGGTTTATATACTTTTGGCGCACCATCTGTACCTGCAGCTGCAGTATTTGTATTTGGTGTCGGTTTTTTGTAATAGTTACTGTTGTTTGGTTTCTTGAATGCGATAATTACCTCCGTTTTTAATTAATAATTGTTCCTTATAGTGAAGCGAACTATGTTCTGCTTCACTGTTGTACCCGTAAATTTACGATTTAATTTATTTTAGTAAAACTATTTTAGTTCTTTTTGTTTAAAATCATTTTGAATGGTTTCCTCTACCTTTTTGGCAAATTCATCTATCCTTAATGCTCCAATATCTCCTTTTCCTCTTTCTCTCACTGCAACCATGTTCTCTGCAGCTTCTTTCTCTCCAACAATTAACATGAATGGGATCTTGTTCATTTCGTTGTCGCGTATCTTTTTACCTATCTTTTCATTGCGATCATCAACGCTTCCTCTTAAACCAAGCGCGTTAAGCTCGTCCATTACTTTTTTAGCATAATCATTGAACTTTTCACTAATAGGTAAAATAGCGTATTGCTCTGGTGTAAGCCATAACGGGAAACTTCCGGCACAATGCTCGATCAATACGGCCACAAAGCGCTCTAAACTTCCAAAAGGTGCACGATGGATCATTACCGGGCGGTGTTTTTGATTGTCGCTTCCGGTATATTCTAATTCAAAACGTTCAGGTAAATTATAATCAACCTGAATGGTTCCCAATTGCCATTTTCTTCCAATAGCATCTTTTACCATAAAATCTAACTTAGGACCATAAAACGCAGCCTCTCCTAATTCAACAACGGTTTTCAATCCTTTTTCCTTGGCACTCTCAATAATGGCTTGTTCAGCTAATACCCAATTTTCATCGCTTCCAATGTATTTAGTTTTATTCTCCGGATCACGCAATGAAATTTGAGCAGTATAGTCTTTAAAATCTAAGGCATTAAACACATGTAATACCAGATCGATCACTTTACAAAATTCTTCCTTTACCTGATCAGGACGGCAAAATAAATGCGCATCGTCTTGGGTAAATCCTCTTACACGTGTTAAGCCATGCAATTCACCATGCTGTTCGTAACGGTAAACGGTTCCAAATTCAGCATATCTTACCGGAAGATCTTTATAAGAACGCGGTGAAGATTTATAAATTTCGCAATGGTGCGGACAATTCATTGGCTTCAAGTAAAACTGTTCGCCTTCCGTTGGAGTATTGATAGGCTGAAAAGCATCTGCGCCATATTTCTCGTAATGTCCACTACAAATGTATAACTCCTTCAAGGCAATATGCGGTGTAATTACCGGTAAGTAGCCTGCTTTTGCCTGCGCATCACGCATAAAACGCTCTAAACGTTCACGCAACATAGTTCCTTTGGGTAACCACAAAGGTAAACCCATTCCAACTTTTTCGCTGAATGTAAATAATTCTAATTCTTTACCAAGTTTACGATGGTCGCGCTTTTTTGCTTCTTCAAGTGCAACCAAATATTCTTTTAATTCTTTGTCCTTTGGGAAAGTGATGCCATAAATGCGGGTAAGCATTTTATTTTTTTCATCACCCTTCCAATAAGCACCGGCAATATTTAAGATCTTTGCTGCTTTAATAGCACCTGTAGATGGAATATGCGGTCCGCGACAAAGATCCGTGAATTCGCCTTGTGTATATAAAGTGATATTACCATCTTCTAATCGTTCCAAAAGATCAAGCTTATATTCGTCATTCTTGTCTTTGAAATAATTGATGGCATCCTTCTTCGAAATAGGTTTTCTTACATAAACATTATTTTGCCTTGCAAGCTCGAGCATTTTCGACTCTATTTTTTCAAAATCAGCAGGCGTTAAAGCATTTCCTTCCAGATCCACATCGTAATAAAAACCATTTTCGAGTGGAGGACCTACCCAAAATTTAACTCCCGGGTATAATGCTTCCAAAGCTTCGGCCATTAAATGGGCAGAAGAGTGCCAAAAGGTTGATTTACCCTCGTCGTCATTCCAGGTTAATAATTGCAGTTTTGCATCCGCTTCAATAGGTCGATTGGAATCCCAAACTTCGCCATTTACTTTAGCCGCTAAAACGTTTCTTGCTAATCCTTCGCTTATACTTAAAGCTACTTGCTGTGAGGTGGTTCCTTTTTCAACTTCGCGAATTGAACCATCAGGTAGTGTTATTTTGATCATATGTTTTTGCCTAAATACAACTTAGGTTTTAAGTCGCCACAAAGATAGTAAATATTAAGCAATTATGCGCCATTACTACAAAATTAAGGTTTTGTTAATTCAAGAATTTATTCAAAAAAACAGGGTAAAATACCGGTTTGCCGTTGAAACAATTTGTTATATTTGTGTTATTAGCTCTAAAGATTGATATGGACCAAAAAATTCACACTGCTTCTACCGAAAGTTTAAGTTTCGATGATTTTAAAACGGCTGTTTTAAATGATTTTCGCATTATTAACGAAAGTAGACAAGCAAGTTTATTAGGAAGAAAGGAAGTGTTGACAGGAAAGGCCAAGTTTGGAATATTTGGCGATGGAAAAGAATTGGCACAGATCGCCATGTCAAAAGTTTTCAAAAATGGAGATTTTAGAAGCGGTTATTATCGTGATCAAACATTTATGTTCGCCATAAAAGCATTGAATTTGCAACAATGGTTTGCCGGTTTATATGCGCATACGGATATCGAACATGATCCAATGAGTGCCGGAAGACAAATGGGTGGACACTTTGCCACACATAGTTTAAATGCCGATGGAAGCTTTAAAACCTTAGTTCAGCAAAAGAATTCATCAAGCGATATTTCTCCAACAGGTTCGCAAATGCCGCGACTTTTAGGCCTTGCTTATGCTTCGCATTTTTATAAAGTAAATCCAGATCTTCAAAAAGCCCCTTACACTAATTTTAGTAATAAGGGCAATGAGGTTGCCTTTGGTACCATTGGAGATTCAAGTACTTCCGAAGGATTGTTTTGGGAAACCATTAATGCGGCCGGTGTATTACAAGTGCCAATGTTGATGAGCGTTTGGGATGATGGTCATGGTATTTCAGTACCAAAAAAATACCAAACCACTAAAGAAAGCATAAGTGAAGTATTAAAAGGTTTTCAGAGAGATAAGAATGCGAAGGGTTACGAAATATTAAAAACAAAAGGTTGGGATTACGCGCATTTATGCGAAACATATGAGAAAGCAATAAAAATTTGCCGTGAAGAACATGTGCCTGTTTTGGTTCATGTGGAAGAGGTAACTCAACCACAAGGTCATAGCACTAGCGGTTCTCACGAACGTTACAAAAGCAAGGAACGTTTACAATGGGAAACTGATTTTGATTGCGTAAAAAAAATGCGCGAATGGATCATTGAAAATGCCTTAGGAACAGAAATTGAACTGAATAAAATAGAGGAAGATGCAAAAGAGGCAGTGAAAAATGCAAAGAATGCAGCTTGGACCGCCTATTTACAACCTATTAAAGAAGACGCAGCTCAGGTGCTTAATTTATTGGATAGCATGATCGCTGAAGGTGCTGATCTTTCAGGTATAAGAACTGAACTTTCCTCTATCAAAGAGCCAATTCGAAAAGAAATCCACGTTGCTGCGAAAAAAGCAATTCGCAAAACCATAGGCTCAACATCTTCTTCTCGAGAACAATTGATCGGTTGGTTAAATAATTCAAAGGCAGAGAATAATAGTCGTTACAGCTCACATTTGTATTCAGAATCTGAACAAAAAGTAGCAAACATTATCGCAAACCCGGTAGTTTATAACGATCAAAAACAAGTTGACGGAAGAGAAATACTGAGAGATAATTTTGATGCCATTCTTGCAAAATATCCTGAAGTAATAATTTTTGGTGAAGACTCCGGAAAAATTGGAGGTGTGAACCAAGGCTTAGAAGGTTTGCAAGCAAAATACGGTGAGCATCGCGTATTTGATACCGGTATCCGTGAAGCTACTATCATGGGACAAGCGATTGGTCTTGCCATGCGAGGAATTCGTCCGATCGCCGAAATACAGTATTTAGATTATTTATTATACGCGCTTCAAATCATGAGCGATGATCTTGCAACAGTGCAATGGCGTACCAAAGGTTTACAAAAAGCGCCGGTACTCATTCGTACACGCGGACATCGTTTAGAAGGAGTTTGGCATAGCGGTTCTCCAATGGGAATGATCATTCATGCGTGTAGAGGAATTAATGTTTGTGTTCCTCGCAACATGACCATCGCTTCCGGATTTTATAACGCTTTATTACAAGCCGATGAGCCAGCGCTGATAGTTGAGCCATTAAATAGTTATCGTTTAAAGGAAACTCAGCCTTCAAATTTTGGTGAGTATAAATTTGTACTTGGTATTCCTGAAGTTTTAACCGAAGGAACTGACATTACACTTGTTTCTTATGGTAGTACAATTAAAATTGCCATGGAAGCTGTTAACTCATTAAAAGAATTAGGTATTAGTGTTGAGCTAATTGACGTTCAAACACTTATTCCGTTTGATGTGAATCACAGAATTGTTGATTCTGTAAAGAAAACAAATCGCTTGGTGGTGTTGGATGAAGATGTGCCGGGAGGTGCAAGCGCATACATTTTGCAAAAAATTATTGAAGAGCAAAAGGCTTATCAGTATTTGGATGCAAAACCAACAACAATTGCTTCTAAAGAACATCGCCCGGCTTACGGAAGCGACGGTGATTATTTTAGCAAGCCTAGTGCCGATGATGTGTTTGACATTCTGTACTCGATCATGAATGAGTTTGATCCGACCAAATTCCCCAAAATTTATTAAATTCGAGCTTTATTTCAGAAATGGCATAAATTTTAGTACTTAAATTGAAAATTTTTAAAATGAACATATTTAAACTTTTCCTGGCCTTCTTATTTTTTGGCTTTTCAAGTCATTCAATAGCTCAGGAAACTGCCGGAACTGAACCTAAAGGAAAACCTAAAAAGGAAACTAAGTTTACCGAGACTGTAAATACCGATTCAGTTTCAGGTGGTGAATTATTGAAAAGAGCAGTTAATTGGGTAAAATTAGATGTTCCAAAGTACGACAAACTCAATGGCGTAACAACCAGCGCTAAGGCTGAGTGTATGGCTACTTTTACGGTAGTTCCTAAAGAACTAAATCCTCCATGCGATTATACAGGCACTATTACTATGAAGGTGGTGATTGAGTGTAAAGACAGAAAATATAGATACACTATCAGTGGTATTAAGCATACAAGTAAATCGGGTAAAACTACAGGTGGCAGCATTGAC
>Ga0068872_10004726_pt1 | contig 10274 bp, 5 predicted proteins | sample NOAtaG_7_FD_66441 | JGI IMG/M metagenome (GOLD analysis project Ga0068872, IMG submission 66441) | Freshwater lake microbial communities from Lake Erie, under a cyanobacterial bloom - NOAA_Erie_Diel1S_2200h metaG | ecosystem: Environmental > Aquatic > Freshwater > Lake | place: USA: Ohio, Lake...
ATGGCTGGAATCGCTTCTACTCTTGGAGAAGATACAAAAGAATTTAAGGACGCAGCCGCAAAAGCCGGACAATTAGCGGATCAGATTGGAGATATTCAGCAAGCAACAAAAGCGGTATCAGGTACCCCGATAGAAAACTTTGCCGGATCATTTGGGTTGCTTCAAGATAAATTGAAAGGAGGCGATTTTAAAGGAGCAGCCAGCGCAATCAATGGTATTTCAGCATCGGTAAAAGGGCTCACATTCAAAGAGGCAACCAGTGGCCTATCTTCATTTGGTGCAGCATTGGGCGGGCTTGGTAAGGCTTTATTGACCAATCCAATATTCTTAATCGCTACCGCAATCGCAGCGGCTGTAATCGCTTTTAAATACTTTGAATCGGAAGCTGAAAAAATTACTACCAACATGCTCACTAGATCAAAGCGCGAAATTGACGCTTTGACTCAACGCTATGACCATGAAATAAAGCTAAAAGAAATAGCTGGAAGGCAAACATTAGAAACGGAATTAGAAAAGCAGCGCGCCATTATTAAGACGGCTGAAATAGCTATAAAGTCGGCTGGCGATATAATGAAGTTCGATTTGCTTATGAGTATTGCATCTGGTAAGATTTCTTATTCAGCCAATGAGGAAAAGATAAATCAATTAAAAGAGTTCTATGCCGCCAAGAAAAACGCTGAATTAGAAATCGAATTAATTGAAGCAAAAGCTGTTCAAGACACCAAGAAAAAGCAAGATGATATTTTCAAAATCGTAACCGATAATCAAAAGAAAATTAGGGAAAGGGTTGCCGAGATAATGAAGGATGCTAGCGAGGCCGATATTGACACCTCAGCCGTTGATCCTACTGAATTATTTCTTGGGGAAGATGTTATTTCAAAAACAAAATCAAAACTTGATGAGCTTTATAATTTGATTGGAGCCGAAAGAAAGGCGAACAATGATGAAGAGTTTAAGGCCAAAGCGGATCACGATGCAAAAATACTAGCGACTGATTTAGTTTATCGTGAAAACAAAAAGTCTTTGCTTAAAAAGGAAATTGAAGACGTAATAAATCAGTTGAATGAAATTCAGGGTTTCTACAATCAATTTTCTGGAGCAATACTTTCTTTGAGCAGCAATCTTTCAGCCGCCAAAATCGCGGACTTAGACTCAGAAATAAACAAAGAAAAGGAGCGCGCTAATCAGGAGATATTATTAGCTGGAGGTAATGCGGTTGCTAAAGAGCAGATTCAAGCGCAAAGCAATTTGAGAATAGCAGCCCTCGAAAAGAAAAAGAAAGAGGAACAGCGAAAGCAAGCCGTATTACAAAGAAATGCGGATATTATTGAGGCTGGTATAAAGGGTTCTTTGGCGATCCTTGAAGGTTTAAAAACAGGCGGTCCTATATTGGCTGCGGTGTATGCCGCGTTGGCCGGAATACAAATAGCGGCTATCGTTGCCAAGCCTCTCCCTCAATACTTCAAAGGTACTGACAATCACCCAGGGGGTTATGCGATGGTAGGCGAACAAGGTAGAGAGTTAATCCGATTGCCAGACGGAGGGTTTAGAATCTCACCAGATCGAGCAACCGTGGTTGATTTGCCGAAAGGTTCCGAGGTAATCCCGAACCCCGAAACTATGCGTATGCTGGCGATGGCCGGAATGGGTACGCCTGAGAAATTAGACTCGCCAAAAGATCAAAGACTATTGAACGAGGTGCGCGAACTTAAAGCAATCACCGCAAAGAATCGCCCTACTCAATCGAATTTAGCTCGCAATGTTGCCACAGTGTACGAGTGGAAGGAGGAAAGTGAGACGATGAAGAAAAGAATTAGGGCTTTATCTATGGGTGACTGGCTGTAAAAAAGACCCATAACCCTCTAAAATGGTTATGGGCTTTTTTGTTAACTTTGTTATAACCAAATAATAAAGTCATGACAAATATAGAAGAAATCTGGAAGGATGTGCCTAATTACGAAGGATTGTATCAAGTAAGCAACTTAGGAAATGTAAAAAGTGTTAGGAGAAACAGATTATTGACTTTAAAGTCGAATGGTAAAGGATATTTATGTATTCAATTATGGAGTAATGGATTTTTTGAAACATTTAAAGTACATCAATTAGTAGCAATGGCTTTTCTTGGACATGTTAGATGTGGTCACAAGTTTGTTGTAAACCATAAAAATTTTATTAGAACTGATAACAGATTAGAGAATATAGAAGTTGTCACAGCTAGACAAAATGGAAATTTAAAGCACATATCTCATTCATCAATTTATACAGGAGTAAGTTTAGATAAAAAGATAAAAAGAAAAAAATGGTGCGCTCATATTAAAATAAATGGGAAGAAAAAACATTTAGGGTATTTTGATGATGAATACCAAGCTCATTTAGCTTATGAAAAAGCGCGTAATGAAATATGAAGCTAAGATTTACTCTTAATCACGCGATTGAAGGATATAAGGTGATTTCGGAACCGTCAGGTTGGAAAGATGCAACCATAGGATTCGAAAGGCACGCAGACTTTCATTCGCTGGTAGAGTTTTTCAAGAGTTCGTTTATGTCGTACGGTTCGAACGGTACAGAGGACGGTGGCCGCGATTGGGTTCTAAATATTGAAAAGACTTACGGGGTAGATGAGGACATAGAATTACTCGTAGAGATCGACCCAAACGATACCGATGAGTATGAGGCTATTTACACTGGTCAAATCTCACTTAACCTATTAGTTGAAAGCCTTGACGAAGATCACATGGCGCAACTTGTGTTTACCCAAAAAAGTTTCTGGACAAAGTTCGTATCACGTTTTCAGAATAAAGTAAACATCAAAAGCATTTTGTCGGAAAGCGGTGAGGCGGTCACGGCCGCAAGTGAGATTGATTTACCATTGCCTAGTCAGGTGATAACGGCAACTTACGAAAGAAAGGCAGACCCAGAATTGTTATCATTCACTCAAGGATTTGGCCTAACAACAGGGTATTGCATTTTCGATGCAAAGCCAAGCCTTGATGAACTTGAAACCGTTATAGATTACGGCATTCAAATTTCATCCGAGCTACCAACTGATGTATCAAAGTATTTCTATAAAGCAAAATACGGAGGTGTACACGATGTTGATATTTCAATAAGGTACAATTTTACCCTTTCCGGAGTGGCGATTTTTGACATAAGGTGGTATTACGCGATACGCCAAAACGGAGCGTTATCAACGCCAGTACAGATAGGAACGACACACACCGGGACGCTATTCTCAATACCTGATGATGGAGCGAAGGTAGCATCATTCACAATTACATTAAATCCTGATGATGAGATTTACATATGGGGTGTAATCGGGTTAAGCGCATCTGCAGATATTACATATTTTGCAGATTATGACACTGATTTAGGGGCTCCGTTTGTGCCTGTGTTTACAGAATGTAAAATAGTTGGGCAAACTATTTTTAAAGACAGCACGACAAAAGCGTTTCTTTCTCATAATGTAATGGACGCAATTGTTGAAAGGATAACCGACCAGCCAGATTTATTCTATTCTGAATACCTTGGCAACGCCTACACTTCGCGCGTGTATGGCTCGGAGGGTTGCGGGTCACTATTGGCCAATGCCAAAGGGTTACATATTCGCGGATATGACCTGAGCGCAAAGCCTTTCTTTATGTCAGCTCAAGAGTGGTGGCAGGGTATTAACCCGATTCATAACCTTGGATTGGGCTATGAGAAACTTTCAGAGGTGGACGTTATCCGAGTTGAGCGAAAAGAACATTTCTACGATGACAGCGCAACTTCGGTTTTGCTTTCAAATGTCCGCAAGATCAAACGCTCTTACGATCCAGATCACCAATTTAACCAGATCGAAATAGGTTACGAAAAATGGCAATCACAGGCGGAGAGTGGCACCGGCACGCCTTCCGGTATTGACGATCCGCAAACCAAACGGACATTTAACAGCCGATTTAAAAAGGTAGGCAAGAAACTGGCTATACTTTCGAAGTGGGTGGCTGCCTCATTAACCCTCGAAACAACTCGAAGGGTAGGTAATTTAAAATCTGCTAACTACACCTATGATGATGAGACCTTTGTGATAGCTCTTAAATCAAACGGTGACGGTACATTTGCCCCTGAATTAGACGAGAATTTTACCACGCTAACCAATCTATCCAACTCAGATACTCGCTATAACAGCCGCCTGACACCGGGGCGCAACCTTTTACGGTGGTTGAATTACATTAGTGGGTGCCTGCAGTCTTATTTATCCAGCACTTTTAAATTCTCTTCTGGTGAGGGTAATTTCGATATGACTAGCCAGATGGATACGTCTTGCCTCGGTGATGACACACTGGTAAACGAAAAGGGTAATTTCTCAATAGGCACCGACTTCTTATTCTTGCCCATGGCTTACGAGATTGAGCATTATTTGACATGGGAGCAATATGTCTCAATTCGAGAAAGCAAAAATTTAGCCATTGGGGTGAGTCAGACGGCCACAGATCACAAGAAAATGTTTATCAAAAACCTAGATTATAAGCCAGCAACAGGAGAAATGAGAGCTAAATTATGGGCAAAGGAAAGGTTAGACATAGATACTACCGACTTTACAGCAGACACGCCAAGCGGCTATGAGTCTGGTTATGACGAACCTTACTACGAATAATTCCCAAAATGAGACTTTTAACAAAATATAGAAAACTATCCCAAAATGAGAAAACTATTATTTATTTTTGTTCTACTAAGTTGTAACAGCGAAAAAATGACCGTATCCGATGCGTTACCTATTAAGTTTTGGCCAATTGGCGATGATACTTATAATGAAAAGGTAGTCGGATTTGTGGATTCGCAATGTCATTTCCAAGAATTTTCCTGCATCGACCCAATTAAATTACAGGTATCAAGTAAATACCCTGATATTTTGGAGTCGTATGATCTTCGAATTGAGGACTCAAAGGGAGCAACCATTCTTACCGAGCCATTCATAAAAACAGACATCACAAAAGCTATTGGCGCGCTCAGTTTTATAAACGGATTATTCACAGCCACATTATCGCCTTGGCTCCAATACAACACTGGTAAGGCTTTTGTCTGGGCAAATCCCAGTAATGAAGTGGCTCGGTGTAACACGGTTGGAACCGGAGAAATAAACAGCCAAATAATCTACCAAGAAAGATCGGGATCATCTTACTACTGGCCTTCTGGGGCTTATTCATTTAGTTACCTTCTTGATAATTTTTCAATAGGATCAACAGATGGAAGGGTTAAGCTATTGATAGTGGCAAGCGATGATGCGGCAACATGGACAACGCTATTCACGAGTGGAAATTTAAACGGTGGTGGGGGTTCATTTGGCGGCACCCCATCGGTTACAACTACTAAGTATTGGCGTTATATTGGGTTTAAACTTGAAATAGTCTCAGGGCTTCCAGACGTTTTAAATGTAGACGTTAATCAATTCACGATATTAACAAGTCCGGCCAATGAGATAACCGGAACTCATCACGATTTGGACTTCACCGCGCTTTCGTTATCCGAAACTTTCTGCGATCAATACGTTAGGTTTTACATCCAGCAAAACGGAACCGATTCGCATAAGTCTGATTTGATTAAGTTCAATTCTTCGATAGCTTTAAATCAGGGTTACGGAACGGTTCTTATCTCTTACAAGTCAACAAAAAACTTTGCCGGAATTGTTTACCCGAATGACGGCAATTACTTTAATATTCGGATTCCAGCCAGATTCTTTCAGGCGCGCAACAAAGGAACCGAAACATCAATCGAATTAAGTAACTCGAAGGTAATCAATACATCTTCAAGCCTTAAAAAACAGGTTCTTTTTTCGACAATACTGTTACCTGATTACTTGCACGACATCATTGAACTGGCCTTGGCTCACTCGGTAAGCGGATCAGTAAACATTGACGGGTACGAATGGACAAAAGAGGAGGGTTACGAGCGCAATTTACCTGACGCGAAATGTCCAAAGCAATCAGGTAAAGTTTGGTTAACACGCAAAAATCAAGTGGTAAGAAATATTATATGAGAAAATTACTAATCCTTTTACTGCTTCCGATTTGGTCATTTGCTCAGGTTAGTGACGCGACAATTAAAACCAACACGAATACCAAAATTCGTAATGTCTCAACGGTTACGCGCGCGAATCACGCTGCAATCAATGACCAATTGACGGACGCTAAATCTTCACGGATCGAGGCAATTAGTTTAAGCGGAACAAATACATACACCGCTAATATTACGTGGCTAAGTTCCTATCAAACGGGGCTTAATTTTTTGGCCACATTTGTAAACGGCAATACCTCAAGCGCAACTCTTAATCTAAATTCATTAGGAGCCAAAACGCTTAAAAAATTCTCAGGCGGTTCGCTTTCCGATCTTTCGAGCGGAGATATTTCGAATGGGCAAATTTACCAACTTGTTTACGATGGCGCTTTCTTTCAAGTATCTATTCCTGGGGCTGGCGGTGGCGGCTCAGGAACGGTAACCAGCGTATCGGTTGCCACGGCTAACGGTTTTAGTGGATCGGTGGCCAACGCAACTACCACTCCAGCGATTACACTGACCCTGCAAAATGCCACTACCTCACAGGCTGGGCAGTTGACATCGGCAGACTGGAACGCATTTAACGGCAAACAAAGCGCATTAGGTTTTACTCCAGCCAATCAGATAAGAACGATTTCAACAACCGCACCGCTAACGGGTGGAGGCGACCTGACAGCTGATAGAACCTTTGCGATTACTCAGGCAACCACTTCAACAAATGGATATTTAAGTTCAACGGATTGGAATACTTTTAACGGAAAGGCTAGCCCATTAACATTAGTTACCAACGCCACAGACGCAAATTTTACAGCCACCTCCAACGGAGTGCATAACATCTTAGACGGAGTGGCCACAGCCAATAGAGTGATAACTATTCCAACGGGCTCCAATGGAGATGTAATTAAGTTCTACAACACCGAAGATACTTATACATGGAGCTTCACGGGGGCAACGGTTTATTTGGCTGATAGGGTGACGGTGCAAACATCGCTACTTTATAATGTGCCTTGCTTCATGGAAAAAATAGATGGACTATGGATCATAACTAACTAACAATGAAAAAAATACTATTTCTCTTACTGATTTCAACGGCTGCATTTGGTCAAGCGGGGCCACCTTATAACGGTTCTTCAAGATCAATTAATACAACTCCGCAAGGCGATGAGTTAGGAACTATTGTTCGTCAAGTCCCTCAAGACATTGATCGTATCGGTTTTACAAAGGTTTTGTCAAACTCGGTAGATTCAGACTGGGGTACTATTGTTTCTGGAATTGGAGCGGGTCAAGACGTTGACCAGACAGGCGGTAACCTAGTAATAACCACAGGTACGACAGCACGAAGCGAAACCATTATAAGAAGTACAGAAGGATGGCAAGGTGGTATTCGATTAAGGGCTAGGTCAACGCTGTCAAGTAGGATTATCAATACTAACTTTTTTATAGAGTTGGTTGATGTAATTGGTGACGGGTTAGCTTATACAATAAGCTCTGCCACTGTGATAGTAGTTACCTTCCCAAGTGGTCACGGCTTTACTGCTGAAAATGTAGGACAATCAATGTATCTTGGTTTGTTTAGCGGAACAGGTACTTTCCTATCTGGTCGCTATCCAATAGCCTCGGTAAGTGGTGACAATATTACATTTACGGTTTCAGGTTTTGCGGCAGGGACGGGTACTTGTTCGGCTTTTGGTTGGAACTACTACCAATTACACTATACGGGTACGACAGCAACTAACGCAAACTTTGACACGCAAAGAAACGGCTGGGCAACTGGAGCAACCAACGCAACCATAAACACAACTGCCTCACCGGGTCACCTAGCTATCATTACGGGTAATGATTTGATTGCTACGTTTGCCGATCAGTTAGTCGCAAGTGCTACAACTATACAGCAGACGGTTAGGGCGAATCGAAATGAAAATATCCCTGACGATAAAAATTTAAGACTTCAAATAAGAATTGCAAACGGGTCAACCGCTCCAGCTAGTTCAATCACTTGGACAATTGGATTAATAAGTGTATCACATTACGCTAATACAGACGTAGCAATCCAAGACGTTAAGGCTCAAGGATTAGTAGCTCTTCCAGTTGAGATATTACGATCCACTACGAATGCGGTTACTGTTTCATCCGGAACGTTAACAACGGTCTCAACGCTTTCAAATACTACTCAATTAACACCCGGCACAGCAGCAGCCAACTTAGCAAAGGGCGAAGATAACGTAGCAGCAAGTGCTGATGTAGGAGTTTACACGTTAGGCGTTCATCGAGCGGGTCCGACATTAACCTCTCAAAATGCAGCAGGCGACTACTCAGAATTTGCAGTAGATGATGGTGGGGCTATTTGGATGCGTAGGCGACCTCTAACCTATTCAAGATTAACGGCAGACGGTCAGGTTAAGGCAACCGCAGGGCATTTGCAGACGATAACAATTTCACCGACAGGGACGGTCACAGCTGGAGTGATAACCATTTATGATTCAGCCACGGAGACAGGAACGGTAATATTTAGCTGCTCTTTACCCGTTACAACATTTACCCCATTTACGGTGACATTAGATGTCGCGGCATTGACAGCTATCTATGTGGGATATGATGCAACAGTAGCGAATGTGCAGGTAACTACTACATTTAGGTAAAAACAATGAAAGCCGCAATAAAAAGAATATTACTGAATAGTGAGTATGTGTTCAGCTCACGTGGTAAGGCGGTAATTGATAACGCTACCACTAGAGGCTTCACAAAACCACAAAATAATATTTTGCAAACTTTAGACTCTCAGCTATTAAAGCCGATGAGTGATTCTTTGTGGGGCAAAATCAAGGGGTTGAGAGTGTTTTCGTACAATAACAACGGAGTATCAGACTTTTCCAGGCTTAACCTCAAAGACCCTGCTAATAATTTAGCTACTATAAATGGCGGCTTGACTTATTCATACGGTGGATGGACTGGTAATGGCGTAGACGGATGGATGAACCAAAACTACAACCCTGTAACTGCCGCGAATGGTTATACACAGGATAGTGCATTTCAAGCCTTCTTTGTAAGAAAAAGGTCAGAGGGGGCAAACAATGCGCTAGCTGGACAGATAACAGCAACAACGACACAAATAAGAAACGCAGTGAGTATCAATCAGCGTTTAAATAGCGGTGGTGATTTGTCTGCTGCAAGAGATTTATCCAATGAGGGCTTTAAGTTGATTAACAGGCCAGACGCATCAAACCTAAATACTTACGATGATTTAGTTAAGACAGATATAGCGAGAACATCATTCACACTTCCAAACGAAAACATGACTCTGTTTAGATTTGGTTCAGGTTACGGTGATATGGAGTTAAGTTTCAATGCGTGGGGATCGTCATTAACAGAGTCGGAAGCTAACGAGTTGAGAAATTTATTTAATAACTACTATAAGGCTATTTGGGATTTTAATATGTCTGGCGTGTTAAATGTTTACTATCTAGCCGGACAAAGTAATGCTACAGGTAGGGCAGTTAATAGCTCAATAGCGCCAGAATTAAACGGTGCTGTGGGTGCAAAAATATATGCGTTGGCTCCGGGGCCGTTCCCCGGAACGATTACAAGCGCGTCTGAATTTGCTGAGTTGACACTAGGGGGAAACCAAACAACCGAACAGCCATTACTTAATCACGGGGTTGAAATGCGCTTCGGGTACGATATGTTTCAAAATGCATCTGAAGATGTTGCCATTATAAAATTCGGTATAGGTGGCACATCAATGGCTGTAACTTGGTCAGTAGGAGGAAGCGGAAACACAACAATCAGAAGGATTGTGTCAAATTATTCAATAACCGATATTTGGGACACGTTACGGCTCAGAGTAGTGCCAAGGGGATTAATTTGGATTCAGGGCGAGTCCGATTGCGTTGGCGGACTCGGTGCAGCCTATGAGGCAAGTTACAAGGCTATGATAAAAGACTTCCTCGACCGTTGCAATAATTCTGGCATAAAAACAGATAAGCTAAGATGGTTCACTTTTCAGACTAAAAATGGAGGATCGGCAGGATACGATCCTACCGATTACGCTAACGTAATAGCTGGTCAGGCTGGCGCGATGGATGAATTCCTAATAGACAATCCAACGTATGCAAATAGGATTAAATCGTTGACTTATCAGAGCACCGATGATATTCCGTTGTTAGATACGCAGCATTACTCAACGATTGGAATAGACACAATGGGAACTAGGCTTTACGATTACTTTAGCCAATACATTAACGAAT
>Ga0068872_10004729_pt1 | contig 10269 bp, 6 predicted proteins | sample NOAtaG_7_FD_66441 | JGI IMG/M metagenome (GOLD analysis project Ga0068872, IMG submission 66441) | Freshwater lake microbial communities from Lake Erie, under a cyanobacterial bloom - NOAA_Erie_Diel1S_2200h metaG | ecosystem: Environmental > Aquatic > Freshwater > Lake | place: USA: Ohio, Lake...
AGGATGATGTAGTTGAATTTGAACTTAGCCAACAATTCAATATCCAGACGGGTGATGCCGTAAGAAGTAATCACCACATCGTAACGACCAAATCCAACAACATCTTTTTTGCGATTGGATCCTGTGTAATTCAGAATCTTCATGGACGGCGCAAACTTGGAGGCCTCCATTTCCCAGTTATATATGAGGGAAGTTGGCATGATGATGAGCGAAGTTCCTGGGTCTTCTTTTTGACTTTCCCACATCAACAAGGCCAGGGTCTGTACGGTTTTACCCAAACCCATATCATCGGCGAGGCAACCACCAAGTCCAAACTCATTCAAAAATCTCAACCAGTTGTATCCTACCTTCTGATACGGACGCAGCTCGCCGAGAAATCCCGGAGGCAGGTCGTAATTTTTAATTCCGGTAAAATTGTCGATGCTGCGAATGCGATCGCTCATCTGCACTTTCGCCAGATTGTTTTCCTGCAAATCACGAAGCAAACTGAAATGGTGTTTGCGTAATACAGGGCGTTCGGTATCCTGCTCTGACTGGCTCAGCGCAAACAGATCACCGTACTTCACCAACCACGCTTCCGGAATTATGGCAATCTCTCCGTTGGGAAGTTTGAACTCTACTTTCTTCTTCAGAATAAGCTTACGCAGTTCCTTGAAAGAGATTTCAAATTCTCCGAAACGTATGGTGGCGTGAATATCAAACCAGTCGATATTTTCCTTTACTTCCAGATCAATAACCGCCTTACCTACAAAATATTTTTTGTCGTTGTTTCTGGGCTGACTGATTTCGAAGCCCAGATTAAGCAGGTTAACTCTGTTTTCATTCAGCCAGCTGAAGGCGTGTGATTTTTCTACAGAGCAACGGAATGGCTTGAGCGGGAGACCAAGCTTATTTAATGTCTGAGCATATTTTTTTTCTGCTTCCAGATCGCGTCGGACGCGGTGAAAAATATAACTGTCTTCCGTTTTTTCCAGTGTTACACTTACTGGGGCACCTCCATCGCCGCGAAAAACATGTTTTCCGTAGCGAAAAGAAAGATCATAAAAGATTTTACCAGACTCATCATCTGGAACACCTGGCTCCGGTTTTTCTCCAAATAAATTTGAAGATCGATCAACAGTGGCCAGCTCCGACATTGTCAACAGCGGATGTGCATCGAGTGGAGTTTGATCTATGGTAAATCCTATTGCCTCAATGTCGTCAAAGGTGGCAACCAACTGAGGCAGGAAGCGTTCGTAAAACGACTCTTCCAGATTGCGTGGGACCACCACCATTTTTTTATTTAAAAAAGGCTGAAGTTTTTTGCCATCAATGGGATGCTGGAATCCATATAGCACGTTTCCGATTACAATCCATCCGGGATTCCGACATACCAAATACGAACCGGGAGAAGTTATCTCAATCTTTTTGCCTTCGTGCTGAATCGTAGGATAATACGTCGTTTGGGTCTCGTTACGAGAAAAATGAAATTTAATGGAGGCCCTTTCGTCAGGAATTTCAATTTTCTTGTGCGTAGGCTCTCCGTCATTTCCCATTTCAAAGAGTTGCTTCCCTTTGAGTTTTTCCAGTATAGAGGCTCTGCGACGTTCCATGTACGCCTCAATTTGTTCCTGCAGCAATTCGTCTCCTTTTTTAGGATCGTAGAGTTTTGGGAAATATTCGGAGGGCTTCAAGTTCTTCTTACCAAAATGACGCAATACATGATCCGGGGCCATGCCGTCCATTAGCTCGATCAAATCATAGTCACGCTGATCAAGACCCTTCGCAAATTCACGCGCGTTTTTGGAAGAAATATTCTGATTTCTAAAAGTCAGTCTGCCTTTATCGTCTAATTGTACGATATAGGATTCAAACAGAATGCCCAGGTATTCGTGTTGGTATAACGAATAGATGATCTGAAATGGCTGGGTTGCTGAGACTTTCATTCTTTTCGGCTCGGCCCCAAAACCCGTTTTTAAGCCTAAAAACAGCTTTTTTGATCAAAAAAAGCATTTTAAGCCGAAATTGGATCAGGACAGAATAGGCAAGTTACGAAAAAAACGCGAGGGGTGGCCTTACAGAAGTTCGGGCGACCAGGATCTTGCTGCGGCTCGGGCTGGATACCAGCTGATGAGCACTGTTACCAAAGCATTTAAAGAAAGTACAAGGAAGAAATCCATCCATTGCATTTGGATCGGATAATTCGAAACAACAGCATTTTCCATTCCCATTCCAACCAATCCGAAAGTTTGCTGCAAATAGCATATAAACGCTCCGGCCACCAGTCCGACAATGGTGCCAATTCCGGAGATCAGAAAAGATTCAGAAAAGAAAATGGTACGGATCAATGATGGTGATGCACCCATGGCATGTAGAACACTAATGTCTTTCTTTTTATCAATAACCAGCATCATGAGTGAGAAGTAAATATTGATGGAGGCAATGATGATCAAAAGTGCCAAGGCAAGAAATGTAAATACTTTTTCAATACGCAACAGACGGTACAGATCGCGGTGCTGCTCGTCGTCGGCCAAAATTTGAAAATTGGTTCCCAGAATTTTTCGGAGATCACTTCTGACCTCCTCCACACTACGATCGGGCTTAATTTCCAATGAAGTTCGTCGGCCTTCGTAGCCTAACAACTCTTCACCAACGTTTATCGGAACAATGATATAGTTTTCATCAAAGTTTTTTTCTATGGCAAATACACCTGTTGGAAGAACGGAGCGCGAATGATATAGTGAGGATGGATCTAAAAGACCAGCAGACGGATTCCGCACATAATATAGTTGCATTGGAATCACATTATTTTCTACTGAAACAGATAGGGTATTGCGAACTCCTGAACCAACCACCACACCAGGTAAATCTCCCTGATGAAGAATAAATTTACCGCTCACCATATGGTCATCCATTCGATGATGATCCGCAAAATTGTCGCTTACTGCCTTCATCGTAACCACCATTTCCGCTTCTGTGTCCCCTGCACGGTTACGTACATACACATGATCCTCGATGACCTCCGTTACGATGCCAATTCCAGGCACAGCATTAATTTTCTGACGAAGTGAATCCGAAAACTCAAAAGATTTACCGGTAGTAACTTCAACCTTGAGCGGGGGATCAAAGGCTGCATAAAGAGAACGCAACAATTCACCTATCCCATTGAATACCGAAAGTACGATGATCAATGCAGCGGTGGCGAACGTTACGCCAACCATAGAAAGACCGGAAATAACGTTGATAAAATTCTTTTTCCGCTTACTGAGGAAATAACGGCGGGCAAAAAAGAATGGCAGATTCACTCTTTATCTTCCTTAGCCGGCGGTATGTTTAGACTTTTAATGAGCTCATCCATCTTCATAGCTTTTTCTTCAAGCTCATCAATATAAAAGATCAGCTCGGGAATAATCCGAACCTGATTGCGTATACGTTGACCTAAAGCATTTCGGATTTCCCGTTTATGATCATTGAGTCGATCCAGCACCCTTTGCTTATCAGAGGCCAACATCATACTTACATAAACTTTGGCTACGCTTAAGTCGGGACTTACCCGAACCTCAGCCACGCTGAAAAATAAGTTACCCAGTAATCCCTTTTTGTCCTGCTGAAAAATTTCACTTAACTCCTTAAGGATAAGTTTACCGAACTTCTGCTGTCTGATGCTCCCACTCATGGTATAAAGTTAAAACTTTTTGAAGCCTATGGCCGACAAATCTTGAAAATTGGCCCTGAATTTCTGAATCTTGATCTTGATTTAACCAATGATCCGCTTTTTCAGCATCAATGACCCCTACCGACTCCTGGTCGTTTTCGCCTTCATGACCATCATGGGCATTGTAGCCCATTATCATCTACCGGAAGCAACCTTGGCCGAAACAAAAGGAATGGTGGTTGGTGAAATGATGGAGGATGACCTTTTTTTATACGAAGAGATTTGGGACTCGACTCCTCCACTCACTTCTGTAGTGCATTGGCTATCTGTTGAGCTGCTGGATAGAGATCTGGGTATTCGCAGAGCCATCAGTTTGGTCATTCTTTTTTTTCAGGCGGCACTATTTGGATTTTTACTCACCAACAACCGTGCATTTGATCAACCCGGATTTCTATCATCGTTTATTTATGCCGTGCTCGTATTCTTTTCCTTCGATTCGGTAACCTACACACGCGAAATCTGGGCGTCGTTATTTTTAATGCTTTCCATCGATCGGGTACTTCGACAAATCCAATTCCGAAATCAGGATGACAGTAATCTAACGCTCCTTGGAATCTTTCTTGGAATGTCTTCCTTATTCGTCTTTTCCTACTCGATTTTCTATCTCGCTATTTTGATCATTCTAATACTTAACAGCAGGCCAGACCTCCGGCAATTTTTATTGTTTACCCTGGCGTTTCTGTTTCCGCATCTACTCCTGTTCGGGTACTACTATATAAACGGAAACCCTTTGTATCTCTGGCTCAATTTTTACATACCGAATTTTGAGTTCAACTCGAGATCGTTTATGGACGGCTATAGCCTTCTCCTGCTTGCTGCACTACCGTTGACGTATGCCATTTTTTCTTTGATCGTCGCATTGCGCAATGCCCGAATGACCAAATACCAGTCACAGATTTTTCAGATCATGGTATTCTGGCTACTTTTTGGAGTGCTCGAAGTATGGATTGCCCGGCAACGAACAGCTCAATCATTAATCGTTTGTGCCGCTCCACTGGCCTACCTGATCAATTTTTATTTGATCCGCATTCGCAGACAACGAATCGCCAATGCAATGATTTGGATTTTATTAATTGGAATCGTGTCTATTGCCAGTCTGAGTATCTCAAATAAAATCTCCGGTATAAATTATTCATTAAATTTTCCAGATAAAAAGGAAATACCTTTCACCAACAAAAAGCTTCTCCTTTTAAGCAATAACCTCGCCTATTTTTATCAAAACCAGGCCGGAGGATTTTTTCCGGAGTGGAGCCTCTCATCAGAGATCTTTAAAGACCCGAGCTACTATGAACACGTCGAATTACTGCATAAAGCCTTTCGAAGAAATCCTCCGGAAATTATTGTTGACCCGGATGGATTAATGCCAGTCGTATTTTATTTTTTACCTGAGCAATCCAATTATTATCATAAAAACGGAGACTACTACATCAGGCAGATCAAATAAAAAAGGCCGGTATTGCCGGCCTTTTTTCATGAATAAATTTTTTTGATTGATTAGTTATTTAAGACTTCCTCTTTTTTATCGGTAATCACTGCAGGGAAATTCTTGTCCTTATACAATTGGTTGTATTTATCAATCTCTTTTACAATCTGATCAAGTCGCTGACGCAGGTTATTCCATTCGGTTTGAAGATCGCCTGTGCGGTCTTTTACGCCTTGCGTCACACGAGGATCATGCGCATCAAGACTGGAACGGACATTCATGTACTCAGAATTCAACTTATTTGGCCAATTGATCACATCCTGACCGTTCTTCGACCGAGGCTCAATGATGTTTCCCTCCCATTCGGTGATTTGCTTCATCAACTCCTTACCAAGTTGATTGAGGTCTTTAGCTGAGGGCTCGCTCTTCAGTAATTCCTGATGAGCCTCCACCTGTTTTTTCACTTTACGCATCCGATTCACCGACTGATGCATATCGCGTATTCCTTCTTCTGTCAGCTCGAGGTAGCGCTGCTGCTCAGCCCAATCTGAAGAAGTTACTTTAAGCCGAGGATCAGCCAGAACCTCAAACTCCGTTTCAGATGTTTCTCCATTGTATTTCAGACGTGCGCGGTATTTTCCTGGCGGCACACGATGTCCACGGTAATCACCATAAACAAAAACTCCTGGCACATCGGTTAAAGCCTCTTTACGAAAATCCCATGAAAACCTATTCACTCCTGCTGCCGCAGGCAAAACGAGCGGTGCAGATGGTCCACCGGCATAAGGCTTAAAGGAATCATCTTTCTTACTGCTGAAAGACCGTAATACTTTACCGGAAACGTCCATAATCTCAAGTGTCGCTGTAATGGTATCCTGCCTTTCCTTGAAATAGTAATCGAAAGTGACTCCTTCGGAAGGATTTTTTCCAAGTCCAGGTATGTCGATGCCCATGGCAGCCAGATAAGCCGGCGGACCACTGAGGCGATAGGTCGGCTTTGGTGTAAAAATCTTAGTGCTCAAGGATGCAAAATCACCTTTGCTCTGTTGAATGGCGCCTAAATCATCGAGAATCCAGAAGGCGCGGCCTGCCGTTGACGCTACCAAATCATTATCACGAATGATTAAGTCCGTTACTGGAACCACAGGTAAATTCAACTGAAACTTTTGCCAATGTTGTCCTCCATTTACAGAAATATAAAATCCGCGCTCCGAACCAGCATAGAGTAAATCCTTAACCTTATGGTCTTCACGAATGACTTTAATGAAATCATCTGCCTCTAGACCTGTGGCTATGCGTGTCCATGAAGCACCATAATCAACAGACTTATATGTGTAGGAACTATAGTCATTGAATTTGTAGCGTGTTGCTGAAATGTAAACCGTGCCACGATCGTGTCGGGATACTTCAATAGAATGAATATTTCCTTCCGGCAATCCTGCAGGTGTAATGTTCTTCCACGTTTTGCCACCATCACGTGTAAGATGAACTAGCCCGCAATCGCTTCCCGTGTATATGACTCCGGCTTCATGAGGTGATTCGATCACATAGTAAATGGTGTTGTAGTTTTCTCCTCCGGCGCCCTCATTCGTAATTGGCCCACCACTCTTTCCTTGCTTGGTCGTGTCATTGCGAGTCAGGTCCGGACTGATTTTTTCCCAGCTCATGCCGCCATTAACAGAACGGAATAAAACATTTGCAGCATGATACATCACTTTAGGATCATGTGGCGAATTGATGATTGGTGCATTCCAGTTAAACCGATATTTCATCTTTTTAGGTTCCCACGCCAGATTCAGTGAGGGGTACTCCATGATGTCTTTGGCCTCACCAGTCTTAGCATCCATTTGTTCAATCATGCCCTGATAACATCCTCCAAACAAATACTGGGGATCATCCGGATTATCAAATGCGATGTAGGCGCACTCACAACCCGGTCCATTGGTCCAGTCTTTTTCAGATATGCCTGGTCCCCCGGTTCGGCTTACAATCATAACGCTACTGTTATCCTGCTGACCACCGTAAACCCAATACGGCATTCGATTGTCGGCATTTACCCGATAGAATTGAGCTGTGGGCTGATTGTTAATCGGTGACCAGGATCCTCCAGCGTTAAAACTGATTTCACCTCCACCATCATCAGCTATAGCCACATTGCTGCTGTTTTTTGGATTGATCCAAAAGTCATGGGTATCGCCATGACCAACTCGAACATTTTGAAATGTTTTTCCACCATCAATTGACCGTAGTGCCGGTGCATTCAATACCCAGACAATATCGGCATTGACCGGATCGGCATAGACCTCCATATAATACCACGAACGAGCCGTTGTGTTTTGATCATTGGTCATCAAATTCCATTTCTTTCCGCCATCATCCGAACGGTACACACCGGCTTTCGAACGTTCAGCTTCCACGATTGCGTACACACGATTTGGATTGGCACGAGAAACCGATACACCAATCTTTCCCATCTCTTTAGGCAAACCCTCAACTATTTTAGTCCACGTCTCTCCCATATCGGTCGACTTCCAGATGGCTCCATGTGGACCGCTCTCCACCATCCACGGATGACGACGATGGTACCAGGTAGCAGCATATAGAATACGGGGATTGGTCATATCCATTGACAGGCTACTCACTCCGGTGTTTTCATCAACAAACAGGGTACGCTTCCAAGTGGTGCCGCCATCTGTAGATTTATAAACACCACGTTCCGAATTTGGTCCATGAACGGCGCCTTGTGCCCCAACCAAAACAATATCAGAATTGGCAGGATGGATAACTACATCAGCAATATGACGGGTTTTTTCCAGTCCAATATTTTTCCAAGACTTACCCGCATCAGTTGATTTGTACACACCATCACCATAGGAGGTCATCACCCCGCGCACAGCGTGTTCACCGCTTCCTGCGTAGATGACGTTTGGATCACTTTCACTGACAGTGATCTTTCCGATCGAACCTACTTTAAAAAATCCGTCGGAAATATTTTTCCAGTTTTTGCCGGCATCTTCTGTTTTCCAAATTCCACCTCCGGTGTAGCCGGTGTAGTAGATTTGATCGTTTTGAATTACGCCAGCAATGGCGTTGGCCCGGCCTCCACGAAAGGGACCGATGTTGCGCCATTTCAGTCCTTTGAACTGAGTGGCATCGAATTTTGGCGCTGGGGCTGCCGTGTTACCAGATTTTTTCTGCGCGGCAACCGGTAGGGTCACCAAAACAGTAAGGATAAATAGTAAAAAACGCATAGTCATTGGATTGAATGTCCAATTTGAAAACATTTTTCCGGAATTCAAGGAGAAAAGAGGTCAGAAGGAGGGATTGAAAAACAGAAGGAAAAAGACCTAATAAGACTGCACTTAACGTTTTGACACCAACTTTTTAAAGTCTGTAGCAATCTGTTCATTAAGGTGCCGGCCATCACGGACAACCCATTGTCCCGAACGTATCGTCCCCAATCGGGTATCGGCTCCGGGCGCATAGCTGATTGCTGAAAGTCGCTCCGATTCAGATGATGTAGCCAGTAAAGGTGTCGAAGCATCGTATACTACCGCATCAAACGAATGGCCCAACGAAAAATATTCTGTTGTCTTGATGCCCGTGGCTTTTCGACCACTGGAAAGAGCCGCGTCAAAAAGATAATGAGCGGCTTCTCCTTGAAAGGTGTTTCTCCGATTGGTGATGAGTCGCTGACGATAATCGATCATTCGAAACTCCGCCAGCGGATCAAGCGTAATATGACTGTCGGTTCCAATACACCATCGGCCTTGATGTGCGACATAATCTTTCATCCGAAATATTCCATCACCAAGATTTCCTTCTGTTCCCGGACAAAGTACCACAGAAGCTTTTGTTTGGGCGAGGGCCGATACCTCGTGGTCATCAAGGTGCGTAGCGTGAACAATAAAAAAATTTTCATTCACCGGAAGGTTTTCCAATAGCCACTGTACCGGACGCAATCCGCAGTAGTCGAGACAATCGTTCACTTCCTTAATTTGTTCGGCTGCATGAATGTGAAATGGAAGGGGTGGCATCTGCCGAAAAACGATCTTCATCATTTCTGGGTCGACTGCCCGAAGTGAGTGTGCGCTCCAGGCCAGACGCGCACCGGAAAATTCTTGAACATGCGTAGCGGAGGCTTCAAAAATTCGCAGATAATCATCGAGATCTTGTGAAATAAAACGGCGCTGTCGCGGATTCGGTGGTAATCCAAATCCTCCACGCTGGTAGAGCACTGGGATCAGGGTTATACCGATCCCGGCCTTGTGAGCAGCACGCAACATGCGCATTCCCATTTCAGCTGGATCGGCGTAAGGATTTCCGTCTTGGTCGTGATGGAGGTAATGAAACTCGGCAACGTGCGTATAACCGACGCGTAACATTTCAGCATAAACCATAGCCGCAATAGCTTCGGCCTGATCGGGATCAGGTGTTAACGCGCAATGGTACATGGCCTCACGCCACGACCAAAAGTCATCTTCGATACCTTCGGGATGGATTTCCGCTTTACCCGCCATCGCGTATTGAAAGGCATGGGAGTGGGCATTCATAAAACCAGGAAGAGCATAACCGGACACAGCTTCGATTGGCTGGCCTTCAAATGGTTTCGAGGAAATTCCGGCTACATTTCCGTCAGATGCAATCAGTACGTAGGCCGGAGAAATCCAACCTTGTTGCTGCAGCAATCCTTCGAATCGGTATTGCATTGGTTACTCCTTAAAGGTCAGTTTAAAGATGACCAGGAGTAAACTTAAAGTAAAAACTACTGTATTGGCGATAATTACGGGCCATAGCCAGCTTTCAAAGCCGTAAATGAGCCAAACGACGGTACTGGTGACCACAATTAGCAACATGGTGAGGCTTAGGTCGCCGGCTTTTTTTGTTTTCCAGGTTTTCCATACCTGCGGCATAAAGGTGATGCAAGAAAGAAAAGCGCCCAGATGGCCCATTGCTTCAGCAAATGTCATGGTATTAAATTTTAGGAAAGTTAATGAAGAACATCTATCTGTCCCAAAATGTGTCTGCATAACGCTTCAACACAGAGCATAAATTAGGAATCTAAATTCCCTGCATTCCTCTGCGAAAGTCTGTGTGTATTTCTCCGTGGACTCTGTGTTTAAAATTTTATCACAGAGAGTACAAAGACACC
>Ga0068872_10004735_pt1 | contig 10263 bp, 7 predicted proteins | sample NOAtaG_7_FD_66441 | JGI IMG/M metagenome (GOLD analysis project Ga0068872, IMG submission 66441) | Freshwater lake microbial communities from Lake Erie, under a cyanobacterial bloom - NOAA_Erie_Diel1S_2200h metaG | ecosystem: Environmental > Aquatic > Freshwater > Lake | place: USA: Ohio, Lake...
ATAGGGGATTTGAAATCGCAAGGAGATGGTGAAGTCGGCTTTGCCAAAATCAACCTCCCCTGCCCCGCTTTCCAGGTAGCTTTCAATTCCTTCGCAATTCACCCCATTTGTAGCCTGCGCTACATTGCCTCGCATCCGAAGAGGGCGAGACGACACCTCGTCGTGGACGCTTTCCGTCAGCGGCCAAGATGCGATTTTCTCAGGGAGGTTGAGCGACTGGCAGGATGCCGGTTGGATGAGGCAGCCGACCAACAGAGGAAACAGGATTGGGGAGATGGTCCGTCGCCCCAGACGCTTGCGGCCGCCAATGGATTCCATGCCAACTCTTGGCGTCGATGCTTGTGGAGTTGGGGTGAGGGAAGCGATCACAATCATGGCTGGTTCCTTGTCGATACAATGGTCGGAATTCAGATCGAGCCGATTGGACTATTGAGGATTGCAAGATGCGAGGCAGCATGGGGCGAAGGGACTGGATCGCCGTATCTTATCTGACAGTGTGGATGCTGGTGGCTACCTCCGCGATACCAGTCCAAGGTTTCGAAGAGAGCGAGGCCGAGCGTTGGAAGGTGATGACTCCGGGGGAACCGGCCAGCTATCGCGCTCTCCATGTGGTGGACGATCGAGTCGTCTGGGTGGGCGGATCGAAGGGACAAATCCTGAGAACTGAGGACGGAGGCGAGACTTGGGATCGGGTTGGACCAGCAGACCGTGGAGAGGGAGAGTTTCGATCGATCTGGGCGTGGGATGCTAGAACGGCATGCATCGCCATCGCAGGAACGCCGGCAGAGGTTTATCGAACTGATGATGGCGGGCAACAATGGACCAAGGTGTATCAGCATCGATCGGAGGTAGCTTTTTTTGATGGGATGGTTTTCGACACCAGCGGAAGAGGGTGGATACTGAGCGATCCTGTCGATGGGGTGTGGCGGATTATCGAGTCGAAGGACAAGGGGCAAACATGGCTGGAGTGGCCAGTGGATCAGCTGCCGAAAGCGGAGTCGGGTGAGGCAGCCTTCGCCGCAAGCAACGGCGCTATGGTGGCGGACGATGCCGGTCACCTTGTCCTGATAACCGGAGGCGTGGTGGCCGATGGTAGGGCCAGTATGCTAAAAGCTTCGATCGAGTCACGGTCTTGGATTCGCCGAAAGTTGGAAGCTCCTTCGTCGGCCACCAGTGGACTTTTTGCGATCGGTTTGGGCCCAAAGGACGAGGTGGTGTTGGTGGGAGGCGATTACCGACCGGAAGAGACGAATCGAGGAATTGCACTAGTCTCCAAGATGCGATGGGAAGGCATTGTGCCAGTCGTCGAACCACCGGCCCGGTATTGCTCCAGCGTCGTTCACGTACCGCATCGCTCAGGCGGATTCTGGATGGCCTCGGGACCAGCGGGTACTTTCCGGTCGGACGATGGCTTGCGCTGGCACCAAGTCGCTACCGAGGGCTTCCATGTATTGCGAGTCAGTCCCTCAGGAAAGCTCTGGGGTGCTGGTTCCCAGGGACGCATCGGCCAGTGGTTGGTCCCTTGATTGGAACCAGTGGCGGGAGCTACCCGGAGTTCCGGTATCCCTTCAGGCCGGCGGAATAAATACGCTACCCGATCGAACGGTAGCGGAACACAGTTCCGACATGCTTGAAGTCTGGGGTCAGGGAGCCAGGATATGCTTGCCGTTTTCGAATTGGCGATGGCAGGCGTTGCAGTGGTTTAGCATCGTCTCATACGAAGCTCTCGCCTTGCTAAAGTCTTTTGCCTTGCCAGCCAGAACCACCTGCTCGCCAGCCTGCCGGGCCTCGATGCTGTGCTTCTTCCAATCTTCGATATCTTTTTCAGGAAGTCGGGTCAGGAGCAGGTTGCATCCTTCGGCGAGGATGAGAGCATCGGAGCGGAGCGACTTCCAAGCTGGTGGCTCCATCGGTTCCTTTTCCATCGCGGTCTTTAGGCGACGATAGGGGGCTTGGAACATCCCTTCCATGAAGTCGTGCATGTTGACATCGACCGGCTTGATCGCTGTATCCGTTTCTTCCGTTAGTTTCCCGCCGGGGTTTTGGGATGGGATCGAGCTGAAGCAAAGCATGCAAATGGCGATTAAAACTAAACTGATACTGATAGCTCGCATGGCGATGATCCTCCTCGGTGCGAATCGATACCGATGGCCCGCTGTGCGAAAACGACGCTCCAGGAATTCCATCGAATATTCGACCCTCAGTTTAGCAGGGAGTCGAAAGTTGAAGGATGCTTCGCCGAAGAAGTCGAAATGACATTTTGGATATTCGTCGTCTCTCTTGTTTTCCTTTTGTTCGCCTTGCGAGTTTTTGGTCTATCTGGGATTTGTGGGGGTAGCGAGCGCTTCACTGCCCCGATTCGAATCGGTCAAGGTACGTCACCGGACGGATCACGCCGTACCGCTGCTTTTTTTGAGCCGAAATTCGAGCTTGGCAAGGTTGTATGGCAGCGGGGGGCTCTGAGCCCACAGACTTGCTGGATGGGCAGTATCTTCGTCCTCGTTCGTGTAAGACGCCCATCACGGCGGCAAGAGCATACCAACGTTGTGTAATGCGATACCCCGGGGGACTGCTCCAGGGGCGATGGTCTCCCAGTCTCATCGGCACCATGTGCCCCAACGTGGCACGACATGACAACAACCAACGCAACCAATTCGGCGCTGGACTTAAGAAGGTTGAGGTCCAGGATCATTCCAATGCAGGCGGGGATCGAATCGGCAATCTTGCGCCGTCCCTCGAGATCGGTGCCGCCCCTTCAGGGTGGGTGCTTTGTCGGCAACAGGAGTGTTGGAAAAACCGATGCCTGGGTGATTTTCGGGAAATGTCTAGAGAGGGAGATCGATCGTTTGGCCATTCCCGATCGCGCGATTCCATCGATTTTTTGAATTGCTCGAAGCATTCGGGTACAACATAAGTTTGCCAACTAGCTTTGCAACGAGGACTGCGAAAGGGACACCAGATGGACCGTTTTCTTCCACAGCAGAACGATGATTCGGGACGATGGAGGCGTCGTAGGGTGCTTGCGGCTGGGGCAATGCTTCCGCTGGTGCCGGCGGTGGCCCGAGCGGCTTCGATGGATCTGGTGGGAGAGGATTCTTTGGTGGTCGATCTCTTTCGATCGCTTTCGACCGATCAGAAACAGTCGATCTGTTTTCCCTACCAAGCGGCGGATCGAAGCAAGCTGAATGCCAACTGGCATGTGACCAAGATCAAAATCGGGGATGCCTTCTATTCCGCCGCGCAGAGGGAATTGGTTGAGCGAATCGTCGGTGAGGTGATGTCACCGGAGGGATTGGAGCGATTGAAGCAGCAGATGGAAGAGGATGACGGCGGGCTGGGGGCCTACAGCATCGGTTTGTTCGGCGACCCAATAACTGGTCCCTTTCAGTGGTTGCTGACCGGTCGTCATGTGACGCTTCGAGCCGATGGGGCGAGCGATCCGAAGGTAGCGTTGGGAGGCGGTATCGTTTATGGCCATGGCGAGGAATCCAAGCCACAGAACAATCTTTACTTCGATCAGACTCAAAAAGTGCAGACGCTCTTTGAGGCTCTGACCAGTTCCCAGCGAGAGCAGGCGCTGTTGGCATCGATCCCTGAGGAATCGAAGTTGCAGCTTCAGGGGCCGCAAGGTCGATTCGACGGCTTGGAGGTGGCGGCGATGAGCGACCCGCAAAAGGATCAGGTCCGTGAGACGCTCAACTACCTACTCAAGCCATTCAGGGAATCGGATGCGAGGGAGATTCTTTCCAAGATCGATGCAGGCGGGGGGATCGATCGCTTGCGATTTGCCTTTTATCGCGATGGCGATCTGGAGGGGGATCAGGTGTGGGATGACTGGCGAATCGAGGGACCGAACGCCATCTTCCATTTTCGCGGCGCGCCCCATGTGCATGCCTTCATTCATGTTGCAGATGTCTCCTAGAGCGATCGCCTGGCGTCGCCTTGCTGCTTTGTCGACAGATTGGTCCTAGACCTGGAGCGATTGTTGTGCAGTCCCCTGTCCGTCTGATGGCGATTCGGGCGGCGTCCTGGATCGTCGCATCTACCTTTTGCTTCGCCGTTGCTTTCCTTCTGGAATCGGGAATGGCATCGGAGTCATCGCCACCCGAGGGAAGCCGTCCGAATGTGATCTTGATCATTACGGACGATCAGGGATATGGCGACCTTTCGGTGCACGGCAATCCGATCCTCAAGACGCCGCATTTGGATCGGCTTCACGCATCAAGCCGTCGGTTCACCGACTTCCAGGTGAGCCCCACCTGCGCGCCGACGCGTAGTGCCCTCCTGACAGGAAGGCACGAGTTCCGTAATGGAGTGACGCATACGATTTTGGAACGTGAGCGTTTGAGGCCTGATGCCACCACATTGGCAGAAGTGCTTAGGTTGGCCGGCTACGGCACCGGCATCTTCGGGAAGTGGCACTTGGGGGACGAGGATGCCTACCAACCCCAGCGTCGCGGATTTGACAAGGTATGTATCCATGGCGCGGGTGGCATCGGTCAGAGTTACGCAGGCTCCTGCGGCGATGCGCCAGGCAATCGATATCACGATCCCTATCTGCTGGTCGATGGCGTTTTTGAGAAGACGGAAGGCTACTGCACGGATCTCTATTTTTCCAAAGCGATGGAATGGATCGAAAATCGCGGGGCCGATCAGCAAGAGAAACCTTTCTTTTGTCTGATCGCCACCAACGCTCCGCATAGCCCCTACGTCGCTAGGCCGCAGGACGCAGCGCTGTATCAGGGTAAGGCTCCCAATGTCGAAGTGGAGAATTTTTTCGGGATGATCCACAACATCGATCAGAACGTCGGTCGACTGCTGGATTTCCTGGAATCCGATGGACTGCGTCAGCAGACTTTGGTCGTTTTCATGAACGACAACGGTGGCACAGCGGGCGTTTCCGTTTTCAATGCGGGGATGCGAGGAGCGAAAGGGACTGCGTGGCTTGGGGGCACGCGGGCCTCCAGTTTCTGGAGTTGGCCGGGGCGAATCGAACCGGGCGACTGCGATCGACAGGCGGCTCATGTCGATTTCTTCCCGACGATCGCACAGTTGGCAGGAGTCGAATGGAACGCTTCGCTTCAGGGCCAAGTGGAGGGAAAAAGCCTTCTGCCGCTGCTGCAAGATCCCAAGGCAGAGTGGGAGAGTCGCCGACTGGTGACTCATCTGGGGCGTTGGCCGGATCGCGAACGGATGACGCAGTTCAAATACAAACAGTGCAGTGTCCGCGATGGGAAGTGGCACTTGGTTTCCGCCGATGGTGGCCTCGAGCCGGCTTGGCAGCTGTATGATCTCCAGACCGATCCTAGTGAAACCAAGGATGTCGCGGCCGATCATCCCGATGTGAAAGGAGCGCTGGAGGAGCATTTCGAGCGGTGGTGGGAGTCGATTCAGAAGGATCTGGTCAATGAAGGGGTGAAAGGGCCCCCAGAGAATTCCTTCAAGACTCGTTTTCTTCAGCAGTACGGCGTCCAGGCTGCCAAGCCAAAGGCGCCAGCCAGCAACATCCTTTTCGCCTTCGCAGATGACTGGGGTCGGTATGCGGGTTGCTACCGCGGCCTGACGGCAAAACCTGGGTTCGAGACTTTTGTTGCAACTCCCTCCATCGATGCGATCGCGCGACGTGGGGTTGTCTTCCGGCATGCATTTGCTCCTGCCCCCAGTTGCACTCCATGCCGTAGCAGTCTGATCAGCGGACAGTATTTCTGGCGCACTAGTTCAGCATCGATCTTGCAGGGTGCCAGATGGGATGATCGCATCGAGACGTTCTCGCAAGGTCTGCAGCAGCGGGGCAGGTATCAGCTTGGCCGAAGCCATAAAGGGTGGAGCCCTGGGATGCCTGCCGATGCGCCGCTGGGAGGGCGAAAAAATGGCTTTGAGCAAGCGGGTTCGGCGATCAATAATTTCTCTGAAGAAGTGACTCGACGGATGAATGGGGGGGCTTCCCTGGAGGCAGCTCGTGAGGAAATCCTTGGGCAGGTGGAGGCGAATTTCGAGGCGTTTCTGGCGCAGCGCGATCGGGATCGCCCCTTCTTCTATTGGTTTGGTCCTACGCTGATCCATCGCCTGTTTGTCCAGGGATCGGGCAAGTCGCTGTGGGGAATCGATCCCGACCGATTGCAGGGGCATCTGCCGGAGTTTTTGCCTGACGTTCCCGAGGTGCGGGAAGATGTCGCCGATTACCTAGGGGAGATTCAGGCATGGGATGCAGCTGTAGGACGGTTGATGGTGGTACTGGAGAGGCATCAACTGCTGGACAACACTCTAGTGATGCTCAGTGGCGACCACGGCATGCCGGGAATGCCGAGGGGAAAGTGCAACCTCTACGATTTTGGAACGGCCGTTCCGCTGATTGCCGCCGGTCCATCGGTACCGGCAGGACGCGTTGTGGACGATCTGGTTTCTCTGATGGACCTGGCGCCGACTTGGTTGGAATGGGCTGGGGTGGAGGTTCCGGAATTGATGGCCGGTCGCAGCCTGCTGCCGCAGTTGATGGCAAACCATTCAGGCCAAGTGGAAGTGGATCGCGATTTCGTTCTGACCGGGCGCGAACGTCATGTCGCTGACGCTCGCGAGGATGGGCTTCCTTATCCTCAGCGCGCCTTGAGGACTTCTCAGTATCTCTACATCCGTAATTTCCATCCCGATCGGTGGCCGATGGGATCGCCCAAGTTGGCGGAGGATCCCGCCGAGGAGGGAAGGCTCGCTAAGGAGACGATGGTTGGTTACACCGACATGGATGCTAGCCCCACCAAGGCTTGGTTGATCGCCAATCGCGGAAGTGAGATCGGGAGAGAATTGTATCGTCTGGCATTTGCCAAACGGCCCTTTGAAGAGCTGTATCTTTTGGAGAGCGATCCCGATCAGGTCCACAACGTAGCGTCCGAACCGGAGCACGAGGATTTACTCTATCAGCTTCGCTCGCGGATGGATCGGGAGCTGTTGCGGTGGGGAGACCCACGCATGGTTGGCAGAGACGACTACTACGAAACCCCACCGATGGCAGGCTCGCTGCCTGCGAAGAAATAGGAACAACTTCATGAGCCCATTTCGGTTCGCCTTCTGGACTTCGTTGTCTTGCCTGTTGTGTTGGGGCGAGGGGTTGCGGGGAAGTGAGCCTTCGATCGATCGGCCTAATGTCCTGATGATCGCCATCGATGATCAGAACGATTGGATCGGGTGCATGGGAGGGCATCCCCTGGCGGATACACCGAATATCGATCGGCTGGCGGCGCGAGGAACGCTGTTTCTCAATGCACATTGCCAATCCCCTCTTTGCAATCCGTCACGTACCAGCGTGATGACTGGACTACGGCCGTCGACCACCGGAATCTATGGACTGGAGCCATGGCTACGATCCGTGAAATCGCTGGCGGAGCATGTGACGATGCCACAGGCCTTTCAGAGGGCGGGTTATCAGACCTATGTCACGGGAAAGATATTTCACGGGAATGCGGGTGGGGAGCCCAAGCGTCGGGAGGAATTTCAACACTGGGGGCCAGGTAGTGCGATCGGGCGAACGCCACCCAGCAAACTGATCGGTCCGACCCCCATGGGCAATCACCCTTTGATGGACTGGGGGGCATTCGACCATCGCGATGAAGAGAAAGGGGATTGGGCGATCACAACCTGGGCAATCGAGCAATTGCAGCAGATGCCTAGCGATGCTCCCTTCTTTCTTTCGGTCGGCTATTTTCTGCCCCATGTTCCTTGTTACGTGACCCCAGAAGACTACAACCACTTCCCCGATGACACGCGTCTGCTTCCAGAGCTTCTCGAATCCGATCGCGAAGATACCCCAAGGTACAGTTGGTACCTTCATTGGAGCCTACCGGAGCCGAGGTGGAAGTGGGTGGTCGAGAAGGGGGAGGATCGCAATCTTTGTCGATCTTACTTGGCCAGTACACGGTTCATTGACCGACAGATTGGTCGGCTTCTTGACGCGTTGCAGGCGAGTCCCTGGGGGGAGAATACGCTGGTGGTGCTCTGGAGCGACCACGGTTTTCATCTTGGAGAAAAGGGCGTGACTGGGAAGAACACGCTGTGGGAGCCTTCCACTCGCGTTCCATTGATCTTGGCAGGCCCTGGGGTGGCATCGGGGGCCAGATGCTTGCAGCCGGTCGAACTGCTGGATCTCTACCCGACCCTGGCAGAGCGATGTCATCTGGAGGCACCAGACAACCTGGAAGGCCATAGCTTGGTGCCGCAGTTGCAAGATGCTGGGCATTATCGGCCATGGCCGGCGATCACCACGCACAATTCGAACAACCATTCGATCCGCGATGAGCGGTGGCGTTGGATTGTGTATGCCGACGGTAGCCAGGAGCTCTACGATCTGAAGGAGGATCCAAACGAATGGCGGAATCGTATCGATGACCCTGCGGCTAGTCCGCAAGCCAAACGACTTGCGGAGTGGCTTCCCAAGGTCAATCTACCACCTGTGTCCGGCAGCCATTCGCGCGTTCTTACCTACGATCCACAGAAGGATGAGGTGACTTGGGAAGGGATGACGGTCCGACGCGGCGATGCCATTCCCGAATGACTTCAAGGGGAGGCTAGGTCCCGCACCTGGTAGATGCGGTAGCCACGCTCTTTTCCTTCCGCGATCGGACGAAGCCAATCGGGGGGCGTTCCCGACTGAAGTGCAGCCCCTAGCGAAGCCTTGGAGAATCGATTGGCCTGAAAGACCAGCACCAAACTGGCACCGGTTCGTCGGAATGACAAGGGTGGGGAGTCCCACTGTTTTTCTTCGAAGGCATCGAGTGACTGTGCCATTTTGGATTCCGCGCGATGGTACGGACCTGCGGTGCAGATGCAATGCGAGTAGTAAATCACCTCTGGCGATTGATTGATCGGTACCAGCGCGATCTGGCCTGCGAAGGGTTCCAGATCACCAGACAGCATCGATCGACTCCAGTTCCTGGCCAGTGGATTGTTTGGCCGCGTTGAGCGCAGCCAGGGGGAAGCGGCGATAGGCCCCAAGATCAGCAGAAAGCAGGCCGTGCCCATCACGGCCTTGCGCCAGGGGGGGGCCAGGGGCCGCGTCGCCGCGTACCATCCAGCGGAGGCAAGGATGGCAGCCCAGGTCTGTAGGTAGACCGCAAAGCGGACATGTTTGGCGGTGATCAACAGGACAAAAAGCAGCAGCATCAAGTGCAGCACCACCAGGGGGCGGCGATACAAGCCGAGCGGAATCGCTGGAAGGATCAACGCGATAGCAACGCAAGGGAAAAGGCCCGATTCGGTCCACGACGAAAGGTCATCCATCGGCTGCAACTCTGCCAATTTGCTCCAGACTCTCTCCGTCATCTCCTTGGAAAAGATGCCCTGCGTCCCCCTTGCCGCATCGGGGTAGAGGGCGATCCAAAGTCCCAGGAAAGCAGTTCCCAGCAGGCCATGCAAAAGGCTCGATTGCCAGACCGTCGATCGCTGGCATTTCGGACGCAGGTACTCCGCACCCGTGAACGTCACCAACGCCAGTCCGACAGCCAGTTCGACGTAAGGTCTTGAGAGGCGATCGATTTCGATGGCGGTGAGACCGCCGCTGGGTGGGTCGGCGATCCAGGCGGCTACCGTGGCGATCAAGAATCCTAAAGTCCAGCCACGAGACGACGCGTGCCAGCCTCTCGACTGCTCGACGTCCATCAGTGTTGCCATGGCCCAGGTAGCCATAGCAAAAGGGAATGCCTCGGGGCTAATCCAGATACCGACGCCTCCTAGTAGACCTGAGAGAAGAGCCCTCGAGTGGAAAACGGCTGCCTTTTCAAAACGTGGATTGTCTGTCGATGTGGGGGTTCTTGATGAGGGGAATGGGAGGAGGATCGCGAACATGGCGATAGCGATGGCGGGTAGCAGAACATGGTAGTCGGCGCGGCCTAACGCCCCATAGCTGGCGATTGCTGGGGATGCAGCAATGAGGATACCGGCCAAAAGTGCTTCTCTTTGCAGTCCGGTGACACGTCGCACGAGGCTCATCGCAGCCCACGCAAGAGCCAGAACGCTGAGCGGGCCGATCACAGCACCTGCGGCAAGCAGGGCATCGGGCGAAGCTACCCAGGGAACAAGACAACGGCGGAAGCTAATGATCCAAGCGTCGAGCGCATGGCTCCAGTGGATCGGTATCGATTCTCCTCCGTTGTCACGTGGTACGTGATGGAGCCATCTACCGGATTCCAGGATCGCTTCCACCCGATTGATGCGATTGTACGAATCGGTGTCGATCAGCAATTGGTCTTTTGCGCCATGTTTCCATCCCACGAAAAA
>Ga0068872_10004736_pt1 | contig 10261 bp, 11 predicted proteins | sample NOAtaG_7_FD_66441 | JGI IMG/M metagenome (GOLD analysis project Ga0068872, IMG submission 66441) | Freshwater lake microbial communities from Lake Erie, under a cyanobacterial bloom - NOAA_Erie_Diel1S_2200h metaG | ecosystem: Environmental > Aquatic > Freshwater > Lake | place: USA: Ohio, Lake...
AACTATGGTCACACCAAAGTGAACGTCAAACCACAAGTGGACATTTATAACGTCAAAGGCAACGACATCATTGTGTTGGCAGAAGGCCGTTTGGTGAACTTGGGATGCGCTACCGGCCACCCAAGCTTTGTCATGTCAAACTCCTTTTCCAATCAGACCTTGGCTCAAATCGAACTTTGGACCAACCACGGGAAGTACGAAAACAAAGTGTACACCCTGCCCAAACAGCTGGACGAGAAAGTCGCCCGTCTCCACCTGAAGAAGATCGGTGTGGTATTGGAAGACCTCACCGACGAGCAAGCTGCTTACATCGGTGTCTCAAAGGAAGGCCCTTACAAGCCTGAGTACTATCGTTACTGATTGACGAAAGAATCAAAAGAAAAGGTGCTCTCTCGGGGGCACCTTTTTTTGTGTTATCACTTCAGCTTCAGCCGATGATCCAGAACGAATTGCCGGGTGGCCGTTTGGATTGCAGCCAAAGAGGAGGACATTTCCAACCCTGAATGTTCCCCATCCGGCATGAGTGGGTAGACGGAATCCAAACCCAACTCGGACCATTCTTCCGCTTTCAACGCGTTTTTGCCTACGATTGCCACCACGGGTTTGTCCTGCCGAACCGCCATGTCCGCCACCACAGATACACACTTGCCGTTGAAAGTGGTAGAGTCCAAACGTCCCTCCCCGGTGATGACGAGGTCGGCTTCATGAATTGATTGATCCAAACCAATTGCGTTTGCTACCCATTTTCCGCCCGGCTCCAACCTCACTGGATAAAGACCGCTCAAAGCAAATGCCATTCCTCCTCCAGCGCCCATTCCGGGCAACTTGGGTTTACCGTGATGTTTGGCCTCCATGAGATTGCGGAAATTGCCAAAGGCGGCATGCATCAAAGGTCTGTCTTGGGGGGACAAACCCTTTTGGCCTCCAAAACGCATCACGCCACCGCCCTCATTCTCTTCCAACAAGGGTAAGTCCACATCACACAAAAAAATGATTTCAACCTTTGAGTTCGCAAGGGCAAACCCATCGGTTTTGAGGTTTTCAATCTTGCCAAGATTCGCGCCTGTGGGCATCAAGGATTGGTGGTCCTCATTGAAAAATCTCACACCCAAAGCTTGAAGCAATCCGGTGCCCGCATCCATGGTGGCAGTTCCACCCACCGCAACCACGATTCTTTTTACCCGTCGCTGTAGCGCAGCACGAATGAGCTCTCCAACCCCACGGCTGCTTGCTTTCAATGGGTTGGGACCATCTTGCTGCATCCTGTGCAAGCCGACTGGGTCCGAGCTGTCGATGAACGCTGTTTGCCCGTCGGGACTCATCCCCAAATTGCAGGTGACTTGCCGGAACAATGGATCCGCAGCCGAAACCTTGTGAAAAGTTCCTCCAATGGACTCAACCAGGATTCTTGTGGTCCCTTCCCCTCCGTCACCCAATGGAAGGGTCCTCACATCCCATTCGGGCTCCATTTCCAAAATTGTATCCCGGATGGCGGCGGCAGCCTCCGCCGAAGTGAAGGTTCCCTTGAATTTATCGGTAGCCACCAAAATGCGCATGGCCCAATTTACGAATTATGAATCCATCCCGGAGCCGAGTCGCGCAAAGGAATTTCAGAAGGTTGGTCAAATGTCTCGCTTGGTGTAGATTTGTCGACCGAAATGATGAATTGAATGCCTGAATTCCAAACACGTTCTTACACCTTCAACCACCCATTGGCTGCGTTGCTGATGGTGCCGTTGATACTCATCGAGGTTCTGCTGGCAATTGGGCTTGGCAATGAATTCAATTTTGTGGCTGCTTTGATGTTGGTGATTACTGCAGCGCTGATTTTAGTGATTGCTGGATATGGTTTTTTCCGGACCATTCGCATCAGCCACCATGACGTTCAATTGAGTGGATTGTCGAAAAAAATCACCCTGTCAAAACAAGAAATCAAACGTTTCGGGGTGGTAAAATACAGGGCGTTCAGGTTCATTTACGTGTCCAAATCTGACTCAGGCCCCTTCAACCCAGAGCAACCCAACATCAGCCCCACCCCAGAAACCATCGTGTTTCAATATCGTAAAGGTGCCTGGGATAACCTCAACAAATGGTTTGAGGGCAAAAGCGACGCAACAAGGGAAGACTTTCATTTCCGCAATTGACCAAAATCGAACCATTTTCATTCCCGGAAGGTTAAGACCTCACCACATCCACGATCCACCCAAAACCCATGAATCCTTACACCATCATCACCGTTGTTAACCTCTCCTTCTTTGCCATTTGGGGGTTGATTTTTACCCAGTTGGTCAACAGACCGGAATACATCCCATTGTTTGTGACCTTTCAAGCAGCCTTCAACCTCCTGGGTGCGGGTATTTTTTTCTTGGACGGAAAAAAACAAATCATGCGAGCATTCTTCTTAGGTGTGGGTCTCACCGTGTTGGTTGCAGGTACGGGCTACTTTTTGATCAACAAATACCGTGACCTCATCAGGGTGGAAGAGAGCTATTGATAACATGCAACTCCTCCGGGCATAATTCTCCACCTCATGGCCATTCCATCTTGGCTGCCTTTAGGGTTGGCCATTCAAGATTACCACAAGCAAGGACACGCCTCGCACCTTTTGGTGCATACACGTGAGGGGACGGTAACGCCCTACCCGGTGGAGATGTTTTTCCGGGATTACGAAGACTTTGGCATTTTCGACGAACTGGGATGCGCACATGCCCGCGATAAGGTGCTGGACATCGGTGCCGGAGCAGGTTGCATCAGTCTGTTTCTCCAAGATGGAATGGGTTTGGAGGTGACTGCAGTGGAAATTTCTCCCGATGCCGTTGAAGTCATGCGACAACGAGGCGTCCGAGATGCCCGTGCCATTGATTTCTTTGACTTGTCTGAGGGAAAATGGGACACCCTGCTGTTGATGATGAACGGAATTGGATTTGTTGGCACCCTGGATGGCTATGAAGCCTTTTTGGCCAAAGCGTCTACCTTGCTTGTGGACGGCGGGCAAATCTTGTTTGACTCATCCGACTTGGAATTGACCGAATTGAACCCTGCTGATTTCAGGTCTCCGGATAGCAAATACCCAGGAGAAGTGTGGTACCAATTGGAATACAAAGGGATCCGTGGGCAACCTTATCAATGGCTTTATTTGGATGCAAAAACGGCCCGAACGCATGCTGAAAAGGCAGGCTTCAAATTCGAAATGCTTCAGGAAGCAGAGGATGGATACTACCTTGCCCGCCTAACCAAGAAGGTCCCGGAAAAGTCAAGACCTTGACGCCTCCCCGGTTTAAAAACTGTACAAAAAGCCGAGCCCTCCCGTTCCGAATCGAAGGTCGTATTTATCCAAGCCGATACGAACGTCGTGCGTGGGTTTGTAAAGGCTCCAGTGCAACCTGAAAATGTAATTCCAATTGCGCGCGTTGATGCCAAGTTCAACCACGGCAGAAGGATTGATGAATCCTTGATTGATTTTCATGGTGTATACGTTTTGGTTAACATCCACCACTTGGCTGCTTTGCGACAGATAACTGTAATTCAGACCCACTCCTGCTCCGATTCCAAATTTCTGCTCATTGAAGGGCGTTGCATTTGCTCCCAATCTTGCCAACAAGAAGACAGGGGTAGAAGCCAGAATACTAGCTTGGGCGTTGCGGTTGAATTGTATCGAAAAAATCGCATTTGGATTCAATCCTAAACTGACCACATCGTTGGAATGCAGAAGGACATAGTTCATTCCGGCAGTCACACCGTAGAAGTAGTATTCCAAGGCGTTGTTGGAGCCCACTGGGGTGAGGCCGACTTGCTTATAGGTTAATCCGGCATACCATTTCGCGCGCTCGGCAAATTGCGCATCGAGGCCGAAGGGCTTGAGGAGGATTGCCAAAAACAAGCAAATCAACCAAATCTTTGAGGGCAAGAATTGTCTCATGATTAAAATTACCGATTATGACCTGCACATACAAGGAAGGATTTGACGGGTCCGCTACAGATTACCATGACAAATCATTCTGGAAGATTAATTTTAACTCATTGATTTTCAGTTTTTTATACCCTTTAAATATAGACAATGCCTTGGTTTGCTTTTGTGAAAAATTGTCTATTTTAGCCTCGTCATCCCACGACCTTGGAGAGCATTTACACATCCTATCAGCATCAAAGCAAGGACTTCGAGCCCGAGCGGTTGAACAGCTATCATTTCCGGTTGTTTCTTCAGGACAACATGGTTCAATATGTACTGCTTTCCGAAAAGGGTAAAATCGCGGCCATCCGAGAATATCGAAGCAAATCCCCCATGGAGTTTGAATCCTTTTTCGATGCATTCATGGATACGGATTATTTTGTCCGTGAGCAGTTTGCCTCCACGGAAGTGATGGTCGGGGTTCCGGCTTTTTCGTTGATTCCCAACGGACATTTCGATGAGAGCCGCTTGAAGGCATTTGCTGCTGCCACCTTGAAAGCCGAATTGGGTGAAGATGACCTTCTGCACCGCGAATTGCCTACAGTGGGTGCTGCAGCGATTTTCAGCATTCCTTCCTCCGTAAAACGCAAATGTGATGCCTCGTTTAACGGTGCTGTTTACATGCCCATGTGCAACCCTGCCGTCAACATGGCATTGGACTTGGCCAAAGAAAAGCCAGATTTGATTTTGATCTACATTTTCGGCAACCAGTTCATTCTCACTGCCATCCAGGAAGGTAAGCTCCATTTGTGCAATGCTTATTCTTACAACGGGGTCACCGACATCGTTTATTTTGTTCAGTTGGTCATGGAGGTGGTAAAAGCTGACCCCAGCAAAACCTCCATCCTGATTTCTGGTGAATTTGAGCGTGATTCTGAATTGATGCGCCAATCCTTGAAACTGATTCCCCAAATTCGCATTCCCGAGCAGCCGCTTCAGAACAGGTTCACATCCCACACCGAAAGCCTTCCCCATTGGAGGTACGCATTTCTCTCTTATTGACCCATTGACTTCTTCGGCATGCGGATCATAGGTGGCAAACATCGCGGACGTGTTTTCAACCCACCTCAGGGCCTGCCAGTCCGACCCACCACCGACCAAGCAAAGGAGGGGCTTTTCAATATCCTTTCCCATAGATTTCACTTGATTGGAATCTCGACTTTGGAGTTGTTTGCCGGTACGGGCAACGTGAGTTATGAACTTTGGAGCAGGGGCGCATCATCCATTACCACGGTGGATGAGCATGTGGGTTGTTGCAAATTCATCCGACAAACCATGGATGTTTTGGGTGCGAATTGTGAGGTCATCTGCACATCATCCGAAAAATACCTGATGCAACCCCATGGACCATTCGATTTGGTTTTCATGGATCCACCCTATGCGTACACAGGGGTCCCCGAATTGCTACAGCGCTTGTTTTCGGAGCCCTTTTTGAACCCTGAGGCGGTTGTGATTGTGGAACATGCCTCTTCATCGCGTCTTGAAGGCTTGCCACACTTCATGGAAAGCCGCAAATATGGCAACAGTACTTTCAGTTTTTTCAAACGAACAATTTCATGAAACCAATTTATTACCTCCTGCTAGGTTTGACCTTCGGATTGCTGTCTTGCAACTCCGGACCAACAGAAGCTCCAAAATCAAAAGAAGCGGGCAAACCCAAAAAACCGAACAAAATCATCGCTTGGAGGGATTTGAGTCACATCAACCAGACCATCAAGGTCGGAGAGAGCCACACTTGGAACTATGTGTTTTACAATACGGGCATCGAGCCGGTCAGGATCAAACAGGCATTGTCTTCCAACCCTGATTGCAGTTGCACCATTCCTCCTGGTGAGGTGGAAGTAGGTGGACAAGACACTGTGAAATTGACCTGCACATTTACAAGACCGGGCCGGGAATCCGCCAACATAACGGTGGAGCATGACACGGAGCAGGGATTCCCCATTCTGATACTGTTGGCAGAAGTGGTCGAATGAAGCGGGGATTTCCTTCAAAACCCTGAATCAAAGGATGGACGATTGGGCTTTGATTGTTACCGAAATGAATTTGATTTCAAACATCAAAGACTTACGTTCTTCTTTTTAAGTTACCTAATCAGGCCCGTCAACCATCCCCATTTTGCGCCGAGGGAGGGTATGACGGGCCGTTTTGTTGAGTGATGGGTTGTTCCGTTGGCTTCAGGTCATTAACTTAGGACATGCGTATTGCCTTGTTTGCAGGATCATTCGACCCCGTCACCTTGGGTCACGTCGACATCGTATCGAGGGCGAGCCATTTGTTCGATGAAGTGGTCATAGGGGTGGGCAACAACGTCCAAAAGCAAAGTTTTTTCAGCCTACATGCCCGCCTGAAGATGCTTGAACTGGCATTTGAAGGGCAGAATAACGTCAAAATCCTCCCTTACGAGGTATTGACCGTGGAATTTGCGAAGAGTCAGGGTGCTCAATTCCTACTCAGGGGCCTGCGAAATGGTCAGGATTTGGAGTATGAAAAGCCAATCGCGCTCATCAACCGTCACATGGAGCCCCAAATCGAAACCGTTTATTTGGTTTCATCACCGGAGGTGGGTCATATTTCTTCCACTTTGGTCAGGGAAGTGGCCCGTTATGGCAGGGATACCCTAGGCCTTGTGCCCTCTGCCGTTGCGGAGTTCATTGCAGCAGAACTGAAAAAGGGCTGAATCATTTCGAAGGGGTTTTTGAATTTGAAATTCTTGCAGTTCGGCACTTTGAATTCACCTATTTTCGCACCGAATTTGTCAGATTTTATGCGGGCGGCCTTTCTATTACACATATTGATTTCTTGTGCTTTCTTTCCCGTTGGCGCCCAAAGCATGTCATTCCCCGAATTGAAGTGGCAGAAGTTTTACGGCTCAGGCTACCATGATTTCCCTTCCAAATTGTTGAAGGCCCCTGATGGCAACTTGCTGTTGGCGGGGTCCATCGGAACTGGCACCGGTCCTGAGGATTGCACGGACATTTTCGTTACTAAAGTCGACACTTTCGGGGCAGTGATTTGGGAACGCAGCTTTGGAGGGTCGGGCTGCGATGAAATCAGGGACTTGGTGTCCACACTAGACTCCGGATTCATTTTCGCCGGCATCACCAACTCCTTCATCGAACATGCCGAAAAAGGGCAGGAACAATTCCAAGGGGATTATTTCATTGGGAAATTGACCAAGCACGGTGAGATTGAATGGCTCAAAACCTATGGTGGTTTGGATGTCGACGGTGCTTATGGCATTGCAAAATCCGAAACTTGGCCAGAATATATAATTGCGGGTGTCTCGAATTCTCAAAATTTCGATGTGGAAACAGATTTGCCCATGGCCAACAATTGGTGCGTTAAAATCGACGAAACCGGAAGAAAACGGGCTTCTTGGGCGTTTGGGGGCGACAAGCACGATTGGGCATATTCCATTTTCCCATGCCGCGACGGCGACTATTTATTTGCAGGATACACCAACTCCGAAAATCTGGACCTTTCCGAAAGACGGGCAAACGGAGATGGATGGGTGGCCAGGATTGACCGTACAGGCAACCTCAAATGGCAACGCATCTACAGCGGGATGTTGGAGGATTTTTTCAGCAAGGTCATCGAAGACCGGGAGGGACGGACCGTGATCGTGGGCAATTTTGAATCCGATGAAAAAGGAAAACAATTTTGGTTTCTGAAGCTTACCGCCGACGGAAAGAAGATGTACGAGAAAATTTTCGGTGACAAAATGGATGAATTTGCCACCTCAATCGTGCAGACATCGGATGGGGGCTACATCATGACCGGTTATTCCAAATACATCGACTTGGCCAACAAATACATCAAGGGCGGAGAAGATTTCTGGGTGTTCAGATTAAGTTCCAACGGCGAAATCAGATGGATGAATACATTCGGGGGAAGGGAAAACGAACGTGGACTTGATATCATCGAATACCGCGAGAATGTTTACTATGCCCTCGGGATGAAACAAAACACCTTCGACCAAGGCGGTCGTGCAAACCGGGGAGATGATTTTTGGTTACTTCGAATTGACGATATCCCCTGCCAAGATGTCCCCGTACAGGTTTACATGTCCATTAAGGATAACACCGCATATGTAGGAAAAGGATTCAAGCTCAAGGCATTGACCCCAAAAGGGGAACGATTTCTGTGGGATTTCGGGGATGGGACCACTTCAGAACTCAAGGAACCTGTCAAAACCTACCAAGTACCCGGTGTGTATGAAATCAAGGTCACCATTTTCTTGAACGAGAATTGTCACAAGACCTACACGGTTCCAAACTACCTGATGGTTTGGTAGGCCCACTTTGATGGCACCTGAATTTTCAACGGGCTATTGCTAAGGCCATCAAGCTTACCTTTTGAGGTCCATGAGATTGCAAGGTCCGAATGCACGCCTCTGTGGTGGCGCCTGTGGTGACAATGTCATCTACCAACAAGACATGCGATGGCAATACCCCTTTGAGGATGAATGCATGCTCTACGTTGTCCCACCTTTCGTTTTTGCCCTTTTGGGTTTGGGTGGAAGTGTGCTGCAAGCGCACCAAACGGTCTGAATACAACGGAATTCCCAAAACTTCAGCCAGGCCTGCTGCAAACCGCTCGCTTTGATTGTATCCCCGATGAGCGACCCTCCGCTTGTGAAGCGGCACCGGAATCACAGCCTCCCAAGCATTGACCCATTCATTCCGGCCCATGCATTCTGCAGCCAATTTCCCCAATTCGTATCCGATTTGAGGGTTCTTGCGGTATTTCAAATCACTAACCACCCTTTTCAGCCGACCCTTCTTCTCAAAAAAATACAAAGCAGAAGCACCTTCCAGTTGAACGCGGCCGGCCAATCGCAGAAACAGCGGGTTGTTTTGAGGATATGCATGGAATCCGGTCATCGGCATTTCCAACAAACACGAAAGGCAAACGGCATGTTCACCCTCCTTTAGGCCACTTCCACAACCCGGGCAAGTACGTGGAAACAAAAACTCCTTGATGTCGGCTACCAAACCCATGAATCCATCTGCCATCCTCTCGGCAATCCCTGAAATTAGGAGGTTGAGACCGCCCATGCAACACCTCAATTCTTCTAAATCTGGCAGAATACGGAGGGATGAATCCGCCCTTTGTCCCTTTTTTATTAGATTTGGCCCTCTCAAAGAAACGCGACCCATGGAAAACCGCACCCTAGAAAAGTTGAAAGCTTTTGAATCCAAAGCCCCCGAAATTGTTTTTGAGTGGCATGATGCCGAAACAGAAGCCGTCGGTTGGGTTGTCATCAACTCCTTGCGTGGGGGTGCGGCAGGCGGGGGTACACGCATGCGTCAAGGCCTCAACAAACATGAGGTATTGAGCCTGGCCAAAACCATGGAAGTGAAATTTTCTGTTTGCGGACCACCCATTGGGGGGGCCAAATCCGGTATCAATTTCGACCCATCCGACCCCAGGAAGGAAGGCGTGCTCAAAAGGTGGTACAAGGCCGTGTTGCCCTTGCTCAAAACATACTATGGCACAGGGGGGGACCTGAATGTGGACGAAATCAAAGAGGTCCTTCCAATTACGCACGACCTTGGGCTTCTGCATTGCCAAGAAGGTGTGGCCGTAGGACACTTCAAGCCGGATTCCGACCAAAAGAAACAAATCATCGACCGCCTTCAACGTGGGGTGAGCAAAAAGCTTGACAATCCCTATTATACCCCTGGAGGTGATTGGGTAGTAGCGGATATGATCACGGGATGGGGTGTGGTGGAAGCCGTGAAACACTATTACGACCTTTGGGGCAAGGGCTGGGCCGGCAAACGTGTCATCGTGCAGGGATTTGGCAACGTGGGTGGTGCTGCAGCCTATTACATGGCTCAATACGGCTTGAAAGTCGTGGGCATCATCGACCGCAATGGTGGATTGCTCAACCCGAACGGGTTTTCCTTGGAGGAAATCAAGCACATGTTCCTCAACCGCAATGGAAATGCACTCGACATGCCCGGCATGATTCCGTATGATGAGCTTGAAGCCAAAATCTGGGACGTTCCTGCAGAAATCTTTTTGCCCTGTGCACGCTCAAGGGTCATCACACAAGAACAAGTGGATCGCATGAAGGCTGCTGGCATGGAAGTAATTTCATCCGGTGCGAATGTCCCTTTCGCAGACCCTGAAATTTTCATGGGCCCCATCGCCATCCATGCCGACAATTCCCTTGCTGTGATTCCTGACTTTGTGGCAAATTGTGGCATGGCGCGTGCCTTTGCTTATTTCATGTCGGGTGCTGGTCCGTTGGAAGACAAAGCCATTTTTGACGATTCCTCCTTGACCATTCGCAAAGGGTTA
>Ga0068872_10004745_pt1 | contig 10255 bp, 9 predicted proteins | sample NOAtaG_7_FD_66441 | JGI IMG/M metagenome (GOLD analysis project Ga0068872, IMG submission 66441) | Freshwater lake microbial communities from Lake Erie, under a cyanobacterial bloom - NOAA_Erie_Diel1S_2200h metaG | ecosystem: Environmental > Aquatic > Freshwater > Lake | place: USA: Ohio, Lake...
TTCGCCTGTCTGATCCGAAGACTGGTCGTTGAGTGCGATCACTTCCCAACTCTGACGCTCTCTCTCGACCGAGAGAGAATCTTTCAATGACTCGATCAAGGGAGAGACATTACGGGCCTCATTGCGCAACGGGATGAGGAGCGAGACATCTTTAGACCAACGCTCTGGCGGAAGGTGAGGTCGCCAGATGGTCAAGGCGTTGAAGAGTGTGAACGCGAGCGCAAGAAGGGTGAGACCGGTAATCACTAACTGCAGTACGGAGTAAGCGTTGAGCGTATCCACGAAGTCAGGTACTCAATCCGCTAGAAGTCGCTTCGACCGAGTCGCTGCGAAATGAAGTAGGGGATGAGGTAGAGAGTGAAGACGATGCCAACGGAGATTCCGATCGCTGGATAGCCGAAGAAGAAGACATTGCCGATGACGCCACCGAAGAGAGTCCAAAGGAGGAAGAAATCAGGGATCGCTGTGGAGAGACCTCTCTTGCGGCGCTCACGCGGAAGAGCGAAGTGCAAGAGCGCCATCAACCCCATTCCAGTAAGTAGCCATCCAAAGGCATTGGAGAGTGGAATCATCGGCTGAAAGGGAACCGTTGCACCGTCGATCTGCCAACTCCATCGCCCGGCATTGACCATCTGCGGATCAAGGAAGAAGTCCCAGACCATCAATCCGATCCCGCCGTAGAGGAAGACCCAACGCGGTGCCACGCGGCGAGCGACGATGATAATCGGATAGGAGATCATCACCCACGCAAATGGAACGACAAGTGGAATGTCGAAGACTTGATATGCAAGGGATGCGTCATATTGATAGACGCCGAAGGGCCAGCCAGTTCGATGACCGATCTGTTCGACAATCAGAGAGTAGAAGAAGGTGATGAGAAAGAAGCGGAGCGCGAACTTCGCTCCATAAGCGTAATAGGAATGTAGGAGCATCGCCGCAGCGCCCCAGTAGACCACGGCAAGAGTGACGAGTCGAAGCGCTTCACCATCGAGGAGTGGGTAGGAAACTTGAAGCAGGAGTGCGATAGCGAATACGAGATAGACCGGTGAGGCCTCAGCGATCGTGAATTGCTGCCCGATTCGACGACGAGGCACATATTGTCGAATCGACATGTGCCAATAGTAACTTTCTACCAGTCTCCGGACTCTTTGATGACGGCGAAGCGAGCGAACATCTCCTCGGAATACCAGCCAATCCGCTTCGTTGCTTCGATTGCGCCTTGATGAGCGGGGGAGCGATAGGCGAAGTCTCGAATCGCTTGGGGTGAATCCCAGATGGAGAAGGTTCCTTGAAGGCCGATCGGCGCTTCACCGATGCCAATCGCGCTCTCTAACCCCGGCGATGAGTGCAGCGCCAGATTGACTGGAGGAACAGAACGCCAGAACTTTCGGTTGTGACGCCACTTGATTCGTGCGCGCGTGATCGCCGCGACCTTACCCTCCCATGACTTGCCGTCGACTCTCTCCATCGAAGCGAAGGGATCTTGCTTGGCCCAAAGACCATTGACGGCGATCGGTTGGATTGAGAAATCTTTTCGAGCGATGGCGCGACGATCCCAGTGAGCGAGGTTAGGTAGATCCTTTCCCACCATGATCACGCCCCATCGATAGGGATTGGCATCGCGAACAGTGAAAGTCTCGCCACTTCCGGTGCCGAGGAGTTTCCAAAACTCGATCTGCCCTCTTCGGAGTTGGAGTCGATCGAGCCCCATTCGAAGGATCGCCCATGGGATATGGCGGCGTTTGATTCGCCAGAAGATGACACGTGCCTCGTTCGTAAAACTCATATCGAGGAGCCAATGTCCTTACCCGACGTCATCAAGATCTCAGCCATTACTTCAGGAACGCTATCCCACATCGGTGCATGACCAGTCTCGGCGAGAGTTACCCAACGTGCATGGTCTGGTGCGAGTGATCGCTCCTGACAACTCTGCGCAGGAAGTGTGTTGTCGCTATCTCCGAAGATGATCGTCACTGGAATCTTCGAAGAGATATCGCTCTCAAAGCGTTTCATCAGCATCCCATCGAATGCTGGGTAATAGCCCTCTGATTCCGTCATGGCACGAACGGCATCCATACAGAGTCGATACGAGAAGTTCCGCCATCGTGGGCTGACAGTTTCGAAGCCGAGTGATCGTGCCCATTCGAAGTGGAGGAAGAGGGGCGTCAGAACGCGCGTTGATTTCGCGAACATGCGCAAGAAAGCGGTCGCGGGATAGCGCCGTTGGAAAGGATTGATCCACATGCCCGCTGGCGCGAGCGCGGTCAAAGAGCGCACTTTTTCGCCATGGTGAGCCGCTAGTTCGAGCGCTACCCACCCTCCCAGTGAGTTTCCAACCAGGTGATAACCGCTAGAGATCTCACTGACTGCGTCGCGAACCATATCCGCGATTGAGATCGGATCCATCGCCGTGCCCTTGATGAATGGGGTCTTTCCATGTCCAGGCAGATCCACTGTGATGACACGAAAGTGGCGTCGGAGTTCTGGAATCAAGAGCTGCCATGCGGTGCTCGCCGAGCCCATTCCGTGGATCAAGAGGATGTCATCCACGGCGCCATTCGGATTGTTAGTCAGAGCGGACTTGAGTGGCGGGATAACTTGAGTTTCAACTCTCATGGCTGCTCTCTCATCGTTCGGAATCAATCTCCGACAACAAGAGCTCGTGCTCCTGTGATCCTCTGCAGTTCATCGAATGAAGTGGGGAAAACCGCATGGGGATGTCCGGCTGCTGCCCAAATCACCTCATATTCTGAAAGGGCTTCATCGATGATCACAGTGGTTCGCAATGAGAGATCCTGACTTTCCCATCCGATGGGAGCGACTCCACCGACAGAGAACCCGCTGACGGTCTTGACCCACTCTGCATCAGCTCGGGCCAGTTCACTCACACCAAGTTCTCGTGCGACTGCCTTGGTGTCGACTCGATGACGCCCGGATGTAATGACAAGAAGAGGTGATCCGTCGGGGAGTTTGAAGACGAGCGAGGAAGCGATCTGCCCTACCTCGATGCCAAGACCTCTCGCTGCATCGACCGCCGTCTTGGCTGTCTCACTCAATATCTTGATCTCGCCAGGCAGCGCATTCGCTTCGATTGCAGCACGGACCCGTTTGACTGCAGGGCGAGCTAGTACCTTTTCCATCTCAGATCCGCTCCAATTACTGCGTCAAGAACCAGGTCTCAATGAAGGTGAAGATAGCAATCGTAGAGAGAAGTGCGGCGAAGGAACGCTTGAGAAGTTCTTGCGGTACGCGCGAACTGTGATGCGAACCGAACCTGGAGATGATGATCGCTACGACAGCCATGATCAATGGCAGCGACCAGTCGACCTCATCCCAACTCCCGTTCCTGACCAGGAAAGCGATACTCGAGTTGAGGAAGATGATGAGAAGGGAAGTGCCGGCGGCCTTGGCCGGCGGTGTATTGAAGAAGAGGACCAGGATCGGAATCGCGACGAATCCGCCACCGATACCGAAGAGCCCTGTGATCACGCCGATTCCAAGTGAGAGAAGCACCAGTACGGGGATCGGCATCCTGCGTTCTGCGCCAGGTTTCACCGGTTGTTGCAGCATCGACCAGGCAGCGAGGATGAGGACGAGTGCAAGTCCAGAGGTGATCGCTCGCTCTTGGATGCGAGGTGCGAGGAGCGCGAATGTGATGTTGGTGGAGATGCTCAAGGCAGAGATAGTGAGCGCTTCTCGGATGAGGACCTCACCTCGAGAGAACTTCGGTAAGGCACCGGAGAGGGCAGCGCTACCGACGATGACGAGAGCCGCCGTCGTCGCTTGAAGTGGCGTGAATCCGAAGATGTATATCAGCATCGGCACGGCGAGCATTGCTCCACCTGCACCGACGAAACCAAGCACGAGACCGATCACTCCACCTGCCAGCAGCGCAAGGATCAGTTCCACGCCTGCACTATCCCATAAGAAAACCCCGATGGGTCTTTACCATCGGGGTTTTCTTATGGGAAGCGTGCGTTACATATCGAAGAAGTGATCGACGGTCACTGATGGACCGAAGTCAACGCCGGTTGCGACGAGGACGAAGATCACGAGAGCAGCGCCAGCGAGCGAGAGGTTCTTGAAGAAGTTGATTATCTCACCCTGCTTAGCCTGTGCATCCTGGATGGTCCAGAAGTTATGCATCATGAAGGCGGAGAGCACGAGGAAGATCGCAAGGAGAAGGGCACCGAGATCTGCATAGATTCCGAGTGCGACGAAGAGACCACCAAGCAAGATCATGAATCCGGTGAGGAGGACCATCAACTTCGCAGCTGGCACCTTCTTGAATTGTGCGTAGCCACTCATCGCTTCGAGTTTTGTGAAGTGGGCGAGCCCTGAGTTGATGAAGAGCAGCGCGAAGAGCACGCGGCCGATGATGAGCACGATATCCATGAAACTCCTTATTAGTTGTCTGATTTTCTGACGAACCCGAAGCTCAGGTGAGCTGCGGGTTGAAGGCAAGGTTAGGACGATTTAGTTGAAATTTCAACGAAGTGGCCATCCGCGTGTCGCGAATGGCCACTTCCAACTGGAGTTACCCAGCGTTAGTTGAGTTTCTTGATCCTTCCGTCGAGGGCAGGGATTTCGAGCACCTTGCCACCGGCGGAGCCAGTGCGGACGGCTTCCACGAAGACGTCGACGAGCAAGTCGCGCAACTTCGCCATGGAAGGTGAGAAGACACCGACATAACCATCACCGCCATAGATCATGAAGTCAGGGACGGCTATCGAGTAGACCTTCGAGTCCTTCGCAATAGCGGTGCCATCACTCTTCATCACCTCTTGAATTCGCGAACCAACCGGCTTGCTGGTGTCGAAGGTGAACTTGAATCCGGACACTTGTGGGAAGCGTCCATCTCCGGGCCAATTGCTGACGCCATTCTCGAGCGCCTTCCACAAGTTGGCTCCCGTGACCTCAGTTACGCCCACCGTATTACCGAATGGATACACCGCAATCGCATCACCGAGCGTGACGTCGTAAGGCGGAGTCTTGTCAGTGCCAGGGCGATTGAAGGTTCGATCAGCAGGTGTGTAGCTCGAGGCAGGGAACTTATCTCGGATTCCTCCACCATTGATGAAGGCGAAGTCAGTTCCATACTTCTTGCGTAGCGCATCAGCAGTGAAATTGCCGATAGCAGCTTCTCCAGCCCGTTGCACCTGTGGGCTACCGCCTTGAGCGAAGATGCCGTTGACTTGACCGATCTTCACATCGAGTTTGGTGTTCAACTGATCCTTGTAACCCTTCACCATCGCCGCGGTCGCAGCATCAGCGGTCAGGGTCGCTATGTCAGCACGTCGCACCACTTCAAGAGATGCGCCGCGGGTTCTGCTACTTGAAGTATCGACGCAGACCTGGACTCGGTTGTACTGAGTTCCAGCATTTGTGGTCTGGCCAATCAGGGATCCTTGCTTGGACACGGAGGAATAGGTCAAATGGCTGTGTCCGCCGAAGACCACATCCGCACCGATGATCGCATCGGCCATCTGATTGAGACGACCCACCGCAACTCCGCCGGTGTTCTCTTGCCAGCCTTGGTGCAAGAGCGCAACGATGACATCAGCACCAGCGGCTCTGGCCTCCTTGATCGCTTTGTTGACGCCATCTACGGAGGGGGAGATGACAAGTTCCTTGGTCGCGCCAGCAGCATCTCTATAGTTGAGGTTTCCAGTGAAGATCTGCTCTTTCGTCTGTTCCGTGTTGGCGCCAACGACACCGACCTGCACGCCGCCACGGTCGAGAATCAAGTAGGACTTGGCTTCCTTAGTGCCTGACTTAAGTGGTGTGAGTGCACTGTAATTCGAGACGACCCACTGGAAATCTGAGGCGCCGATGATCTTCTGCACATGAGCGATATCCCTATCATGCTCATGATTGCCGAAGGTAGAAGCGTCAAACTTCATCAGGTTCATCGCTTCGATTGTCGGCATCTCCTCGAAGGCAGACGAAATTGGCGGTGCGGCACCGATGTTGTCTCCAGCCGAGAGAGTGAAGGTCGCCGATACCTTTGTTCTGTCAGCAGCAAAAGCGGTCGCTAGCAGGGCTGCACCAGAGTTAGTCGATGAACCTTCGATTGCCCCATGGAAGTCGCTGAGTTGCAGCAACTGGACAGACTTCAGCGTATTTGAAACCTCGACTCCTGCTAATTGCGCTGAAGTGAAAGTCTTGAACTTGGCAGGAGTAGAGATGCCATATGCATTCACAGCCTGTACTTGTGGCGTGATCGATAGACCTGTAGCAGTAAGTGGCAATCTGACGCTACCGCTGGTGGATGCGGGCACCATGATTGGACATGTTCCGGCACCGCCAGTGACGATGTAATGAGTCACGGATGGTTGTGCAGTGACTGGTAGGAATCGAACTTGAATGCCTTTTGGTGTGACGGTCGCACGAACGGCCGTCGGTGCTGCGGGGGCTGCGTAGGTGTTTGCAGATACCTGCGGGGAAGTGAGCACGACGAATGTGGATGCCAGGAGAGCTAGTGCGCTACCCAGCGTTGTGAAGCGGCGAACCGGGGTTTGAGACCGATTCGCGAGAGTTTTCTGTGTTGTATTCATGCGGGGATAGTGGCAGTGGAAAGGGGTTTTTCGGGTCAGGCTCAGAAACGAGTTCCTTACAGTCAGGTGAAGAGTGACCCTTGGTCGGTTGACGGTGTCAGGCCTGGCCCCTAGGGTTAGAACAAATGTTCTAAAACCCTCAAGTTCGGATTGAGCCTACCTATGCCAGAGATACCCCGTTCTGAGATCGCGCTCTTTGATGGCGAGCCGATCGAATTCACCTATCGCAATCGTCGTTACCGGGTCTACGCCGTCCTCTCACGATGGCGCGAAGCCGGTGGTTGGTGGAATCGCGCTAGTGATGGGAACTATCGCCCCGATGATGGTGCGCGTGCGCTCTGGCGCGTCGAAGCCGCACCGCTCGGTGCGATGACGACATTCGAAATCGAACGGATCGATAACGCTGATCTCACCGATCAACAGTTGGCAGAGGGCTTCTTATGGCGTATCCGCCCTACATCGCGTTCGAAATCAGATCCTAGATCCGAATACCAGAGCGATGTCTCATGAACCATTCATCCACCTTCGCGCTGTCAGTGGATACTCATTCAAGTTCGGTACTGCATCACCACAAGACCTGATCGCTAGAGCAGCGCGATATGGGATGCCAGCGCTCGCCTTGACCGACCGAGATACTCTCGCTGGGACGATCCGATTTGCCAAAGCCGCTTGTGAATCTGGGATCACACCGATCATCGGTATCTCGCTGAGATTCTTGAGCGAGAGTAATCGCATCACCCTCCTTGCTCGCTCTGGCGGTGGTTATCCCGCTTTGGTCCAACTCCTTACCTATATCAACATTCACGGCAACATTCACGGCAACATTGAAAGACGAAAGCCGATCCTCACTCAAGAGATACTGACTGAGAAGAGCGAGCTCACTAGGGAATTGATACTCCTTCATGGGCCTGACTCCTTCCTACAAGAAAACATCTGGAATCGAAGGCGCGAACTCGCTCTCAACCACTATCGATCACTTGAGCCGTTCTTCGCAGAGCAGGTAATCGAATGCGTCTCGCATCTTGCTCCCATCGGCCCGCGATCGACTGCCTTTGCTGCTCGCTCGCTTGGATTCGCGCGGGAGGAGGGATGGATGGCGGTTATCAGCAATGAGATCAGGATGCTTACTCGCGAGGATGCGCCGATCGCTGATGTCCTCGATGCAGCGCGCCACCTCTCACCTTTACATGAGAAGAACGTCAAACGGATGAATGCGGAGGCATTCTTCAAATCCACGGGAGAGATGGATGAGGTGATCCGAGATATCGCACGTATAGCAGGTGAGCGAAGTGGCGAGAGATTGCTTCGTGAGACGAGAGCCCTAGCAGAGCGTGCGATGCTCTCACCAGAGCGCGATATCGGTATCGGCGAGATCCACCTGCCAGAGCCGGAGATGGTTGGCGCTCGTGATGAGCGAGAGATGATCCAGATCTTCCAAGAACGAAATCTCGCAGGGCTCAATCGATGCTATGGCGACCTTCCATCGTCGAGATATGAGAGCGCGTTGCAACGGATGCGCGAAGAGCTCGATGTCATTCGGATCCTCGGCTTCGAGTCCTACTTCCTTACCGTCGCCGATATCGCTGAGGCGAGTCGGAAGTTAGGGATTCGCGTCGCAGCGCGAGGTAGTGGTGCCGGTTCCTTGGTCTGTCATCTCCTTGGGATTAGTGCCATCGATCCACTGGCACATGGCCTGATCATGGAGCGATTCTGTTCGCCGCTACGACGAGAGTTACCGGATATCGATATCGATGTGGAATCTGCGCGAAGACTCGAGATCTATGACTTGGTCCATAAGAAGTATGGCGATCAGGTTGCGACCGTTGCGATGGTGGAGCGTTATCGAGCCAGACAAGCGATCCGCGATGTCGGGATGGCGCTCGCCATATCGCCCACAGAGATCGAGATATTGGCGAAGTCGATGCCACATATCCGCGCCGGAAGGATCTCCGAAGTGATGGCAAGGTTGCCGGAGTTACGAGCGCTCGAACATTCACGTTCGAACTCCTCACTCCTTGCGATGGCAATCGGTCTGGCAGAGCGATTGGACTCGTTGCCACGTAACCTTGCGATGCATCCTTGTGCGGTCGCGTTATCCGATAAGGCTTTCAGAACCAGAGCGCCGCTGGAGATCAACGCCAGTGGTTATCCGATGATCCAATTCGATAAGGATGATGTCGAGGAGATCGGGTTGTTGAAGTTGGACATCCTGGGAGTGAGGATGCAATCGGCCCTCGCTTACACCATCAGTGAGATCAAGCGAGTGGATCAGGATGAGATCGACCTGGACCGGATCCCACTCGATGATGCGAAGACCTTCGAACTGATCCAATCGACGAAGACGCTCGGTCTCTTCCAGATCGAGAGTCCAGGGCAACGCGAATTGGTCGGCAAGTTCACGCCATCATCGTTCAATGATCTGATCATCGATATCTCGCTCTTTCGCCCCGGTCCGGTCAAGAGCGACATGATCTCTCCCTTCCTCAATGCCCGACATGGTCACGCTCCCTCGAAGATGATCCATCCCGATCTCGAGCCGATCCTCTCCGAGACCGAAGGAGTGGTGGTCTTCCACGAGCAGGTGATCCGCATCATCGCGACGATGACCGGCGCATCATTGGCAGAAGGTGATGAGAAGCGGCGGGAACTCGGTAGCCCTGAAGGTCAACAACGAGTCTGTGATTGGTTCTATCCCACCGCTCTCGCTCGTGGATATCCGCGGAAGGTCATCGACGAGATTTGGGAGGTGTTGCGTGCCTTCGCTTCCTTCGGTTTTTGCAAGGCGCATGCCACCGCCTTCGCTCTTCCGACCTATCAATCCGCTTGGCTCAAAGCGCATCACCCGGCGCATTTCTTCGCGGGCCTGTTGACCCATGACCCAGGGATGTATCCGAAGCGATTGATCCTGGATGAGGTGCGACAGTGGGGGATTGCGATCGAAGGGCTCGACGTCAATCGCTCCGATACTCAGTATCGCGTCCTTCGAATTAAAGAGAGCGAAAATGAGAGCAATGCAGGGAAGTATGCGATTTCACTAGCCCTCAGCGAAGTACAAGGGATCAGTGAAGAGGAGATCGAAAGCATCATCGCCAATCGCCCTTACAGTGATCTGAACGATTTCGTCTATCGCTCCGGTGCGAGTCAACCGATCACAGAGGCGCTGATCCTCCTTGGTGGATTCACCAGTATCTATGGTGAAGAAGTCAATCGCCGCGACCTCTTGCTTCATCTCGGCGACATCCATCGTCTTGCACGCGGTAGTGAGCAGAGACCTGGTGCTGGCCAATTCACGCTCGGCTTCAAGGCGGAATTCACCGAGAGCGGTCTACCACGATTGAGTAAGAGCGAGACGGTGAGGTTGGAACTCGACCATCTTGGGATGGATGTATCGCATCACCTCATCGAGTTCTATGCGGATTTCCTCAACCATATCGGCGCAGTGAAGTCGTCAGAGTTGTTATCGCTCCGTTCCAATTCTGAGGTTCTGGTAGCTGGAGTGAAGGTCGCGTTACAGACCCCACCGATCAGATCCGGTAAGCGCGTCATCTTCTTGACGCTCAGTGATGGCCATGGCTGCAGTGACATCACCTTCTTCGAAGATGTGCAGTCAGAGGCAGCGGAGTTGCTCTATTCGAGTTCGCTCCTCTTGGTCAGAGCGGTGACGAGAAGGACCGGTGCACGTGGGATATCGCTACGTG
>Ga0068872_10004754_pt1 | contig 10246 bp, 10 predicted proteins | sample NOAtaG_7_FD_66441 | JGI IMG/M metagenome (GOLD analysis project Ga0068872, IMG submission 66441) | Freshwater lake microbial communities from Lake Erie, under a cyanobacterial bloom - NOAA_Erie_Diel1S_2200h metaG | ecosystem: Environmental > Aquatic > Freshwater > Lake | place: USA: Ohio, Lake...
CTTCAGTCGGTCCAACGCCAAGATGAGTCGTCCACCCTGTGGCCTCTCGATTGTCCGCCACGTCAATGAAAGCGTAATCGCACCCGGCACTCTCGACAATCGCCGCCACGGCCCGCTCCACGAGCTCGCGACAGCGGTGTAATTCCTTCGCGCACGCGAGCGGACAGAGGTACAGATACAAGTGCCTTGGCTTCGGCTCCCCGGGATGGATGGACGCATCCGCCGGCTCACCGAACCGCACACTCAGCGGCCCGTCCGATCCCCGCCACCGCTGCGAAACAAACTCAATGCATCTGACGGTCGGAGAAGAGTCGACCGACGGTCCGATCGACCCAAGTAACGAACTGGCGGCGGTTGACGGGTCATAGACGTCGCTTGCTCGCTTGAAGCCGGCTTCCAACAGATCAAAGGTCCCTTCCATTCCAACCGTGCACCGATACCGGAACTTCGGGAACAACTCCGTCACCGCACGCACACAGACGCCCGCCGCAGGCAGCAAGGCACGACCTCCCTCATGGTCCCGCGCTACCACAAACACGCCCTCATGCGACAGCGCCTCCTCCACCCCCCTGAACACCGCCGCATGCTGCGCCGTCGTCATGCTCATGCCCCTGGAACCAGCCCGGCTCGCACCTGCCCGCCACCACGACCGCCCGCGCCCGATCCTAACCCACCCACATCCGCCCACCCCACCCCACACCACACCACCCCACCCCCCTCACAGCCACAACCCAATCCCCCGCTCCGGCTTCCCTTCCGGCAACTTCGGCATCGGCACCCGCGCCAGCGTCCCCGTCCACCCCGCATCCCCCGGCAGAACCTCCCCGTCCAGCGGCTCGGGCACCACCGGAACGCTGTACACCCGCAACGGCTTGAACCGCCCCAGCAGCCCCTCGGTCTCCAGCAGCCGCCCATCCACCACGATCTCATCCGACCGCCCCAGATACAGCCACCGCTCATCCAGCGTCCGCTCCACGATCACCGGGTGCGACCAGCCGTTGCGGCTGACAATGTCGCCACACCGATGGCACTGTCTGTGCCGCGAGTACCTCCCGCGGTCAATTTCCAGCACCCGCCCGTGCGCCCCCTTCACCGTCTGCCAGTCCTCCAGCCGCCCCTTGCCCACCACCTCCACACTGCCGATCACCGCATCCTGCAGATAAGGCCGCAACACCTCCACCAGCGGCCGAGCCACCACCTGGAACAGCCCCGTCGTCGCAATCAGCGTCCTGGGCACCTTCGCCAGCCGCACATGAACCGGCTCCAGTGGCACGTCCGCCCGCCACCGGTTGCACCCCGGACACCTGGTAGCAGCCTTGTGCGCATCCTCCCACGCCTGGTCCGTCTCCGCCGGGCAGTCCGGCTTGGAGTCCAATATGTACATCGTCCGGCTGCTGCTCATGGCAAGGGCTCACCAACGCCCCACAACCCGGCCACTCCCCCGTCCCCCCACTTCGCACCCCCCACACCCCACCTCCCCAGGAGGGGCTGCCGGGGAACCCTCGGTTCCCCGGAACTCGCATCGCCCGCCCGACAAGCCCGCCAACCCACACAACGATCTCCCCCGAATCGGCTTGGCCTCCGTCGCTCCACGGACCGCGATCAGCCGACCTGGCCCGCCCCCTTGACGATGCCCAGCACCTCCGCGTCCTCGCGGCGGGCGGCCCAGCCGCGACTCTTCGCACCGCGCCAGTGGCCGGGCCCATCGAGCGGCCCTTGGCGACCGAACCAACCGACTTCATCGCAGCCGTCGGACGCCTGCTTGCCACGATCATTCTCCGGGCCATCCATCATGTGGATCCAGTCATGTGGATCCAGTGCGGATGCACAACATAACATTTGCTCACAACACTCCGGTCATTGTTTCTTCACATTCTGTACCTGCATCTTGTGCACCTCACTGAATATCCACAGAATAAATAACCCAGGTGCACACATTGAACTCCAGCTCCCGCGTGACTGAAAGGACGCCACCATCATCTTATCGGCGTGTGAATACAGCGTCTGTCCGATGAGCTCAAATGGAAGATCAAACTCCTCCAGAAGTATATCGCACCACAAATACTCTCTGGTGACTGCGCCATCACTCGTCAACACACCACTCGTCGTGCACTTCGCCTTCCACGACAGATCAGGAAACTCGACCAGCACTTCGATGCCCTCGGCAGAGCCCTCGTTCCGCAGCTCAGAATGCACATGAATACCGCGGTGCTCTCGATTGCCAACCGCATTCCGATGGATTAATCGCAGCAGTTTCTGGATGTCCAGCTTCATGGCTTCTCCAACCGGCGTGCCCGGCGTACCCATCAGCCAGGCTCATCGTAGAACACCCGGAGCAACTGAAGCAACACGATGACACCCGCTGTCACTTCACCTTCACACCACGAATATCCATCCGAGCACCCCCAGGCAAGCCACGATCAAGTATGCATGCCCACATACTCCGCTCTTTGTAGAGAAGATGGCTACTCTCAAGACCAAATGTCCAATCAAGCGCCTTGAGCACAGCACTTGTCTGCATTTGAGCATTCACGTTCTGCGGGACCACCGAACGGACTTGCGGCGGAATATCACCCAACGCACACCACAGGTCCATCGTGTAGAGATTGTCATCGAGCGGCGTGATTGTGAGCATGCAATTGGCTATCTCGGTGTCTCCTATACGAATCGTGAGTGGTCGCAAATAGATGGCTGCGTCTTCGCTATCGGACGACCACTGAGCGAGAATGTCCCGTGGAACCGCCGGAGTGATCGCAAACACTCGTGTGAGCTCTTCGAGCACCGACGCAACCGCTGACACGGGCACAGCGTAGAGCTTCAGCTCAATAACCTCAGAAGAATGTGTGACCCATGTACCCACTTGAAGGGATCCATAAATGAATCAAAGGAACCGTCAATCTCGACTCTGATGCCTCGCCCATCAATCAGTCGCTTAATAAACACCATGCCGTCGCGGCTGAGCTCGCCAAGACCCCTCATGATCTCGTCGAACACCTGCTTGGCTCGTGCATCCTTGGCATCCACATTGCCGGTCAGGCGGCCACCCCATAGTGTAGGGTTATTTCCAGCATGTTGCTCGAGTTTACGCGCAGCCCTCGTTAGGCCGCCTCGTCCGATCGCGAAAGCGGTGGCTTCTGCACGACGAAGTTGTTGGGCGTTGAATCACGCGTTATGCGCCCACAGCCCCGCCTCACCGACAAAGTAGTTGTGCTCCCGGCTCACCTCCACGTTGAAGACGCCCGCCGGCTCGGGCCTCGCCACAACCCGCTCAACGACCGCCGCCGAGCCGTCAACCGTAACCACCCGCTCGCCAGACCGCAGTACCCCCGCCCCCACCCACGCTCCGCGGCCAAGGGACCACAGCCGGTGTCCCGGCATAGCACCCAGCAGACGCTCATGCCCGATCAGGTGCACATCCCCCACCGCATCCGTCCGCTGCCCGATCACCGCCCCATACGGCTCGTACACGAACTCCCCCACCACCGCCCCCCCAACCGCTCTTCACCTGCCAAACCCCAGCCGCCGCAGCGGCCGCCGCGTTCGCTTCGTGCAATGTGGCCCCCACCGCGCGTGCCTCGCAAGCCACACTCACTCTCTGAGCCCGCCGACGAAAACCTCAAACGAGTCCGCCAGCTTCCGCCAGCCGCCCTCCTCATCCCCCTCCACCTCCATCTCGATCTCACGCCGCCACACTTGCCCCGCCCGCGGCCCCTCACAGCACAGCCAGATCGTTCGCCGCCGGTCGCACAGCCCGATCACGATCATCCCCGGGTCCGCAACGTCCTCGTCGTAATTGGCAAACTCAAGGCCCACCTGGCCGTCGTCGGTCCGCAACGCCCGCAGCAGCACCTGCACATCAAGCACGGCCGCCGCCGGGCCGCCCCCGCCCGCCCGCTCCACCCCCGGCACATCAAACAGGTGCCGCGTCGGCCGGCCGCCATTGTGCTCCGCCAGAACCGCCGCGTAGTCCGCCGGCAACCGCACGCCCTGGTCCTCGCCAACCCGCACAACCTCCGCCGCCGTCAGCCGCTCGCCCCGGTCAATCCAAAGCGGCAGGCTCACGCCCGGGGGCAGCGGCGGAATCGGCCGATGCGGCTGTGGTTCCGGGCATGGCGTGGAGTACGGCGCATCCTTGGGCATCTCCCGCAGCATGCCCAGGAATGCCGTGAAGTCCTCCGCCACCAGGAAGCACCCTCCCCCGCGTTCATCATCCGTCTTGCACAGTTCATCGTCCTGCACCCACACCGCCCCGCCCATGCCGGGCCGGCAGTCAAGCAGCAACATGGCGTGCCCGGGAAGATACGCCACTGGCAGAAACCCATGCGGCACAAGCCCGCTCTTGCGTCGCATGGACTCCTGCAACGTCCCCCACTTGTCGTCCGCCGAACTGACCCGGAACCGCAGGAACGAACTCACCCACGTCCACTCCACCACCGCCCGCGGGCCAGTTTGCGTGTAGGTGAAGAACGACGGGCTCGGATCACCGCCATTGACCGCCAGCACAAACGCCCGGTACGCATCCGGCAACAAGTACCCGGCCCGCTCTTCAAACTGACCGATGGCCTCCTCGCCAACCGCCGCCCCAACCTCCTCAAACGCAACGCCCAGATACTGCGCCATGCTTGAACCCTTGCGCTTTGGCTGCCGCCGTCACCCACATACACCCGACCAACCACCTGCCCCACTCCCCAATTATGCCCCAAGCGCTCACAGGGTACAAGGCCAGTCGGCCAACTTGCAGGCTTGCCGCACCCGCTCAGCCATCACCTCCGTGAACTCGCCGCGGCCTTCCCAGAAGTCCCTGACCAACGCCGCGTCCACCGTCGCCCCCGCCCACACCCGCTCGCGGAGATCAGGCCGATACCCCTTCTGGTCCGCCCGACCAGTCCGCTTGTCCAACTGCTGAGGGGTTGTCTTCAGTATCTTCAGCATTGAATTACACCAGACAACGGGCTGCACTGGCAACCCCGTAATACAGTCGACACATTCGTAGGACTGATTGAACAATCCGATAACGTTTGCACTCGAATTGTATTTTGTCCATGTCTTCACATACCACTCAGCATCGCGGGGCCATTTCAAGCTTCGTATTGCCTGAATGTCAATCGAACGACCCGGCACTTCTTGAAGTACACCCTCTCTTGTCTTACCTCTCTTTACATATGGTGCTCCATAAATATAGACAAAAGTGTGCAGGTCCATGCGCAGAATGTCAAGACCGAATCTGCCAGAACCCTGCCATGCAAAGGATGCGATTGTCACTCCATCGATACGACCGCAGAACGGTCCCTGCCAGTACTCAAAATCAGCAAACAGAAGCCTCTCGAATACGTACTCCTTGCGGCAGAAGCCCAAAGCACTCTCTATGATGTCTTTGTTGTTCATATTCAGCACTTCCAATCCAGTTGTTGCCCTTCCTTCTATTATACTGCCGGCTCACCACCTGAGCATTTCGAAATGAATTACTTCCATCGGGCTTTCCATTCTTCATCTTTGGAACAATATGATCAATCTCGACCGAGTTCCATCTGCCTGGCCGAGGATCCAACACGACACCAGTCACGTCACAGATGAGTTGGCCGCCGTTCCGTTCCATGTTTGCTTCAATGATCAACTTCCGTTGGTGGTCGGTAAAGTCCCGTCCCCGTCCAATCTTGCCGGTGAACACCAGGTTGCCGTACAGCCCGGCATTGGTGCCTCGCAGCGCGCCACGCGGTCGTTGACCACTCCGCGCCATCGCCGGCCCGTCGTCTTCCGCTTCCGCCAGCCCATCCCAATAGTCCATGCCCCAATGCCGCGTCGCTCCGGCGATCAAGGCGATCTCCACCCAGCGCGTGTCGTGCCGGGCGTGGTCGTCATCATCCCGGCTCCAGTCAAACGCCCAGTCCACGTCCGCCGACAGTCCGTTCGAGTACGTCTGGGTCAGGCTCTCAACCATCGCCCCGAGCAGACCACCCAGATCCGTCGCGCCGGTGGCGGTGTTGTACACGTTGTACAGGAACATCGCCCCATCGCGCGTCTCCCGCCACAGTTGCTCTTTCGACAGCCCGCTCGGATCCCCCGCCCCGCGCATCCGCCCGGCCAGATAGCCGTACGTGTTCACGCCGTCCATCAGGTGCGCCAGCACATCCGGCGGCGCAACCCGCGCCCCGCCCGCCGCCCCGTGGCTCCCCAGCCCCCCAACCCCCCCGCCGCCATACAGCACCGCCCCGCTCGCGTTCGGGTCGCGCTGGATGAATCGGCCCGCGGTTGCGCCGGCCGGGCCCGGGTCGTAGACCCGATTCCGCATGTGGTACAGCACACGCTCGTTCGGCACCAGTACGCGGCCGTCAACCCAGGCCGATGCGGTCTCGATGGGGTCGCCCAGGTCAGCGTCAGGCGTGCCGACGGTGCCGACGGTCAGGCTCTCGGCGAACAGGCCGCGATGCCCGGCCTTGAGCGGCGGGTGCACCCCATCCGTCCGCTGCCCGATCACCGCCCCGTACGGGTCGTACACGAACTCGGCCACCACCGCCCCACCATCATCCACCACCGCCACATTGTCCCCGTCGCTGTCCTGCAGCACCCCCCACGGCTGGCCGTCGCGGTCACCGGCTTGGCCGCGGCAACCCCCCTTCACCATTCAAGACCCGCACGCCGCGGGGGGTGGCGCGGGCTGGGCAGCCGAGCGCGGCCCGAGATCGACGAAGCCAATGGGGCTCTTCATTCGTCCAACCAAGCAGCGAGGGACAGAGCCGCGACGCACCCGTGGCACAGGCACGGGGGCCCCCGCTAAGGGATCGCCATGACCTCACATCCCGGCAATGCGCCCCGAAGGTCGAAGATCCCGCCGAGTGTCACGCGCGGACAGTGGTTGATCTCGATCCGCTTGAGTGTCGGCACCATGCCGAGATGCCGGAGCCCCGCATCGGACACTTCGTCCGACCCGCCAATCATCAACTCTTCAAAGGGGCAGCAGCGGCAGACGGCACCAATGAACTCGTCGGTCAGCCCGCGCGTCGCCAGCACACCAAGCCGCCTCAGCGACTTGGCTTCGGCCAGCCGCAGGATGCCGGCAGTAGTGACCTGCTCGCAGTGGCCCACATCGAGGCTTGTGAGTTGCGGAAGCGCCCGAAGCGACAAAAGGCCCGCATCGGTCACCTCTGCGAGTCGAGACACCTCAAGGCGGTTGAGAGCCGGGCAACCCGCAAGCGCCGCCAAGCCGCGATCGGTGATCTCTGAGAAGCCAGGGAGCTCAAGCTCGCGGAGTTTCGGCAACCTGTTGAGGGCTATCACGGACCGATCCGTGACACTTGTCTGATCATCAAGGCAGAGTCGCTCAAGCGACGCGGCTCTGGCCAGGTGCTCGATCCCGACGTCGGTGTAGCGGAAGCACCAGCGGGCCGTGAGGACGCGGAGATTGGGAAGTTCCGCGATCGCGCTGAGCGCCGCATCGGTGGTATGGTGGCAGGAATCGATGCTCAACTCCTCCAGCCGGCTGAGCCGTCGCACGTGCTCGATCCCCACATCCGTGATCTCCTCGCAGAAGGCGATGTCCAAACGTGTCAACGCCGCGAGGCCCGCCACCACTGCGAGGAGTTCGTCGGTGACATCGTCACTACCGCCCAACTTGAGCGACTTCACATGCCGGAGCTGCGCAAGCACTGGCGCGTCAGTGGGCCTGATGGACCACCACTCGAGGTCCTCAACAGACAACGGAAAGTTGCCAAGTTCGCCGCCGGTTACTCGGAGCATGGGACTTTCACCAGAACGAGCCAATCTTGAACACGCCGCCTTCCACAATTCCTTTCACCCAGACTGTAACACCTCGAACCGTCACTTGGAATCTGCCCACCGTGCCCTCTGCCACACCAGCCGCTCTGAAGCCAGCCTGCGCCGACCTTTCCACCGCGCTGAATGCGGCGATCCGGTTACCTGCAAACGCTCTCTCCAAGTTATGCAACTGACGCCCAGTTTTATCAAATATATGATGTATTTTATTTGCATCACAAGTGTTATGAACCCACGCCCGACTCTCACCAGCAAAGTACGTGTGTGCCCGATGAACCTCTAGGTTGTAGACGGTCGCCTGCGTACCCGGCAGCTCAACCCTTTCGACCGTTGTCTTGCCCGTCAGCGTACGCACCGCTTCGCCAGTTCGCAGTTCGTCCGCCCGCACCCATGCCGACCGGTCGTCGGAATAGAACGGGTGGGCCGCTGTCGTACCGATCGGCTTGCCGGCACCGTCAAGCCATACCTGAAGGATCTCCGCCCGTTCCGTGACGAACGTCCCCGTCACAATCTGGCTGCCCGGCGGAGCCTTCTGGATCTCCGGGCAAGGTCCGATGGCAACGACACGGGCGCACCCGTTGACGCCCAGCTCTTCCAGGTGAATCTCAAACTCGCTGCCGTCACGCAACCCGGTTGCCTGCAGCCACTCGATGGGTCGCAGGAGCGCCACCCGAACCGTGCCGTGCTGGGCGTCCGTGAGTTGCAGATCGACCCGTCGCCACATCGCCGGATCGATCGTCTCATGCTCATCAGGGTGGGGCGAGCCGACCACGGTCTGACCCGGAGCGGTGTAGTACGCCGAAGCCACACTCGCACCGAGCGGCAGCGATTCGATGCTCTGCTGCGAGCCATCGGCGAGCGTTACCGGCGTTCCCGCCTCGAAGCAGATCTTCGAGAAGAACGTCCCACCGACCATACTGATGAGGATCGCCTCGTCGCGATCCATGACCAGTTCAGACCACTGGAATGCAGCCCGCTGATACGCCTGGATCGCCTTCTGTCCTTCCTTCGCCACGAAGATGGCTTGGTTGATGGCGACCAGCCCACTCCACGTGTGCTCCGCGCTGATCGCAGACGCTTCAGCGAACGGATCCCACCGCAGCCCGTCCGGGTCCCCCGCGCCGCGTGGTCTGCCCCGCAAGTAGCCGTATGTGTTGACGCCATCCGCAACATGGGCGGCCAGGTCCAGCCCCGTCACGATTGCCAGCGGCGCTTCCCCATGGCTCCCCAGCCCCCCACCCCCACCATACAGCACCGCCCCACTCGCGTTCGGGTCGCGCTGCAGGAACCGCCCCGCGGTGGCCCCACTCGGCCCAGGGGGGGCGGGTCATACGCCCGATTCCGCATGTGGTACACCACCCGCTCGTTCGGCACCAGCACCCGCCCGTCCACCCAGGCCGCGGCGGTCTCGATCGGGTCGCCCAGATCCGGGTCCGGCGTGCCCACCGTCCCCACCGTCAGGCTCTCCGCGAACAGGCCGCGGTGCCCGCTCTTCAGCGGCGGATGCACTCCATACGTCCGCTGCCCGATCACCGCCCCGTACGGGTCGTACACGAACTCGGCGACGACGTCCCCGCCATCGTTCGTGATCGCCACATTGTCCCCGTCGCTGTCCTGCAGCACGCCCCATGGCCGCCGCTCGCGATCAAAGTAGACATGCAGCTCGTCGACCCCGCCGCCCACCCCCATGCCCCAGATGTACTCACGATTGAGCGCACGGAACGGCACGCCCGTCGGCGGGCCTGTCTCCGCGTTGACCAGCCCCGTGGTGATGTACTCCACCAACCCCTCGGTGCCGTACTTGTGCACCACATACAGCAGGTCGGTCGGATCAATCACCACCTCCTGGATCCGCCGCGACCCGTCGTACCAGAACCGCTCCACCCGCTCAAGCTTGCCCCCCCCGTCCGGCCAGTCCGGCCCGGCCATGGGCGAGACCACTTCAATCAGTCGCCCCAAAGCGTCATAGCGGAGCCGCTTGACCCAGTTGCCCACCTCCACACCCGCCAGCGGTGCACTCGCGCTCGGCAATACGGTCGCGTGATCCACACGCCTGGCCTTCCACACCGCCACCAGCCGGTTCCACGCATCAAACGCGTACAGGAACTCCCCGCAGAAGCGGACGTTGCCGGCGCCGTCCTCCACCGCATCCACCTTGAAACCGGCGACTTCCGCCTGGCCCGCCGTCTGCCCGGCGGTCCCTGTCCATGAGGCACCGATGGTTTGGTCGAACTCGGCCGCCATCCCGCTCCAGGCGATCGTCCGCGTCGTGCCGTTCTCCAACTGCACCTGAAGCAGGCCGTCGGGGTTGTCCGTCCACCGACCGTACTGACCGTTTGCGTTGGCCCGCGCCCCGGCCCAGTGCCCGTGCACGTCCAGGGCCCAGGTGTCCGTCCGCCACGGCTGCGGCGTCATGGTCCCCACCACCTGCTTGCTCAAGGCGCTGCTGATCAGCCGCCCCAGCCCGTCATACCCC
>Ga0068872_10004755_pt1 | contig 10242 bp, 9 predicted proteins | sample NOAtaG_7_FD_66441 | JGI IMG/M metagenome (GOLD analysis project Ga0068872, IMG submission 66441) | Freshwater lake microbial communities from Lake Erie, under a cyanobacterial bloom - NOAA_Erie_Diel1S_2200h metaG | ecosystem: Environmental > Aquatic > Freshwater > Lake | place: USA: Ohio, Lake...
AAAAAAAATAGTTCAATTTTACAAAATTATTGTCACAAGTATTTTTTTATGCACATTTATAGCAGCATCAAAAACAAAGAAAGTCAAGAAAAAAACATTAAAATATTTTTATTGTATAAAAGATATAAGGATTTAGCACATATTACAAGTAAAATGAGCGGCGAAATGGCAATCAATTCTGTATTATATAACAAACTTAAAACCGGTGATGGAGGAATTTTCAACATGATGATAATAACATTAATTATGTCCATCATAAATTACGTAGTCAGACAAGCCACATATTATATGGAAGACCTTGAAATACAAAAAATCTTAAACATTGAATTTTTATTGCACAAACTATACAAGAAAAATTCAGTAGAATACGAAGGCAAAATCTCATGTGGAGTAAATTTTTATAATTCAGAATTCAAACAAACCAGCGTCTTTGGCAAAAGGTTCAAGGCATTGTGGGAATACATTATTGCGGAAATTGACAAAAATCCGTCTATCCATTCTATCAAGGAACAGACACTGAACAAAAAGGAAGACGAAATTTATATGGTGAATCAAAAGGATAAATTCTTAGTTTGCAAGGATTTGGAAATCTATGCTTACACATACACCGAAAATGAAGCAGCAAAAAAAGAGGATGAAGAAATAAAATCACGAAACAAAACAACCAATATCATTATTGAATTGTATTCGTATAAAAGTAGCACCGAGACAATCAAAATGTTTGTGGAAAATATAACAACGGAGTACATGAAAAAGTTGGAAAGTGTGCGCAAAAACAAGCATTTCATTTACACGTTATCAAAAGTGAAATATGATGATAACATCTCGGAACGATGGTCAGAAACCAGGTTTGAAAGCACGCGAACATTCAACAATCTTTTTTTCGAAAATAAACAACAGATTCTGGATAAGATTGATTTTTTCATCAATAATAAAGACTGGTATTACGAGAAGGGTATCCCATACTCATTGGGAATTGGTATTCACGGTTTTCCCGGAACTGGGAAAACATCTTTTATCAAGGCATTGGCGAATTATACCGGAAGACATATTGTAAATATTTCTCTCAAGTTGTTAAAAACCAAACACGATTTGGATGAAATCTTTTTTGAAGACCAATACAATGGATGCAACGAAAGAGGGACGGTTGGGTTTGACAAAAAAATCATTGTATTTGAGGACATTGATTGCATTGGCGATATGGTTCTTTCGAGAGAACACAAGAAAGAAAAGGATGCCGAAAAATATCCAATAATTAGTATGGACCCTGTAACCAAGGTATGTGAAGTTCCTAAAATCAAAATTGAGGACCCCATTACTCTAGATGATATTTTGAATTTGTGGGACGGTATTCGCGAAACACCTGGAAGAATATTGATTCTCACGTCTAACCATTATGACAAGTTGGATCCGGCATTAAAACGCCCTGGAAGAATTGATATTACGTTGGAACTTGCGAATGCATCAAGACCCGTGATTGGAGAAATATACCAGCATTTATTTGGAGAACCGGTTGACCAAGATATTTATGATGAAATTCCGGACCGGGTTTATTCGCCAGCTGAAATCATTAATTTTTATATGTCTGGAGAGAAAAGTGAACGGGCGTTTATAAATAAATTGATAGAACCCAAATTATAAACAACTACATAGTTTTGCAATTGGTTGTGACAACTTGGCCGGGTATTCGGGTTGTTTGCACATTCTCAATTTGCGTGTAAATTACTTTACATTTGGGTGGTGTTTTTGAGTACATTTTGCATAGTTGTGCACAATGTGAAATGACTTGACGCGGAACTTGATTGAGCCGCGTTTCACATTCTAGGATAACGTGGCACGAAGGAGAATCTGATAAATGAAACCATATATCAGATTTGTTGGCGTTTTGCACAAGTTGTGTGTTCTCTGCGGCGGACCTGCCGATTTTGATGTTATAAATGGTGCCGTCGTATTCAAAAGTCTCGAGTTTCATTTTTTATGTTTTATATTTTATAAAATAATTCGTAAAATATTTTTATATAAATTCATTATATAATGTTGAACGGCACTGCACTTTTTCTTATTGGATGCATTGGCACACGACTTCTCTTCACCTATTTAGCAATGACTTTCACTGCATATTTACCCTATATGGGTTATGTAGCTGCACTTATTTCAGCTGGATTTTTTTACATTTTTTTCACGGGTAGCAGACCCACTGGTGTAGAGACAGGTGGAAAACCAATTTGGTGGAACAATTTGAGACCGTTACACGGATTTTTATACGGGTTGTTTGCATATGGGGCAGTCACCGGAAACACAGATTCGTGGAAAGTATTGTTTGTGGATACAATGATTGGCTTACTGGCCTTTATAAACAAGCACTTTTAAGGGAACGTACGGTTATTCAGCAAAGTTTACGCTCTATGCAGTCGTTTCACTTACCCACTTAATTTTATTATTTGAAATGATACCAAAAAATAGGTATCATTTCATAAGTCTTTTTTACAATTTTTCATCTATGTAAAGGGAAGGGGTCGTAGGGGAAAGGACGCTTTGCGTCCGACGGTCGGCACCCAAAGGGTGCCTTAACCGTAGGTTTCCCTACTATTTGTAGGTGCGTTTAATCGCATACGGGTTCTGTTGCAAAACATTATACATATCAGGAGTATTTCTCTCCATGTTAACATTGGAATCCAGGTTCTGCGACTTTTGTTGGTAAGTTCCGAGAGACCCAGCCGTAACATACGGCATCTTCGGCATCACTTCCCGATTATTCACCATATCCAAATCCTTCGCCTTGCCCTGATAATTGACTGAATTGTTGAACAAATTGGTGTTTGAGTTACCGAATCGCCCCTTAATGGTCTCCGCCTTCAAATTGCTAGGTTGGTATCCCAATTCGGCATCATAAACACGCAACGCCGGATTCTTGGATGCACCAGAACCAGTGTATGAAGTCGTGGTTGTGTCTCTGTGTTGGGGCGTCGCCTCCACTTTGGCGGCCATATAACCATTATTGGTTTGTCCCCTGTTTACATTCCAATGGTTCACGGAATTCTCAGTTGTTTCTCTCATGGTGGGTGCGGGAGCATCGTTCGGATTATACAAGTAAGATTGGGAAACGGCGGATTTCGCATCACCATACACACGCATATTTCCAGTGGTGTTCTCCTTTCTTGAAGGTCGCATCATTTCCAGCAGAGGCGCAACAACCGCGCCAATACTGCTTCCGACTGCACCAAAATAATCATTTTGAGAATTACTGCTTCGGTTGTTCGCATATACCTGGTTGGATTTCATCCCATAATCACCGTCACTTCCAAAACCGCGACCCACAGCATTTGCCACACCAATCTGGGTGGGTCCAAGTTCAATGCGGTGACTTGGTAGCACCTCACCCGGCATTGCCTGCTGAGCATGCATACTTTGCGCCACACCGTTGTAATCAACAGTAGTCTCGGGTCTGACAACGTGTCTCTCTACAGGAATAGCATTCATAGTAGGACCCTTGACTGCACCCGTGGTTGTGAAAAGGCGGTCCTGACCCCATTCAAAAGCGGTCTCTGGGCGGTTCTTCTGGAAAGTACCCAAAATGCCTACATTCGTGATACGACTTTTGGCGGGGCCTTCGTGTCCCAATTGCATTGACTCGGATGCCTTTTGTTTATTGGCGGTTCTTAATTCGTCTACACCTTTGGGTAACCAGGATTCGCGCATTGCTGTGCCCGAATTGTATCCACCGGCGCCTTCGGAGCCGTAGCCGAGACCGAGCCCAGGACCAACTTTAACTTCCTCAAAAGGTTTGACATTGGCCATTCGCATACTGGGATTGACACGAGATTGGTAGAAATCGTTCATATTGGGAGCACCATTGGCCCACTGAATTTTCTCATTGGGGGAGAACAGAGGTGCCTGTTCCGACTTTGCAATTACTTGCGAACCATTTCCTAAATAATTATCCATAATGGCTTCGTTGGAATTGGGATCAATCGCTGAACGGATTTTGCCGCCGAAAAAGGGCATCATGTTGTTGTGCTCAAAGTATTTTGAGTCGACGTTCTCTCCATTTAATGATTTATATTGGTTTGTATTGGAATTGATTGTCTCTTTTACTAAACTTCCCTTGGAATAAGGATTGAAGTATTTGTCGGTGTATACGGAGGGTCCGTCGTATCGATTCATTGTAGCGAGTTTGGAAGACAATTCTGTTTCAGAACCATTTTTGGAAACCTGTTCTGGATAATTCATATCGGGAACATTGGTATTTGGCAAAAACCCTTCGTTCACGGGTTTTGGTTCTTTTTTTTGATTTGACACAATATATAAACTGCCTAATGCGACTAAAGGTATTGCTAATTCCATGATAAACTATATATTACTCATCCCAAAATAATGCAGGGAAACCTACGGTTTCCCCTGCGACCCCTTCCCTTTTAATGGAACCTTGGTATTCAAGCTTAATATTACCAGTTTTTTATTAAAAATTATATATTCCATTAAAGGATGGATTATATAATTTTCTGAATAACTCTATTTGTTTAATAGTATAAGGGAGGGGTCTAAGGGGCGGAAGCTTTGCTGAATCCGTAGGTTCCCTTTGAAATGGTCTCTCTCCAAAATGCGCGTGTTCAAGTTATTGTGAAACGGTTTCTCTAACTGGTCCAACGGGTTCAACAGCGGTTGTTCCCATCTGTTTTGTTCGATATCTCGATATGTCCACGCAGGGTGGGTCGCGCGGGAATCGTCTGTAATATAATTGGTTTCGCCGTATGATGTGGCTGATGATTTGACGGCGTTTTTCTTATAGCAATTTACTTCGGGTAAGTCGCGATTCAAAGGCCTGGTTAATCCACGCAAATCGCTGTTAATATCCATCATATTGTCTCGAAAATTGGCACCCCACTTTGAAATACGAAGATGCGGGTCCGCGTTGAAATCCATATTGTCTCCGGGTCCTGGAACATCCATTGCATATCTTCCCGCAAATGTGCTAATTGCATTGCGTTTCTCTATTCTATTGTAATCATTATTGTACCGACTGCAAGCCATAATAATATATTTGTATAAAAGAAATTAAGTTAAACACATATTTCAGATATGTTCATAGAAAAAAATATGCCTAAACTGTGTTTGAATATGATTGTGAAGAATGAATCCAAAATTATAACTCGTCTTTTGGATTCCATTATTGATATTATTGACTGCTATTGCATTTGCGACACAGGAAGCACTGATGACACAATCCAACTAATAACCGATTATTTTTTTAAACATGGCAAACCCGGTAAAGTAATTGTGGAGCCATTCCAGAATTTTGAGCACAATCGAACGTTTGCACTCCAGGCATGCAAAGATACTAACAATACTGGAGGTGTTTTGGCGGATTACGTTTTGCTAATGGATGCCGACATGGTTTTAATGAAGGGACCCGAGTTTAACCTGGATAAATTCAAAGACCAATTGTTGACCGCCGACGTGTTCCACCTGTTCCAGGGAAACGACCGTTTTTCTTACAAAAATGTGCGAATTGTCAAGAACAATATGGGAATAAAATATTGGGGCGTTACCCACGAGGTCATTAGCACCCCCGACGGAACCCATTATTCACAGATAGAGAGAAACATACTTTTCATTGATGACATTGGCGACGGAGGAGCTAAAGCCGATAAGTTTGAAAGAGATATTCGTTTATTGACGCAAGGATTAGTAGAGAAGCCGAACAACGATAGATACACGTTCTACTTGGCCAATAGTTATCGCGACAGCGGGAATCGAGAGAAGGCGATAGAAATGTATAAAAAGCGTATTGAAATTGGCGGATGGTTTGACGAGGTATGGCACAGTTACTATAGCATTGGTCGATGCTATAATTGGTTAGGTCAGTCGGAGTTAGCCATTGCCTACTGGTTACTAGCCTATGATTATTTCCCGAAGCGTCTGGAGAATATTTACGAGATAATCCACCATTATAGGAACACGTCAAAGCATAAGTTAGCATACGAATTTTACAGGATTGCGCAAGAACAGTTGAAAGGTGTGGATAAGTCCAAGATTGATTATTTGTTTTTGCAGAATGATGTCTATGATTACAAGATTGATTACGAGTATACCATTACGGGATACTATTACAATCCGGAAAACATTGACATGGCGGCGCTCAGTATGCGCGTGCTAACTGCAAAAAACATTGAGGATTCTATTTTGAAAAATGTGTTGTCTAATTACAAGTTTTATTGCAAGCCGTTGCCCCTAACCAATAACTCGTTGTCTGATGAATTATTCATTTTGGAACCAGGATTCAATGTCAGCACACCCTCTTTTTGCATGCACAATGGCGAATTGGTTATTAATCGCAGACAGGTCAATTACTACATTGACGAGAATGGTGGATACGTGAACCAGGAGCATATTACAACAAAAAATATGGTGACAATTGGTTCCAAAACATTTGAACTAGGATACAACAGAAAGTTGGATGGGCGGTATGTGGGTCTAGAGGATATTCGTCTGTTTGAGCATGGAGGCGAGACCCATTTCACAGCCAATCGCGGAACCCAGGACGGAAAGATGCGCGTGGAATTTGGAACCATTGATTATGAGAACCAGTGCATTAATTCGTCATTCTTTACAAAGACGGATGGATGTTCCAACATAGAGAAGAACTGGGTCTTATACACGGATGCCGAAGACCATATGCGTGTGGTCTATGACTGGCGAACCACTTATGAGATTGGGTATGCAAATATGTTGATGAACAAGAGAGATATGAAGTCGCCGAGATTTTTTGAAGTCCTCCGGGGGTCAACCAATGGTATTCGCGTTTCAGATGAAACTTGGTTCATTGCACATGCGGTGTCTTATGAAGAACGCAGATACTACTATCATATTTTGGTTGCTGTCGATACTGAATCTGGTGAGGTGAAACGTTGGTCGAAGTTTTTCACATTGGAAGGAGAGAAGGTGGAATATGTTTTGGGATTTATCCAAACCAGTGAAGACGAATTCATGATTGGGTATTCCAAAATGGATAAAGAGTGTTGCATAAAAAATGTTTCCAGGGCAGATTTGGAAAAATTATTTACTTAATTTTTAAACGAGTTTTCTTACCTCTTCCTTGTCGACGAATCGTGTTGCGAATTACGCGAGGAGGTTGTGATGCTCTTGACATTGCACGCAAAATTTGTTTATCGTTGTGTTCCATATTTATTTTGGCTATTTGTTTTTCAAAGTCAATACGTCTTTGTGCGGCAGCGGCCGAACGCATAAAGCGGTCTTCAATTATCTTTTGGTCTTTACTATTAGAAGGTTGATAAAATTCTTGTTTGACAGGGGATGGAATTTTAGTGCATCCTTGCCCACGACCACACGTTTTTTTGCGAGTTGTTTTCATATACAATATAAAAACAAATTATTTTTTAGAAATTCTTTGCTTAGATGAACGACGCTTTTTGTTTTTGTGACGGCGGGTTCTTCTTGGTTTTCCTCCGTGGGTTTCTTCTAACAATATATCTGCTGGACTAACTGGTTTTTTAATAAAAATTTCGTTATTTTTACTAATTTTATCTGTTTTACCATTATTTTCAAATTTGAGTTGATGTGAAGGTTGGTCATTGAAATTAGCTTCTATTTCTGTTCCCTTATATTGACCAAGAAGATTTAGTGAATCATTATCTGAATCGTATATATAATATAAATCTTTATCTTTAATTAGTTGTTCTGTTTTAACAATAATATAATTGCCATCTTTAATAGTTTTTTGTTTCATTAAATTCCTGCATTTTTGACTTATTTTTTTTACTTCTGCGTTTATCACGTTATACCTACGTTTTTGTTCGTTTACAGACGCCAAAATTTTGTCAGGAACATCAAAGTTTTCAATTGCATTAATATTTTCTTTTGCAGTATCTAATGCATTTTGCATGTCATGACTACAATCTTTTTCATATTCTTTTCTTTCTAAATCATAAAATGTATTTGCATTTATTAATCTATCCAATTCATATTCATTATATTTTTTTTTTAACATACTTTTAAACATCTTTCTTATACAATATCCCCACACATTTTTATCCACCCCCTTTATATAATTTTCGATTCAATTTTTTGCTAAAATTATACAGGTCAAAGTTATGAACAGCGAAGTTGCAAATTGTTAGCACAATTGTAAACGATTTTAATTCTTGCGTCTGGATGAACGACGCTTTTTGTTTTTGTGACGGCGGGTTCTTCTTGGTTTTCCTCCGGGGGTTCCGGGGGAAGTTAAATATATTTCTTTTTCTTTAATCAAAATTTCTTCATCTGTATTAATTTCATCAGTTTTACCATCTTTTTCAAATATGAAAAAAGATGGATCATTTTCTGAATACTTTATTCTTGTTTCCTTATATTGACCAAGAAGATATACAATTCCTCTTTCTGAATCGTATCTATAATATAAAGTATCTTTAATTAGTGGTATTCTTTTGCCAACAACCTTATAATTGCCATCTTTAATAATTTTATTTTTTTTGCATATTTCTAAATTTGTTGAATAATTATTTGTTGTTTTTTTCTTAATCGTTTCAAATAAATTTTTTAATTCATTTATTCTTGCTGTATGTTGTGTGCTTAAATCGTTTTTAGACGACAACAATTTTAAATGATTTATTATTTTGGGAATTTCTTGATTTTCATCTTTTGAACAATTATTAATTAATTCTTCATTTTTAGTTATATAATCCTCAATATATTTGTTCAATTTGTCTATTTCAATCCAATTTTTAGTATCTTTAACAGCATCCTTAAAACGGTTTATAGATTTTGTATTTATAAATTTCTTAAAAAAAAACAATCTTTTTACGTATTCATCAAAATCTGTTTGAATACGTTGCAGTTCTGTGTCAAAAGTATCCGGAGAAAATCTTAATTGAATAACTTGAGATGTAAGTGTATCTATTATATCTGCCATTATACAATATTCCCACACATTTTTATCCAACCCCCTTATAGGATTTTCGGTGCCATTCAGTAATTCCATGCGTTCTTATTCCCTCAAAATGCGCCTTTGTCCCATACCCCATATTGGTGTGCAACGAATATTTCTCTCTCAATTCCGGGTGTTCTGCACACAATGCCTCCATATAAGTATCACGCTCGTTTTTGGCTAAAATGGACGCCGCCGCGATGGACGAATATGTCCCATCCCCCTTCTCCACAGTTTCATGGGACAAAGTTATCAATGACTCCGTCTCTTCATCAAATCTGGAATAGGGTCGGAAATAATTGCCATCTACCAACAACAAACCATTGCGAATATTTGTAGGGGCAAAATTATTCAAATTCGCGGTAATACATTGATGCATCCCTTTCATCACGCAGTTCAAGATGCCGAAGCTGTCTATTTCGTCCGCCTCGGCATAGTAGATGTGCCAAGCCAGCGCCTTAGATTTTATGTAGTCGGCGAGTTCCACCATTTTCTTCCGCGATTTGATTTGTTTGCTGTCTTTCATCCAATCATGGTGAAACAAATTCACATCTTTAGGTAAAATGACGCCTGCAACATAAACCCGCCCGAACAAGGGTCCGCGACCTGCTTCATCAACCCCAATCTCAAAGTTGGTGTCTTCACAGAAACAAGGTTTTAGTGCGACCTTTGGTTTCTTCTCTTTTTTTGTCTTTGCTTCTACTTCCATTATATATTTAGGTTTATTTGATTTTGCAAAGGAAAAAAATCAATTTTATAAGTGTCTATTTTCTCGATATAGAATATATATTTACAAAGATGAGTGAAATCAAATTAAGTCCGTTAATATTATTTTTTACACTGTTAATTGTGCTACTTGTCGCAACAACCGTGAGACAATGGGGGCTTGTTTCCGAGGGATTTATCGGCTATTTGAAGGACGCCAATAATTTCAGTTCGCAGACGGTTAAAGGATACGACAATACGCGAAACATTATCAAGTTGTATGACGACATTTTCTACGATAGCAGAAACGGATACACAGTTTTGGTAGCCGGACCCCAAGCAAGTGTAGGAACCACTGTGAGTTATATCAATGTTGTTCCGCGAAATCCGAAAGAGCAAATCTGGAAGTATTCACCGGGCAAAAGTGGTTCAGAATTTTCACAACAATGCGTGGAAAGTAAAATAGCCGATATTGAGTCTTTAGAAACACAGTGGTTAATAAAAGAGCCGTCCAGTATGAACCAGTTGAACTACATTACATGGGGCAATGACACCTATTTGTACATTATGGATTTAACCAATTCAAAGGTTTC
>Ga0068872_10004761_pt1 | contig 10239 bp, 5 predicted proteins | sample NOAtaG_7_FD_66441 | JGI IMG/M metagenome (GOLD analysis project Ga0068872, IMG submission 66441) | Freshwater lake microbial communities from Lake Erie, under a cyanobacterial bloom - NOAA_Erie_Diel1S_2200h metaG | ecosystem: Environmental > Aquatic > Freshwater > Lake | place: USA: Ohio, Lake...
TTGGGGGCAAGGGTTTTTTCAATTTTTGTGTTATTTATTGTCATGTTGATTTTTAGTTTCTGCTAATCTCTTATTTAAATATTTTATGTAACCGTTTAACAGCAAAATCGAATCACTTATATCCGAATGAAACAATGATATTTGTTGATCTGTAATGTAATTTTCGGCCCTTGCGGTAATGAGATGATCATACAATTCAACAAGTGAGCCACGGGCATTAATACAAAATCTAACTTGATCTTTGTAGTGATATCGACCATAACCCTCCGCAATATTGGCAGTTACCGACCTTGAAGATCTTAAAATCTGGTCTGACAAACGAAATCTCTCTGCTTCGGGAAAACCTTTGATTAACGCCGCGGATTTCTTTTTTAATTCATGCGCTGATTTCCAGCAGGTTAAATTTTGAAAATCGGACCACCCATAATTGACAACCGATTCTGAAACTAAATAATGATTCATATATAAAATTTTAAGCATTGACTATTGAACAATTAAACTAATAAACAATTACACAGACTGGGTTATCTCTCCCCCATGACAAATCAAACATCCAGCCACAATCTCATCGGTACGATCCAAAACCAACTCCGATTTCGGAGCAATCAGTTTCATGAGTTCCACGAGGTTTTTCGCAAACAATTCACTGGCATTGATGGGCAATTCTGAAGCAAGATTTGCTGCACCCACAATGCGCACTCCGTTTTGGTTTACCACTTCGTAAGGTTTCGTATACACGCAGTTTCCGCCCTGTTCTGCGGCCATGTCAATCAGCACTGAGCCGGGCTTCATCATCCCCACCTGTTCCTCATCTACCAAAATGGGCGCTTTTCTGCCGGGAACAAGCGCAGTGGTAATAACCAAATCGGCCTGTGCCAGCGATTTGTTCACTGCCTCTCTTTGTTTTGCGCGGTATTCCTCGGTGGCTTCTTTCGCATAACCGCCCTCACTGCCCACTTCGGCTCCTTTCACTTCAATAAATTTACCCCCAAGCGATTCCACCTGTTCTTTGGTTTCCGGTCGCACATCCGTCGCCTCAACCACAGCACCCAATCGCTTGGCAGTAGCAATAGCTTGTAAGCCGGCTACACCAACACCAAAAATGAGAACTTTTGCCGGGGTGACGGTGCCGGCGGCTGTCATAAGCAAAGGAAAAATCTTATCCAGGTGGCCGGCACCACGAATGACTGCCATGTAACCTGCCAAATTTGCCTGTGAACTCAATACATCCATACTTTGCGCCCTTGAAATTCGGGGAATGGCATCAAGCGAAATCGCCGATATGTTTTTGGCATTCAGTGCCTGTATCAACTCTGCATTGCTGCGGTGATACATCAAACTGATCAGCGCACAGCCATTCGGCAATTCAGCAATTTCATCATGGGTCGGAGGGTTAATTTTCATCACCACATTCGCATCCTTCAGCGCATCAGCTCTGGTCTGAACTTTCGCGCCGGCCTCGCTGTATTGATTGTCTGAAAACCAGCTGTTTGAGCCGGCGGCACTTTCAATGCTAACATCGAAACCCTGCTTTACCCAGGTTCCAGCAACCTGCGGAGACACGGCCACCCGGTTTTCATTTAAACGGGTTTCTTTTAATACGGCTATTTTCACGATTGGGATGAATATAAAATGTTGTCAACGGCGAAAATACCAATTCGCAGCCGTATTCCCAATTATGCAATCGTCAGAAAATCAAGGAATTTATAAATTCCCTCGGAAAACAATGGGAGTATGTATTACTCCCCGTTAATCAGCAAGTTGGTGAATAGCCCGGCCTCTGTTTTCAAACAATACATACCTGCTGGCAAATGGCTCAAATCTATGCTTTGGTTTGACTTTGTAAATACCTCGGCCACTATGCGTCCTGTTGCATCAAATACAGTCACCATTCCGTTTACATTCAACTGAAACAAACCCTTACCGGGGTTGGGCCACACCTGCATTTTTTTCGTGTTTATATCGTTAACGCCCAAACCGTACTGAATGTTAATCAATCCGGGTGCTGTGGTATCGTCTGAACCGAATGCATTGGTGGCAACCAATGTAACATTATACGATCCGGCTTGCTTGAATATCAATCTGGCAGTAGCGCTTCCCGCATTGGTCGTTGATACGAAGGTAGCACTGCCTGCCGGTGTAATCTGCCAGTTTCTTGAGGTTGCGAATGGAGTGCTTCTGTCTGTCAACACAAAAGTGTCAACCATAGCAAAACCATTGGTTTTGTTAATGGTGAAGCCGGCTCGGGGTTTTAACGGACTGCTCAGCCCCAGAAACTTGTCGCGGTAGCGAATTTGTCCGGCGGTGAAATTGCCGTTGGTTTCTGTTCCGGTAATCTCCAAGACCGGAATTCTTTCGTCTGCGCTGAGCCATTTATAAATCACCTGTCGGCGTTGCACAGGGAACCTTCCAAGTTGCGTAATGATTGAATCGGTGCCATTCACCAGGGTTTTCACACGCAACACATTCGCATAAGTTTTGTAGGGCGTGGTAATGCTTCCCCAGCCGTCAACAATGTTGGTTCTTACACCTGCCTGTACATAGGTCAGCAAATTGCCCGGAATCACGAACCTGAAATTGTAAGTATTCACATCAGAATCGCCATACTGAAGTGGAAACTGATAAATCTCATCGTCGTCTTTATTCTGCGCCGACAAGGGAATTCCCTGATATGAATAACCGATTCCCTCTTGTTTAAACACAGTGCTGTTTTTGGTGTAGAACGAATAGATGTTTTTCAGCATCACCGGTCCGGCGCCTAGGCTGTCGGCAGTTTTCAGTCCAATCTGATTGCGGAAATAAAAAATATAGGGCGTATTGTTTGAACTTTGGTATCTGTAAATATCCTGCCCGCTTGCTTTGAGTGTGCTGTAATCCCAGTTTTGGGATGCCCCTTTTTTATTAATATTGAGATTAATTCCGGTGGCCGATGCAGTGGAATAGCGAAGGGTATCGCCTGAATTGGGCATGGAAGTTTGTGTGATGGTAATTTGTGCAAACAGACCGGCCGACATGCACGACAACATTCCGAAAATGGCGTTTTTCATTTCAAAATTTATTCGAAAGTAGCCAAAGCAAACGCAAATAACAAATGACACTTGGCTGTGCACTTTTGATTTGAATTGCAGAACTTTGCAGCACTTGCTTATAGTCAGGGCATTCAATACCGAAGACTCAGAGTCCATTCTGGATATTTACAAACCATTTATCCTAGAAGGACCTGTTACTTTCGAAACAGAAGTCCCCTCTTTGCCCGAATTTGAGCAGCGCCTTTCTGGCATTGCCGCCTCCTTCCCTTTTTTGGTTGCCGAAGAAAATGGCCAAATTCTGGGATATGCTTATGCCGGCAAATACCGCGAAAGGGCAGCTTACCGCTGGCATGTTGAAACCAGTATTTACTTGCATGAATCGGGCAGAGGAAAAGGGTTAGGAACTCAACTGTACACCATTTTACTCAACGAACTCGAACAGCGAAAATTTACACGGGCTTATGCCATTGTGGGGTTGCCGAATCCGGAAAGTGAAAAATTACACATCCGCTGTGGCTTCGAACCACTGGTAACCCACCACAATGCCGGCTGGAAACAAGGGGCTTGGCTTGATGTGCTTTGGCTGACCAAAGAATTGCACCCTTGCGAAAATCCACCTGCAGAGCCTGTAATGGGAGCATTGGATCCGACAATCAAGTTTTCTGTACACTGATATTTACCTTTTGCCCTCATCAGGTATTAATATACTTATTCCCGTTTAATTTGCGGTAGTTATCTATGCTTCAACCAATCAAACCCCTACTTTTTATGATTTTTGCCTTGGGTTATTACATCAACGCCAAAGCCCAAAGCATTTACGAGTACTGGAAAATTCAAAGTCCGGTAGTACAACTCTACAAACTATCCCCTGAGCAATACAGCTTTTTAATCAGCAACCCCGGAAAAGCAGACAGCATTTGGCTATACAACAACAAAGTCGGCGAAATTCATACCGATAGCTACGATGTAATCACCAACAGGGCACAAATTCAAGCGTTGCTCAAAGGCTGGCCCAACCGGGGTGATGAATTTACACTGCGGGATATTTGGAAAGTTTGGGAAAACGGGTATTACCTCTCGTTAAAAGTCAATCAGAATGAGAAGGCCGAATACAGCATTTTAATGAATCCCAAATTTTCATTTAGTGTGCTGGGCATTGGAGAAGAATATTTCGTTTTGGTTTCCGATAGTGCAGGCCTGCCCGTCCCCGATGCAAAGGTGTGGCTTGACAGTTCAAAATGCACCTGGGATTCATCGGTGGGAGGATACAAAATTTTTGACCGAAATCTGAAAGGGAAAATTACGGTTAAAAAAGGCAATGATTTTACCATCCAAACTTTTGCTCAATCAACAAGACAAATTCGTGGTGGAGGAAAACCGCCCCGCGACCGCTATAATTACTCAAAACCTTTTGCCCAAGGGTATATGGTGAGCAATAAACCTCGTTATCGTTATGGCGATACCGTTTTTTACAAGGCATTTCTGGTTAATAAAAAGGCAAAACCCTGGAAAAAACCGGTGTATTTGAGCAGCGGGCATTACTTCAAAAAACTAAAACCCACCGAACCCGGAGCATTCGACGGCTACTTTGTACTGAATGATTCGTTTTCACCGGGAATGCAGTTTTTACACCTGATGGAAATGCGAGGTGGAAGACCCGGAAGGTTGATGAAATCACTCAACATTCGCCTGGAAGATTACGAAACCGATGAAGTAACCACCTCGGTGCAAAAGGGCCTCGATCCTTCCCCCGGCACCGGAGCCAAAGTGCACTTTGAAACCCTGACCAAAGGCGGCTTGCCTGTATTGGATGGCAAAATCAAAGTCACATTAAAACTGCTGGATGTGCAATTTACCGATGCAGATTCAGTGGGATTTCCGGAAAAATGGTTCAGCAGCCGTTATGAATACAGCACTGTTCCTGACCCAAGCGGTATTACAACTGTTCATTTTCACGACAGTCTTTTCATTCCAGGGCAGGCAGCATGGATGGTAACAGCCGAATTTTTATCGTTCGACAACCGCACTTACGAGTATCCGGCAATTCAATTGCAATATCAGGGCGGTAAAGACCGCACTTTCGGAAGTATGGACGAGGATACTCTGACCATCACCAATCGGTTTATGGGCAAAGAATCGGCGAGGACATTAACATTAAAGAATTTCGCCATTACCGGCGATTTACTCACAACCAAAACCATTGTAACTCCTTACCACGAAATTCTTCCTTACTGGATTACCCGCAGCGAGGTGCTTAGAGGTGATACCCTTGTGCAAAGACTGTATCATTCATCATCACTGCCCGAAATCAAGGGAAAAAGAACCCATGATTCTGTGCTCATAGAATTCAAAACCAACCGCCCGGTGTTTTACCGAATTTACCGCAACAATGAAATGGTACACGGTGGTTCGGGCCTTAAACTCGACTATCGCAGAAAGGACAAAAGCAAACACAGTTATCACATTCAATTCGGTTTCCCCGACGCAACAGATCCAGCGAATGCTTATCAAAGCAAAAGTTTTCACCTGGCTGAAAGGGAAGCCATTGTGCGAATCAATACGCCTATGCAGGTTTATCCCGGACAAAAAGCTGCAGTTGAAATTGTGGTAACGGATGCCAAGGGCAAACCGCTGAACAATGTGAACCTCACCGCCTGGGCAATCAACAAACAGGTGCCGGGCATTACAAGGCCTGAAATTCCGTACATGGGATTGGTAAAATCACAAAAGAACCTGCCGCTTAATCCGAAAGCAACAATTTCAATACACCCAATCTGGCCAACTGCAATTAAAGATTGGCAAGTGAACAGGTTGAATCTAAGACAATTGCCCTACTATCAACTGAGATTCCCTGCAAATTATGCGGTGATTAATGACACTTCCATCAACAAGCAAACCGAGGCAGAGGTATTTGTTACCTGGAAAGGACAATACGATATACCCCGCTATGTGATGGCCAATGACAGCCTCATTTGGATGCAGGATGCTTTCAACTCCACCAAAGCATACAAGATAAAACCCGGCAAATACAATTTTACGGTTCGCACGCATGGACACATTTTTAAACTGAAAGATATCCAAATCAAACCCGGACTAAAAAACTTTATCCGCATAAACACCGATTCCATGCTGCGGCAGAAACTGTGCGATACCATTGCGCCTGGTTATTACCGCAAGGCAGAATGGGAAATGCTGACCAATCACCGAATGTTGTTCAGGTATCAGTTTCACAATAATGATACGCTGATTTTTAAAATCAATGGCGATGTCCGTTTTGGCACTCCTTTCTTACGAGACGATTTACACAGGTTTTACGCCAAGGTCAAAGCTTTCAATCCTGGGCAGCAGCGCCCGGCCTACTCGAATGTGCAAGAATTTTATTCGTTCGGGCCGGTTAGCAAAGGAGACAAAGTTGAAATTTTCTGGAAAAACGGATACAGCCATGAATTCATTTTCGATCCGGCGTTCTCGTACAGCATGACAGACAGGGATCTGTTTAAACAACCCATAGAGGACGCGTTACTGCAAATGCGTTATTTCGGCACCAATATGGTTGATAGATTGAACCTGGCCAATCACTGGTTTGACCCTTACTACAAGCCGTCAAAGCCTGCGTATCAACCAAGGTCCATTGAACTTGCATTGCCGAACTTGCCTGAATACCAATACAAAGATTACTCACCTGCCAATGCAGTTCAGCACGCCCTGCATATTTACTTGAAAAATTCCGATCGGACCATTCAGAAAATCTGGCTATTCAATTTGCCTGATTCTGCCTACAGCTCATTGAATTCAAATTACTGGAACGGACACCAATGGTTTCAGGGCAGTAAACTTTGGAAAGTAGCAAGACAGCCATTTTATGCCAAACCGGGCAGCCAAAGTAGCAAATACCTAATGGCCATAAAAAGCGCCGATACGGCCTGGTTACTAAAAACACTGTTGTTGGATAGTCAAAATAGTTATTACCTGACCGTACCCGCAGGAAGTTTCCGCAGACTGAAAGAATCTGAATTTATATGGCTCGACAGGATGGCCAAGGCTTTGGGAAAAGAACCGCTGCGCATTTTCAGTGACACCCCTGTAATTGAAAATGCAACCAAACTTGCTACCTATCCAACCAAAAACAAAACAAGCATATTGGAATGTGTGGTGGCGGGTCCCGGCTACAATTATGTGGTAAACGATGCATTTGTTGTGCTGGAAAAGGATGGGATTTTTGAAAAAGGGGCTTACACCAATGCCGACGGAATTTTCAGAATGGAAAACCTGAAACCCGGACGATACATGCTGAAAATTAAAAGTGCGTATTACCATTACTGGATTTCGTATTCAGTAAATATTGAAGCTGGTAAGCTGCACATAGGCAGACTGGTACTAAAACCTTTACCCAACTACATTGTGGCGGTTTCAGCAGGAGAAGCATTCGAACCCGGCCCCGACATTTCGGAAGAAAAACCGGGTAGAACAGGCGGTTTGATTGATGCTGTAGCCGTAAGGAAGGAGATTAAAGGATCCAAACTTGTTTCATTAAATTATAATGAACGCGGACGCGATTTTAAAAGATCACAAATAGAGAACGAGGTACGAGAGAAGAACAAAAACAGGGCGGATAGCGATGGTGAAGATGATACAAAGTATTTGGCTGACTCGGTCTCCGGATATCTGATTAACAAACTGGCTTCCGATCCCAACGCACGGCGCACCAGGGCTTTTTTCCGCGACTACGCCTACTGGATTCCAAACCTTCGAACAGGAAAAACCGGAAAAACGGCTTTTGAGGTTACTTATCCCGACAACATAACAGGCTGGCAAACCTGGGTTCCGGCCATGGATGGCAAAAGGCACAGCGGTTTGGGTGAACTCACCGTGAATTCATTTAAACCCGTCAGTTTCAACTTTGCATTGCCGGCTTTCATCACTGAAAACGACCAATTGTTCATTAAATCAAAACTGCTCAACTACACAGGCAAACCCGTGAACGGAAATTATTACCTGAATACCCCCGGTGAAAAACGGAAGCAAGGAGTGAATATAGATTATGTGTGGGAGGACAGTGCCCTGCTGACTGCCGAAAAAGCAGGTGATACCCTGTGGGTAGAAGGGGGCTTTGAAATGAACAATGGCTACCGGGATGCCGAACGCCGCAATCTGCCTGTGAACGCAGCAACTGTTGTTTCTGGTAAAAGCCGCTTTTTTGAACTGAGTAAAGACACCGTTTTGAACTTCAAACCCGATTCGGCGGACTTCGAAATGAACATTGCCGTTTACAACCACAAACTGGCTTTGGTGATGGAGATTCTGAAAGAACTCGACAACATGCGTATAGCGGGCAATCAGTTTGCGGCAAACCGACTTGATGCCTTGCTGACAGTGAAGAAAGCGAGTGAAATATTAAAACTTCCTTTTGACAAAGAAGAAGAATTGAAAACTGCGCTGAAAAACCTGAAAAACAGTCAGAACAAAGACGGCAGTTTTGGTTATTTCAGCAAATCTTCGGGCAATTTACCGTTTACCCGTTACTGCGCAGGTTTGCTTTTCAAAGCTCAGGAACAGGGCTACGACAACAATGTCTGGCTCAATGCATCGAGGTATATGGACAGGCAGGTGCGCAATCTGAACGGCGATGAAAAGGTAGCTACATTGCTGGTGCTGCATCAACTTGGCAGAGACATTGAATACGATACTTTGCTGAAGGGTGTGAAAAAGGAAAATCTCTCGGCTTCCGGCAAATTGGATTTGCTCCTTTTATTGCAGTCGATGAAGAGAAATCCGTCATTGGCAGAAGTGAGAGAGAAACTGGAATCGGCTGAGGACGGCAGCATTCGCTACGCCGGGTCATTTTATTCCGTTTATGATGTTTACTACGACCGATCGGCGCTTACATACAAGGCCTGGCTGTTGTTTTACAATGCCAAAACCGAGGTAAAAATGCGCGAGAAAATGGTAGATTACCTCAGTTCGGGTGCTGAAATGCACTGCCACAACAGGGCAATGGTCGCTGATGCCATGTTAAAACAATTTTCCGAAAACGGTGGTTTGCAAGGCGGCCTCATCCCCCGCTTAAAATCCAACGGAAAGGATATACAGACTTCACAGCTACCCCTGATGAGCAGGCTGAAACCCGGAGAAACCCTAGTACTTGAACACAAGGATGCGCCGGTTTTTGTGGCATTGAACCACAAGTTCAGAACCTACAAACCTTTGAGTGATTCGGGTAGTTTTGAAATCAGTTGTGAATGGCCCGCTCAAATGGAGCCCGGGAAAAATTACGAGGTGAAAATTAAAGTGAAAGCCAAACGCAATTTCAACGGAGTGGTGATTGATGTGCCCATTCCGGCCGGCTGCGGGTTTGCTGAAAAGTTGAGTTTTGAACAATTTTTTGAAAGTGAAAGGGAATACCGGGCCGACAGAATGATTGTGCAGGCCGAAACCATGCCTTTTGGCTCATACACCTTTACCATGAAATTACGCGCCCGGTATGCCGGTAACTTTAACGCCGCCCCCGCAAGGGCAGGATTGCAGTTTTACCCCGACAAATCGGCATATACCAAACCGCTAAAAATGATCATTCGATAGTTGAAAAGGAAATCATTTGTTTAAAATTGATTAAGCTGCTTTTAAGCATCGAAAAAAATTCCGATTTTTGCAGTTATGGAATTTCGTTGGTGTGCAAAAACAACTCCTTCAGCGGATAAAATAGCACGCCTTTCGGAAGCCCTGAAGGTGAGCCCTTATATCGCCACTATTCTGCTTCAACGGGGCATTGAAACCTACGAAGAAGCCGAAAAATTCTTCCGACCTAAGATTGAAGATTTGCACGATCCATTCCTGATGAAGGATATGGAAAAGGCCATGAATCGCATTGAACAGGCGCTTTCCGACAAAGAAAAGATTTTGGTTTACGGCGATTACGATGTGGATGGCACCACTGCGGTGAGTATTGTTTTCAGTTTTTTCAGTTCGCGGCACCCCGGTTTGATTGAATATTACATTCCGGATCGTTACAAGGAAGGATACGGAATCAGCCGCACCGGCATTGACTACGCTGCAGAAAATAATTTTAAACTGGTTATCGCGCTGGATTGCGGCATTCGTTCCAATGCTTTGATTGATTATGCCGCAGAAAAAGGGGTTGATTTTATTATTTGCGACCACCACCTGCCAGGCGATACCATTCCCAATGCCGCGGCCATTCTCAATCCCAAAC
>Ga0068872_10004766_pt1 | contig 10230 bp, 9 predicted proteins | sample NOAtaG_7_FD_66441 | JGI IMG/M metagenome (GOLD analysis project Ga0068872, IMG submission 66441) | Freshwater lake microbial communities from Lake Erie, under a cyanobacterial bloom - NOAA_Erie_Diel1S_2200h metaG | ecosystem: Environmental > Aquatic > Freshwater > Lake | place: USA: Ohio, Lake...
CTATCAGTCCGTGCAGGATCCGCTGTTGCAGTTCGAACTCGAGTGCACCAGATCGACCCTGGCGGTGCCGTTGCTTGGCATCTCGGGATTTTCCGCGACCGTCACGATCGTCGGAACCGCGCAGCGCCACGGAAACGACGCTTCCGTTGGGTCCGCGTCATGGTCCGATCCGGCCGTCGATTCGGATTTCGACGAGATCCGCGCGCTGATCGCGCGTGGAACCACGGGCCCGCTCGACCAGAAGCCGCTCGACCAGACCGCGCTCGATGCGCATGCCATCGCGATCGTGACGATGATCGCGCAGCTCGGCTCCGCGCCAATGCCGCAGCTCGACGCGACCCTGGCCAGCGTGGAGATCGCGCCGTGGGACATCCAGGCGGGACAGGCATGGGCGGCGAAGCCCGCGGCCAGCGTCTCCGTCACGTGCTTCGTCGTGCCCCTCGTCGTCTTCCTGCTGATCGGCGCGCTCGTCACCCATCGGCGCTTCGATGCCGGACGCCGATTCGCGCAGGAGCGCGACTGGTCCTGAGCCACGCGCGGATGAAACCCGCCTCGGGAGATCGCGAAGTGAAGACACGCTCGATCGGCGGCTTCTCTTGCCGCATGCATCGACGCTGAACGCGCCCACACATGTTCGCCGCGCCCGTCGCCATCGTCATCGTGCTTCTCCTCGTCGTTGGCCCCGTGCTGGCGTTCTTTCTCGCTCGGGAAGTGGCCAAGTACCGCAGGCTCGGGATCAGCGAGGAATCGCCCGGCTGCGGACGGTGCTGCTACCGGCTGCGCGGGTGGCCGGGGCCGACGTGCCCGGAGTGCGGCGCGAATCTCCGCGAAGTCGGCGTCGTCACAGGGTCGCGGTGGGCCCGAAGTCTCGGGATGTATGTTCTCGCCAGCCTTGCGGCGCTCTCTTTCGCGCTGGTGCTGGTGGTGTCCCGGGCGTTTCTCGCCGTCCAGTCGACCGACATCACCCAGCAGTGGACGTCGATCGAGGTCCCGCGACTCGAGGCATCGCTCACGTGGCGTCAGACGACCGGCCCGTTCAATCGGATCGGTGTGCCGGAGGCGGAACTCACGATCGCCTACTCGCCGATCGAGCCAGGCGCCGACCGCGCGACGCGCCCTGTCACCTGGGCGAATCGGCTTGACGCGCCGGCGGAGGCGGAACTTGCGGCGGTGATCGCGAGCCTGACGGCGAGCGCGACCGACGCGGCGGGCGCGCCCATCACCGATGCCGCGAGGTCGACGCACGCGGCCGCGATGAGGTCGGCGTTCATGCCCATGACGACGGCTGCGGCGAACGGCGTGCCGGCGGAGCCCACCTCGGTGTATCCATGGGCGATGTCCGCAAGCGGCCTGAGCATGAGCACAAGCACCCACTGGGCGGTCACCCTCGTGTGGATTCCGCCGGTCGTGATCTTCGCCGTGGGCGCCGTGATCGTCCGGCGTCGATGCGGACCAGGCCGCCGTCCCGTGCGCGAGGGCGAGTGGCGGTAGACAGGGCCTCGCCGCACTCCGGACCGTCATGCCGCATCGCAGTAGACTGCGCGCATGACGGAACTCGAGGAATCCCTCGGCCAGCTTGAAGGCGTCGTCTTCGGGCTCTCCCTCGTCCTGTCGGGAATCGCGTGGCTCGGCGTCAGCGTGCGTGCGGCGCGGCTCTCGCCCATGGTCGACCGCGGGCCGCGCATCTCGAGCCTGCTGGCCGGGTTCCTGGCGATGAACGCCGTGAACTTCGCCGTGCTGCTCACGCTGGCCTCGGCCGACGTCCGGAGCAGCGTCTTCTACATCGTGTTCTATCTCGCGATGGGGCTTGGCGCCTCGGTCTTCACGCTGCTTGCGCTGAAGGGCGCTGGCGTGAGCCGCCGCGACATCCACGAGCGCGGCAACCGGGCGGCGGCGACGCTCGAGTTCTCCGCGCTGGTCGCAGGCGGCGTGGCGTTCGCGGGCGCGAACATCGGCGACGGCCCCGGCTTCTGGGTCGTCATCATCTGCGCCGCGCTCTCGATGGGAACGCTGTTCGCACTCGCGCTCCTGCACATCGCCGCATCGCGCACGATCTACCGGATCCTGGTCGATCGCGAACGCGGCACGGCGTTTCGCTTTGGCTGCCTCCTCGTCGGCTGTGCGCTGGTGCTGGGCCGCGCGGTGGCGGGCGACTGGACCGGCATCGGCCCCGCGATCGTCGACTTCAGCGGGCGCGCGTGGCCCGCGGCGATCATGGTGCTTCTCGACGTTGTCGTCGCGCGCGTGCTCCTGTCGCGCGAACCGGATGGCAACGCGGCCGCCGATCGCGCGTTCGGCGTGATCTATCTCCTCATGGGCTGCGTGTTCGTGGCGGCGCTGGGAAAGCCCACATGATCGCCTGTTCGCGCCCGTTCACGGAGGACGAATCGCGTGCGATCCGTCGCCGAGCGATCTTCGAGTGCGGCAAGCTCGACCCGCAGGCGTACGACGAGTCCACGCTCGCGCCCTTCGCGCTGCGCCTCGCGCCATCGGCGTGGCGAAGCCTCGCGGAGTTGGCCGAGCGCTGCGCGGCCGAACTCGCGGAGACGGAGTCGGCGCTTCTCGCGGCGCGGGAGCATTGGCCGACGCTCGGCATCCCGCGGCGGATGCATGGAATCATCGGCGACGCCGGTGCGTCGCAGGTGCCTCACCCGCGCTTCATGCGCTTCGACTTCCACCCGACCGACGAAGGCTGGCGCGTGTCGGAGGTGAACGCGGACGTCCCCGGCGGATTCATCGAAGCGGGCGCCTATACGCGCATCGTGGCGTCGTGCATGCCCGAACTCGACTGTCCGCCCGATCCGGCGAAGGCGCTGGCGCAGGCGATTGCGGCGCGGATGGATGGCCGCGATGGCGTCGCGCTGGTGCATGCCACGAGCTACACCGACGACCAGCAGGTGATGCGCCACATCGGCGCAGAGCTTGGCCGTCTTGGCATCGCGGCGCATTTCGCGGCGCCCGATCATCTGACGCCGGCCCGAGGCGGCACAGGCGTGCTCGCCACCAATGGTGCGCGCATCGCCGCGATCGCACGGTTCTTTCCCGCCGAGTGGATCGCGAACCTGCCTCGCGCGGCGCGTCGCGACTGGCGCGCGCTGGGCGCGCGGCTCCCGCAGGCGAACCCGCTGTCCGCGCTGCTGATCCAGCCAAAGCGGCTGCCACTCGTGCTTCCCGCGCTCGGCGTGGCGATGCCGGCGTGGAGTTCGGTGCTGCCCGCGGTGCGCGCAATCGGCTGGCGGCGCCTCGCGCCGAGCCTCGTGCCCGAGGGCTACGTGCTCAAGCCGACCTGGGGCCGCGTGGGCGACGGCGTCTGCATCGACGGCGTCACCGAGCGGCGTCTTGCGCGGCAGTCGCGGTGGAGCGCGCGCGCGTTCCCGCGCGAGTGGCTCCTGCAGCGGCGCTTTCATTCGGTGCCGCTCGGCGGGCGTGGCGTCCATGCATGCATCGGCGTCTATGTTGTCGACGGCCGCGCAGCGGGGGCGTACGCGCGCGTGTCGCCGCGCCCGCTGATCGACGGCCGCGCACAGGATGCCGCGGTGCTGCTCGATGCATCGCTTGACGCACCCACGGTCGCGCGCGCGGCGTCCGGGCAATCGACCTTCACGCGACCAGTGTCCACGCAGATGGAGTACGACCATGTCGGGCGGTGATTCGATGACCCTCTTCGCAACTTGGGCGCCGGAGGCGTCGCGTTGGTCGCTGTGGGCGAAGCCGGTGCTCTTCACCTACCAGCCGCCCGTCGTGCTGCCGTTGCCGCCGGCGCCGGAGCTCGCGCCCGAGCGCGCGCCATCGCCAGGCGAGCGCGCCGCGGTCGTGGTCGACATGCCCGGTGTCCAGAGCGTGGTGTGCGGCATGGCGCTTGCCGAGCGCGGATTCCGGCCTGTGCCGCTCTTCAACACCACGCTCGGGCCAGGCAACAACCTCCACGACGTCGCGGCGGTGCTTGGCAGCCTTGTGGTGCTCGCAGACCAGCTCGCGGCGCTGCGCCTGCCCCTCGATGCGCCTCCGGCCTTCCTGATCGACAGCGGACGACTGCAGGGGAAACCCGCGCCCGCGACGTACGACAACCGCTGGATGGTGTTCCCGCAGGATTTCCCATCGGCACGCGCACTGCGCGCGGGCGGCATCGAATCCGTCATCCTGATCCGCCGCGACGACACGCCCATGCAGCCCGATCTTCGCGCCGTGCTGCGCTATTGGAAGCGCGACGGCGTGGCCAGCACGCTGCTCGACCCGTCGACGGGCGCACGCCGCGAGGCGACGTTCGACGCATCGTTCCTCGGACTCCTGACCGACCACATGTTCTCGTGGTTCAGCGGGCTCCGGCGAAACAGCGCCGGCGGCTTCGGTGGCGTGGTGCCGACGCCGACCGCAACCGGCGGCGGCGGTTGGGCGTAGCGCTCGTCCGACGCATGCGCACAGGCACCTACTTCTTCGGCGGGGCCTTCACGCCGGCGATCTTGCGCAGCGCCTCGACCGCGGGGTCGACCTGCTCCTTGCCGCGCACGGTGATGCTCTCCTTGCCCTCGAACGACGCGAGCAGCTGCTCGGCCCAGCGCTTCTTCGCCTGCTTCGACACGGTCTTCGCCCAGCCGTTGATCTCGGCGGCGAACTTCTGCGACGCGCGGCGGTCCTTGCCGCGCTCGGGCGAGGCGAGGTAGGCGTCGATCTCGGCCTTGCAGCGCTTCACGAACTCGTCGTCGCCGCCGAGGCCGCGCCAGCAACGCGCCAAGAGCGCGCCATTCGTGCAGCCCTGCCGCTCGAGCGCCTCGAGCAGCTTCGCGTTCTCGTCGGGCGTGGCGGGCGCGGGCAATCGCTCGATGCGCGCGTGCACGAGGTCGCGCACGGTCGAACGGTAGAGCGCGTGCTTCTTTTCGTCGGTCGACTTCGCGAAGCGGTCGGCGCAGGCGTCGGCGATCGCAAGCGCGGTCCGCGCGTCGGCCGCATTCTCGATGGCCGCGACGATCGCAGGCAGCGCGAAGACGTTCTGCGCGAGCGCGGCCTTCACGAACGTCACCGACTCGCGTGCGCGCTCGTCGGCCGGAAGCGCGTTGAAGGCACGCACCATCGCCAGCGACTCGACGAACGCGGGGAAGTCCTTGTTCACGCCCCACGCCACCGACTGGTGGAACACCATCGGCTTGCGGCCGCCGGCGTCGTCGTAGTTCCAGCCGGCATGCACGGTGGTGACCTCGTCGCCACCCGTCGCGTATTGACCGCCCTTGCAGCTGAACTCCTTCGTCTTTGGGTCGTAGTCCATGAAGACGATCGCGCAGTGGCCGGGCTGGCCGGCGGTGGACGCAGGCTGCCCCACGATGCGATGCGTGCGCGAGCCGATGTTGCCCATCGTGCCGCACACGCCGCCATCCTTCCACATCATCTGGATCGATCCGTAGCTGAAGGCGATGGGAGCCACGCGCCGCGCGCTCTGCATGTCGAACTGCTGCGCGATGTCGCCGATGTACTCGCCGTAGGTGCGGAACTCGCCCGTGTCGCGGAACTTCAGCCAGATTTCCTCGCGCTCGCGCAGCGGCTGGTCGTCGGCCGCCAGCATCAGGAGCACCGGCCACGGCGCGTTCAGCGGAAAGCGCGGCCATTGCCGGGCCGCGCGCATGTCGTCGCTGAAGTCGTGCCGGTCGTTCCGGATGAACCACGCCATCGACTCCGCGGCCGTGGGCGCACGGTCGCGCGCCGCGGGCATGCGGCCCTTGTTGCGATACGCGGTGTGGAAGAGTTCGTGCGCCGCGGCGATCCGCTTGCGGAGGTCGCCATCGGAGATGGCCGCGGTCGACCGCCACGACACCGCCTTCTCGCCGCAGTCGATGCGCACGTCGGCGTGGCCGCGCTCGGCCATGTACGCGTTGAACTCGTCCTGAAGCTGCCTGGAGGCGATCACATCGGCACCGGCCAGCGGCCGTCGCACCATCTTCTTGACGCTCACGGCGGGGCGCTGCGGCTTCGCGATGCCGCGCTCGTCGTACTCGAGCGGCGGAAGCTCGCTGACCTCGACTTCCTCCTCGATCCCGTCCGCGAGCCTCGGGTTCCTCTCGAGGAAGTTGATGATGTGGTCGTCGCGATCAAGCGCGCGGCTCGTGTCGGTCGTGTCGACGGGGACGCGCGGATCGCCGGGAATCTCGAGGGAAAGCGGTGCGCGCGGCGAGACGTCGGGCAGCGGGTCGGCGGAGGCGTCGGGCGCCTTCGCGCCGTCGGCGTCGTTCCACGGGGTTCCGTCGCGTCCGCGCAGCGCGTAGGAATCCTGGATCGCGAAGGCGAGCGCAAGCTGGGTGTAGTCGCGCCGCACGGTGTCTTCGCCGAGATCGATCTCGAGCGAGCGCAGCTTGAGCAGCACGCGCAGCGGCTCGGCTCGGCACCCGTAGACGGTGGTGCGGACGACCGGATCGCCGTCGACCCATGCGAGGAAGTCCTTGGGGATCTTGATGTCGCGCGCCTTGAGTTCGGCGAGCGTGCGCGTGCGCGCCGCGTCGAGATGCAGCTCGGTGCGCGACGACCAGTTCGGCGCGCTCGGCGCGACGGCGGCCACCGCTTCGGACATGAACCCTCGATGGAGGGGCACGAAGCCGATGGAGGCGGCGATGGCGAGAATGGGGGCGAAAGTGGAGGCGAGGGCGGGGATCGCCGTCGCACGACGCGCAAGGATTCGCATGAACGACATGGTATCGCGGATCAGCGCACGACCACCATCTCGCCGACGAGCCCAGGGCCGAAGGCGAGGCCAACCCAGGGCCGTGGCGCACGCTCGCGCATCAGTCGCTCGACGATGAAGAGAAGCGTCGCACTCGACATGTTGCCGTGCGCGCGCAGGATCGCGCGGCTCTGTTCGCCGGCCGAGGCGGGAAGCGCGAGCGACGCCAGCACCGATTCGATCACGCGCGGTCCGCCGGGGTGGATGGCCCATGCGCCGACGTCCGCGATCGCGAGTCCGTGATTTGCAAGCGCCGATGCGACCCATGCGCCGACCTCGGTGCGCAGGACGTCGGGCACGCGCGCGCCGAGCGTCATCTCGAAGCCGCGGTCGCCGATGGTCCACGACATCTCGCCGGCGGTGCCCGCAAGATGCAGCGAGTGCGTGGCCGCGAGCAGCGGGGCGCCCTGTGTCGCGTGCCGCGCGCCATCGACGAGCACCGCCGCGGCGCCATCGCCGAAGAGCGTGTTCGCGATCAACTGGTCGATGCGCGCGCTGTAGTGAAAGTGCGCCGAGCACACTTCCGCGCAGACCACGAGGACGCGTGCCGATGGGTCGGCGATCGCCGCGTTGCGCGCGACCGCCAGCGCATTGACCGCCGCATGGCATCCCATGAAGCCGACGTTCACGCGTGCGACGCTCGGTGGAAGCCCGAGCCGCTCGATGAGATGCGCGTCGATTCCCGGCGACTCGAATCCGGTGCACGAGGCCGTCACGACATGCGTGATCGACTTCGGATCGGCGGTCGACGCCGTCAGCGCGCCGCTCGAGGCTTCGAGCGCCATCGCCCGCGCGGTGCGCGACCAGAGCTGCATGCGTGCGGCCGTTCCGGGCGCCGAGTCGCGCGCATAGAAGGGCGGCTCGGTGGCGGCCGCGGCGCCGCGCGACACGATCTCGCTGCGTTCGGCGAGGCGCGCGAGCAGCGCACGGTCGACTTCGCGCGGGGTGATGCGGTCGGCGAAGGCGAGCCATGCATCGCGGGTGAGTCGCTCGGGGGGAGTCGCGGTCTGAATCGCGCGGATCACGGGTGCGCTCATGGAAGCACCGCTCCCTCGAGGCGCGCCGCGAGCCGTTCGAACGGCTGCGGCACGCGCGCGCCGATCGCGATTGCAGCCCCGACAAGCGCGGGGCTTCGCAAGAGGAGCGCGATCGCGCGGCAACGCCACTTTGGCCGGGCGACAAGCGCCGCGCAGCGCGCGGGCCAATGCTCGTGCGCGCACGCATCGCGCGCGGCAAGTTCGCCAGCCGCAAGCCCGGTCGCGATGGCCCACGACATGCCTTCGCCCGTGAAGGGCTCGATGTAGCCGGCGGCATCGCCGACGACGAGGATTCCCGGCGCCGCCACGCGTGCGCGCGTGCGCGTCAGTTGCGGCGTGCCGCGCCAGCGCGCGCGTTCGACGGCCTCTGCGTCGTGCGCCACGTCGGCAAGCAGCATGCGCGCGCACGCCGCCACGCTTCCCGCGCGCCGGAGCGCTTCGGGTGCGACCGCTGCGGCGACATCGAGCGCGCCCGACGGAAGCCGCACGATGCCGATGTAGCCATCGCGGCCGACGTGCATGTGGATCGCGCCCGCCGGGCAGTCGAGCGCGTGCGCCGGCAGCACGGCGCCGAAGCCCATCATGCTGCGCGCGGCCACGCGCCAGCCGAATCCCGGCACGTCGTCGAGCGCGCCGCCTTGGAGTCCGTCGGCCACGATCACGGTGTCGGCGCGCAGCGACGATGTCGCGTCGCTCGCGGTCAGCTGCAGCGTGCGGTCGGATGCAACGCGCGCCGAGGTCGCGAGCCGAACGTCGACGCCCGCGCGCCGCGCGACGTCGACAAGCCGCGCGTCGAGATCCTCGCGCGCGATCGCGACGCCCGCCTCGCGGCGAAGCGTCATGGCGCGCCCGCCGCGCGCCACGCGGATCGCGCGCAACGGCACCGCGCCCGCAAGCACTTCGCCGGCGCCTGCGGCCTCGAGCGCGGCCACGCCCGATGCAGCGAGGCAGCAGCCGCACACCTTCGCGCGCGGCATCGTCGAGCGATCGAGCAGCACGACGCGCGCGCCTCTGCGCGCAGCGGCGATCGCAGCGCACGAACCCGCGGGCCCCGCGCCGATCACGGCAATGTCGTAGCGATCGCCGAGGCTCATGCGCGCCTCCACCAGAGCGTCCAGCGCGCAGGCCACGCGCCGCGCACCTCGACGCCGTCGAGGCCGGCTGTCCGCGCGAGCGCTGCGATCTCGGCGCGGGTGAACGCCGCGCGCACGCTTGCGGGCGCATCGTGATGCACGATGTACGAGCGGCTCAGCGCGCGTCCGCCGAGCCACGCAAGCGCGAGCCCTGCCCGCGTGCGGTCGAGGTCGGTCACGCCGACCGCGCGCGTTGCGGCGGCGCTCATGTTGCGAAGGACCCGCATCACGTCCGGCGGGTCGAAGTGATGCAGGAAGAGCGAGCAGATCGCGAGGTCGCACGCGGCGGGCAGCGGCCCGGCGACGGCGTCCGCGACGGCGGTGGTTGCGCGGACTCCCGCGGCTTCGGCGCGCGCGTGCGCCACCGAAAGCGCGTGCGCGCTGCGGTCGGAGAGGATCCACTCGATGCGCAGCCCGGCGCGCTTCGCCCAGGCATCCATCGCGATGGGCGCGTCGCCCGAGCCGGTGGCCACGTCGAGCACGCGCAGGGCGCGGCCTTCCGCGTTCACGGCGCGCGCATGCGCCGCCACGCCGCTCCACAGCAGGCGGTGCGCGCGCGACCACTGGTTCAGGCGGATGAGGCCGGCAAGCGCCCGGTCGTGCGCCTTGGCGTCGAGCGCAGGATCGTCCATGAGTTCTGGTACGCGGACGCGGATGCGCATGGGAAGTGCGGGTTCCCCGCGGGACAAGCGTAGCAGCGGGGAGGCCGGCGGCCCGGGTCGTGCGTTCACAGCACCCGGTGCATCATCAGGCTGTCGACCGCGCCGAGCGTGGCGTGCATGTAGCCGCCGGGCGAGCGGCCGATGATGCGGAAACCCTTGCGTTCCCAGAGCGCGACCGCCCGGGCATTCGTCGAGACCACGAAGTTGAACTGGATCGCCGCGAAGCCGCGTTCCCGTGCCCGCGCGATCGAGTGGTCGCACATGGCGCCCGCCACGCCTTGGCCCCAGGCGTCCGGTCGCACCATGTAGCCCGCGTTCCCGACGTGCGAACCCGGCCCAAGCTGCGCGGGGCGCAGGAAGTAGGTGCCCACCACATCGCGCGTGTCGGAGTTGCCGCGATCGGCGACCCATGTTTCGAGCGACGGTGCGCGCCAGTACGCAAGCGCCGCCTCGCGCGTCCAGTCGCGGGGCAGCGCCCACGTTTCGCCTGCGCGCACGGTCGGCTCGATGATCCTCCACAGGGCGTCGTCATCGCGGTCGTCGGCGAGGCGGAAATGCATGTGGGCACGGTAGCGAAGCCCGACCCGTGCCGGATACCTCGCGGGCTCGTGCCGGGTTCAGGCGGGCAGGAGGGGGTACTGGCGTGGCACGCGATCTCCGCGGAACGCGCTGTCCGACAGAACCTCCAAAACGCA